>Ga0164320_10000164_pt1 | contig 18984 bp, 12 predicted proteins | sample GuaBasSediGuay11_FD_113736 | JGI IMG/M metagenome (GOLD analysis project Ga0164320, IMG submission 113736) | Subseafloor sediment microbial communities from Guaymas Basin, Gulf of California, Mexico - Guay11, Core 4567-28, 0-3 cm | ecosystem: Environmental > Aquatic > Marine > Hydrothermal...
AGCCGACGAATTCGCCTTGGTCATCATAGCCGCCATAAACGACGGGCTCGTCCTTGGCTGGTTTCTCTACCGCGATGAGTTCGCTATCCCGGTTCACCAGCGCCTGTAACTGGCTGACACCTGGCAGCACCTTGAATACGGCCTCGCGTAACTCGCGCGCCTTGTTTGCCGTAATTGTCGGCAAGGTCGTCTCGTAAATACCGATGATCGCTATGCCGGAAATCAGTCCGGCAATCGCCAGCGTCAGCACGAGGCGCATCGAGCTGGGTGCGGCCGCTACTTTCGGTGCGTCGTCGGTCATGAGGATTTATCCCCGCGCCCGAATACCGTGGGCTGCGTGTAGCGATCAATCAGTGGTGTTGCTGCGTTCATCAACAGGATGGCGTACATCACGCCCTCGGGGAGACCTCCGAAGACCCGGATCAACATCACCAGGACACCCACGCCGATGCCGAAGATCCAGGCGCCCTTGGGCGTTACCGGCGAGGTGACCGGATCGGTTGCCATGTAAAATGCGCCGAGCAACAGGCCGCCGGAGAAAACCGAGAACAGCGGTGTCGGGAAACGTTCTGCATCAAATATGCCCAAGGCTGCCGAGAAGATAGTCACGGTGAGCAGGATGCTGACGGGTATGCGCCAGTCCAGGTCGCGCCGCATCCACAGATAGATGCCGCCGAGCAATAAAAGGAGGCCGCTGGTTTCGCCGAGCGATCCGCTGACATTACCGAACGCAAGGTCTGCGAGCGGCGTGACCACCTGATCGAATTTCAACATTCCGAGTGGCGTTGCCGACGTAACGCCGTCAATCTGCGCCTGCATGAAAGGTAGTGCGAGATTGCCCGGGTAGATGCTGAAGAATCCACTGTCGCCTGTCGTCGGTACCCAGGTCGTCATTGCGATTGGAAACGTTGCGAGCAGAAATGCACGACCTAGCAGCGCGGGATTGAATAAGTTGTGGCCAAGGCCGCCCCAAATTACCTTGCCCAAACTGATCGCTACAAACCCGCCGAGGAATGCCATCCACAGTGGCAGACCCGGCGGTAATGTCAGACCGAGAAATAGTCCCGTAAGGACGCCACTCGCATCGCGCAGGGATTCGGTGCGTGCGCTACGGTCGGCGAACAGCCACTCCGCGAGTACTGCGCCAATGATGCAGGCGCCGAGGATCAGCACGGCGCTGAGGCCAAAGAACCACAGTGACGCAAGTGTTGCCGGCGCCAGTGCGTACAGCACATCGCGCATCGCCCTGGGCGTGGTCATGCCCTGTTGTAGCAGCGGCGCGGGGAACAGCAGGAGATCCGGGTCTCGTTTCTTCACGCCTCGGGTTCCTTACGGTGGGTCAGGTCGTCCTTCGCCGTACGAATGAGTTGGACAATCGGAATATTGGACGGGCATGCGAACGTACAACAGCCACACTCGACACAATCAAAGACGTGATAGTCCTTCATTTCGTCAAACATGCGTGACTTGGAGAGTCGGGCGAGGCGCGAAGGATTCAGGAAATACGGACAGGCCTCCAGGCAGCGCCCGCAGGAAATGCAGGGATACTCCTTGCGCCTGGCCGTCTGTTCCTCGGTAAACACCAGTACACCGGAGCATCCTTTGAGAATCGGCGCGTCAAGGCTTGCAATTGGCCGGCCCATCATCGGTCCACCCATGATGATCTCGCGCGACCCGGGCTTGAGCCCGCCGCAAAATTTCACGACATCGCGCACCGGTGTGCCGAGTGGCACGATCAGGTTGGCGGGGTAGGTGACACCCGGGCCCGCTACGGTTACGACACGTTCGATCAACGGCATGCCACGCAGGAAATAATCAGCGACAGCGACAATTGTGCCGACGTTGTTGACGTTGACCTCGACGTCGCGCGGTAGCTGGCCGGCGGGTACTTCCACATCGAAGACGCTCTTGATCATCATCTTCTCGGCACCCTGCGGGTATTTGACCTTCAATGGCACGACGCGAATGGGTTGGTCCGGCTTGATGTGCTGCCTGAGGATTTCTATCGCATCGGGTTTGTTCATTTCCACGCCGATGACTGTCTCTTCGGCGCCGAGTTTCTGCCGCATGATCTCGGCGCCTTCGAGTAAGGCCTCCGGACGCTCGAGCATGAGCCGATGATCGGTAGTCAGGTAGGGCTCGCATTCGGCGCCGTTGATCAGCAGGTGCCGGATTTTGACACCGTCGGGTACTGACAGCTTTACGTGCGCAGGAAAAGCTGCACCACCCATGCCGACGATACCTGCCATCTGTACCGCTTCTATAAACTCCTCAAGGGATAGCGACTGCCAGTCGATGGCAGCATTGACATCGACTTGTTGCGTCGAAAACGAGTCGGCTTCGATCTCGATCGCAGGCGCAAAGCGCCCGTCGACACCGCGAAAATCGCCCACAGCTTTAACGGTGCCGGTCACCGGGCTGTGCAGACCGGTTGAAACGAAGCCACCGGGTTTTGCAATCAATTGTCCACGCCGTACCTTCTCCCCGGCAGTAACAACCGCCTGGGCAGGCACGCCAATGTGCTGTCCCAGCGGCATGAGGTAGTCCTTGCCGAACGGCACGCGCTGGATCGGCAGGTTCTCAGTCTGTTGCTTGTGATGGGCCGGATGGACTCCGTGCTCAAAATTACGGCGTAACAAGCGGAAAGCTTTCATCGCCTCAGTCCCGCTTCTGCGCTGCCAGCTGTAGCAGGCGGCTGCGGATCTTGCTGGCGATTTCGGCCTGTGTCTTTTCGCGGATCTCCCGAATCTGTGCGTCGTTCGCTTGTTGCTGTGCATCGAGATCTGCCTGGTGCTCGGCAGCGACCGCGGCGCGAATTTCCTGCTCGACCTGTTCGGTAAACGGCGTGACCAAGCCTGCGAGTTCCTGCAAGGTCTGCCAGTTCGCGAGGCATTGTGCGGACATGTCCGACAGGGCCGGGCTCACGGCGTAACGTTCTTCCTGGGTCTCAACAAACGGGGTCTTGCCTTTGCGGCCCTTTGCGTCCAGCTGCAGCCATGCGGCCAGCGTGATCGGTCCGGGCGCGTCGTCCGCCAGCGGCTCGAATTGTGCGGCGAAACGTCTCTGTCCCAAAGCCCAGTCTGCTGGCGTCAACAGACGTTCTTCGCCTTCGGCTGGAGGCAGCGCGTCACCACTGGCTGGGTTGCCATCAAGAGTGATGCGTAATCCAAACACGCCATCGGCCCGTGGGTCGTAACGGAACAGCGGCAGCACGCGGCTTGCGACCGCGAGTTGCGCCTGCGCGAGTGTTTGCTCGCTGGCAAAACCATGCCGCCTGGGACTTGGGGCGTAGATCTGGATCAGGGCTGGACCCTGATGTCCAAGTGCCTGCAGCATGCTTTCGCCAAGATGGTCCGGGTCGGCAACCGAGGTTTGTGCCACAAACGCATTGCGTTGCGCCAGTGCGAGCAGTCCCAGGTTGCCTCGCGGGTTATTGGTCGCCGCATCGTGCAGCCCCAGGTCCATGCTGCTCAGTACCAGCACCTTGACCGGCAGGCCGGAGTTCAGCAACCAGATCAACTGGCTGAGTCCCTGTCCGGCAAGCATCTCGTCGCTGCCGATCAGCACCAGCGGTGGGCAGATCTCCAGCTCTTCGTTGCTCAGATCCTGCCAACGCAGGCTTGTCAGGGCTTCGCGCTTCCAGTCGGCGCCATCGGGCTGCTCGACTTCGAGGTGTGCCTGGCGTAGCAGGCGAACCAGCGCCGTGGTTTCGTCAAGGTGTCCCTCGATCAGGCCAGCGGAGAGTTGCGCCGCGTCGCCACTCATGTCGACAACGACCGGTGCCTGGAACGGGTTATGCGGGAAAGCGGCGGCCCATTCTGCGACGCTGCCACCCGCGACGGTCAGGCCATAGCGCGCACGGCCGAGACCATGCTCGCCGGCAACGAGCCGCTGATGTGCTGCCGTAATTTCATTCGATAGTTCAATCAGCCTGAGCAAATAGTCGGTATCGATAGAATGATCGCCCGCTGCTTCCCCGACACCTTCGGCCAGGTCCTTAAGATCGACCCGTGGACTCGTGGTCTGTTGCAGTTTCGCGGTGACGGCATCGAGGTCTTCGACGGCCAGGGTGCCCGAAAGTGTGTCCTTGATCAGTGCGGCGACTGCTTTGCCGGCCTCGTGCAACGTTTCTGCAAAGCGCTGCACCAGCGGTTGCTGGTGGAATTCGGTTGCGGACAGGGCTAGCCGGACTGCCATCTTCTCACCGGAGCCGGCTTCCGCTGGATCACCGCCGGCTAGCGCGAACTGGCAATAGCGTGACAGCAGTATGGAGGCCATCGGGCCGATGTCCGGGTTGTCTGCGGCGCGTTCGAGCGTCTTTGACGCAGTGTCGGGTGTGTCCGCCCAGGTCGCCCAAAGTGCTCGCGCCGCATCAAGCGAGGCCTCATCCTGAGGGCTGCTACGCAGCGCTTCGGCGTCGCAGCTGTTGACGCAAATACCGCAGGACTTACAAGCTTCCGGATTGATCACGATCGACAAGAGCTCTGCGCTGTCTTTCTTCTGCGCTTCGGCATCCTGGAAAAATGGCTTTGTAACAGCGACAGGTAATGCACCCATAGCCTCACAAATGCTTCCTATACCATCCTGGATGGCCTGCTTGCGCTCATCCGGCAACGGCATTTTGTCCTGCAGCCAGGCGTAGGAGTCATTCAGCATCTGGCCGAAGGTCATTGATACATCTTCGGCCTTTTTGTTACTGGCGATGATGCGCGATGCGAGTTTTGACGCTACCTGGCGCACGGCATCTCTGCCGGTGAGTCCGATTCCCGCATCAATCAGTGCGGCTGGTGTGGATGCAACGACGCCGATTGCGCTGTCCGGGCAATGGGTCCAGCACTTGCCACAGCCGGTGCACAGCGTCGGGTCGAAAGCCGGCATCGTTCGGCGTGCTTTGCTGGTGTCGGTAAAGGTCGAACTCAGCGGTGGCATGGTGCCGGTTGCGAGAAACGGATCGGCAGTCAGGCGGTCTGCCTGGCCGTCGCGGTACAGCACGCCCGTCTGGTCCCAGAAGCGGGGCAGGCTTGCTACATGATCGTCGTCGCGACCGAGATGACGCACAGCTGCTGGTGTTTCACCTGCCCAGCGATCCTCTGTAATTGTTGCCGTGTCGTTGTCGACCTCGGCAAGCTGTTCGAGGCCAGCCTGAAATGCGTCTGTCATCGCGTCGCGGCGATCAGCGTCGACGCCCTCAAGCAGGTTCCTGTGTGCGGCTATGACCCGGCGTGACTTGTGCGCGACAATTCCGGCGTTTATCAATACGCCAAAGAGACCACCCAGCAGCGATTCGGACACCTCGGGGCTGTCGGCCTCCAGGGGAACTCGGAACAGCTTTGATCCCTTGCCAAGCAGGACTTCGCCGCGCGGCACGTGCAGCGTGATATCGGCGACCAATGCATCACCTTGATCCTGCATTGTTGCGTCGCCGTAGGTGAGCCAGTCGACGCGGGTGTCGGACCAGCGGTCCCATGAGACAGCCGGCCGGCTGCGTACGTGGCCTTCGTCCAGTTTGTGGAGCAGGGCGCCAGCCGCAACAAGAAGTCCTTTGCCGTCGCTGCCGCTGACCCTGTGGATCGCGATGGTCAGCACGTTTTCCGGTTGCGGCGTGACTGCATCATGCGCGGCGCGGACGCCGAGGCTGGCGACGTCAGGATAGGCTCGTCGCATCGCGTCGAGCATGACTTCACGCTTGGGTTGCTCGCCCGAGGTGTCATCGAAAGTTACGCCGAGGAAAAGGGGCGTCGCTGACGCCTGGTCAGTACGGCTGCCCAGTTCGACGAGGTCGGCCACGCGCAACGGCAAGCCGCCGACGCCATAGGCAACGGGTACAAAGGTTGGGCGCTGCTGGCTGTTATCGCGATCCAGGCATGCGCGAACTTCGCGAGTCAGCGGTGGCTCACCGGCCAGCGGCGTATCCATGCGTTCCAGAACGAATACGCGGTCACGTCCTGTCAACGCTGCGGCAATTTCTGTCCCGGGGAAGGGTCGGAGTGAATGGATCCCGAGTACCCCGACCTTTATCTTGTGCTGTTTACGAAGACTATCCGCCGCCGCACGCGCCGTCTCCACTGCCGATCCCTGCGCCAGCAGCACGGTCTTGGCATCATCCAGCCGGTACCTGGAGACGGCTGAGTAGCTTCTGCCGGTCTTGCGAGCGAACATCTCGAAGGACTTCGCCAGCGATTTCACGACGAATGCATCAAAAAATGGTCCGCGGGCGAATGCGCCGAGCGCGTAGCTTTCTTTATCGAACAGCGCGCCTGCAAGCATCGGCTCATCGAGGTCGTGCCAGGCGGGAACGCGGCGGCGGGACTCGCCGAACAGCAATTTTTGCGCCTCGGTCGGTGACTCGATTTGCTCGCGTGCGCTACCTAGAAACGCATTGACCTGGGCTGGTGACAACAGCCGCACGTCCTGCGGTGCGAGCGCGGTTTGCTCGCCGTCCATGATGACCATACCGGGCACCAGCGACTCTTCAGCCACACACCTGGCGATGTAGGTGAAATCGACAGCCTCCTGCACATTGGCGGCGAACAGCATGAAAAAACCCGAGTCCGCGCTCAGGTGGACAGTCTCATGGCCGCTGCAGAGTGCGGCGCCATGTCCCGCCGTGGCACGTGTACCGACGTGGAGAACCAGCGGTGCGTGCTTGCCGGCTGCCGAGATCAGCAGATCCTGAGTGGCGGCGACATCCGTGCCGGACAGGAAAGCAGTCGCACGTCGGCCAGCCAATGCGAGGCCGGGCGCCGCGGCAACGATACCGCGGGGTCCTTCGGCTGTTTGCGCAGCCAGCGCTTCGCCAAAAAGATTGCTGCCCTCGTGTGCGAGTTCACTGAGCCATACCGTGTCGGCGTCTTCGGACGGCATCGAACCACCAAGTACTGCGTGGCTGGAGATGCCGGCTTCGGATATTGCTACCGCGGTATTGCCATCAAGCACTGTTTCCAGGCCTTCTTCCCGGATATCCGACCCGGCAGGCGCGCCGAATACCTTGCGGTACCAGCGAATTGCGATATTGCGCATGCCCACTAGCCCGACCTCACTTTTCTGGATTCCTGCTCTTGAAACTGTTCTCCCTCAATCCACACGATCGAGTTAGTAGCGCAGCGAAACACTGCGTCAGGCCTGGGTTCGCCACCGCTCGAATAATCGATGACGGGTAGATTGTCTTGCATGGTGATCAATCCGGGAGCCGCGTCCGCGACGCACTTGCCGCAAGCGTCGCAGGCTACTTCGCAAAGCTGTATGGCGGCCTCGCCGGCCAGCGGAATATTGCATTGCACATACAGGTTCTGCTTGAGCGGCATGATTTCGAACAGGTCCCTGGGGCACGCCGCAACGCAGTCAGGGCAGGCGCAGCATTTCTCGGTATCCACCTGTGGGAGACCATTAGCATTCATGTGTATTGCATCGAAGGTACATGCACGTTCGCAATCGGCCAGACCGAGACAACCCCACGAGCACCCCTTGCCGCCGCCCGATACAACCGCTGCAGCGCGACAACCCTCGAAACCGAGATACTCGGCAATCTGGTTGGCCTGCAGCTGGCCACCGGAGCAACGCAGTCGCGCGACCAGTTTTTCCTGCCTGCCCGCATCGACCTGGAGGTATTCTGCAATCTGTTCGATATTGTCGTCGGTGCTGACCGTGCACTTGCCCGGATCGACTTCACCGCTAACCAGTTTTTCGGCAAACGGCAGGCAGCCGGGTTCCCCGCAGGCGCCGCAATTTGTCCCCGGCAGAAGCGCGTTGGTTGCCTCGATACGCGGGTCTTCGTCGACCTTCAGGAATCGCTGTGCTATCGCGAGGATCGTGCCGAAAAACAAGCCGATCCCAACCATGATGGCCGGCGCAATGAGCATGCTGTTCATCAGTTGAAAGGCGCCGCGCGGGCGATCAGGTCATCCAGACCCGGCTCATTCGGATCCAGCGGCTTACCCGGGTGGATGCACTTGGCAGGGCAGATCTCGGCCGCCGCCACGAGGTGGGCGTACGTGCCGGCATTCACATCCTTGATGATCGCCTGCTTGTCAGCGTTGTACACAAACATCATTTTGTTGATGGCCATGCAGTCATCGCAGGTGGTGCACATCGCGGTATCGAGCCATGGTTCGTCGAAACTCAGTTCCTCTTCGGCCTCTTCTTCTGCGGGAGGTGGAGGTTCTGCTGCCGCGTCTTCGGCAGCTGCTTCCTCTATTGCAGGTTCGGACGCCGGCATCGTGGCAAGCGGGCTGCCGTTGCCGACCATGCCGGAGAGATCGGCACCCATCAGGACGTCGACGAGTTGGCCCATGGCATCACCGGCCGCCTCGGAACGAACACTTTCAAGTTCTTCCGCGTGTTCCTTCTGCAGCTGCTCGCGTTCGGCGTCGAGAGCCGCTTGTTGCTCGGCGATGATCCGTTCGATCGCTTCTTCGACGTAGAAATTCTGGATTCCGGCCAGCTCCTGCAGTGTGTGCCAGTAGTTAAGCCGGTCGCGACACGCGAACACCAGCGCGCGTGAAACCACGAGCCTTGTGAGCACATCGTCTTCGTCGATACCCCAGACAAAGGGCACCAGGCGATCGACCAATTCGTCATCGGCATTGAGATATTCATCGATGCTAACGAAGTCTGGCGATTCGAAGCCTGTCGGCACCCTGCGAAAATGTTGTTGCAGTGCCGGCATCAGCAGTGCGTAGTCGGCGAAGGTGAATGCCAGATCCATCTCGGCAAGCTCACCGTCTGCCCCACGAAATTCGAGCTTCTCCACCGGCCAGTCACTGTCGGCTTGTGGGTTCCCGCCGAAGCTAACCCGTTCTGCGGCGTGGTCGCCGGCGTCCGGGTTCACCAGTATGAACGGATGGGCGCGGCTCTCAAGCGCTGCACTCGCGACAAACCAGGCGTCGAGCAAGGGTTTCTTTGTCTTCGTCTGCGTGCCTCGATTGATCAGGTGCAGACTCGCGCGATTGCTGTCCAGCGCAGTGAGGAAGCCGGTTAAAAGGTCCTCGTGGCGTGCTGCAGACGTCTGCGCAACCACTACCTGGCGGTGCCCAAGGCCAAAGTTGGCGAGCTCGAATCGATAGGATTCAAAAGGGTCTTCGCCAGGCTTGGCGGCAGGATTGTCGTAGGCCCGGACCCAGCTCAGCACGTGTATCGGCAAGCGCGATCCGAGTAGTCGCGAAAAGGACTTAAGGCCGTCACCGGCGAGATAGTCCGCCGATACCAGCGCCACCACTCGCGTTACCAGTTGCATCTCTGCAGCAGAGAATGCCTGCCAGTCGAAACTGGCGAACCAGGAGTCGTGGATAGCGGGATTGTAGTTACCGTCGATTTCAAGTGACGCGATTCTGATCGCGGCAAACAAGCGTGCGAGAGCTGCGGCGTCCCGTTCAAATACCTCTGTCGCCGTCGTGCATGGATTGTCACTGTCGATGATTTCCAACACCGATAAATTGTTGAGCGCGGGATCGTCCAGTTGGCCGACAAACCTGACCAGTACCGGGTCATCCTGCCAGGCCTGCAAGTCCTGTAGCGCTTGCTCGACTCTGACGCGCCGTTCGAGCGGCATTTCCACCGAACCGTGGGCTCGCTGTCCGAGCATTCCGGAGAGGGCGCCGGCATCCAGATAATCTGACGCAGCGCCAGCGGCGCTCTTGCCGGCCTTAGCCTTCTCGACTTCCAGTAGCGACCGCAAGCCGTGAATGTGTTGGTCGACCTGCTGACGAAATACCTCACGTTGGTGTTCATGCCGGTGCCGAATCGCATGCACCATCAGATGCAGCGACGAATGTGGGCCGTAACCCAGGAACTGCCCACCGGCTTCAATCGCGCCTTCGAGACGCTTGAGATCGGCTGCCAGAATGTCCTGGCTACCGTCCTCGAGATCCAGCTGTTCCTGCATTGCGGCTGCCGCTTGTGCAAACAGCGTGGCCGCGTCAACGGGATCGGGCTGTTCCAGTTTCTGTCGCAGATAGCGTTCTATCCAGGGCAGGTTATCCTTCAGGATCCTTGCGTCGCCAGCACCGGGCGCAAGCGCTTCCAGTGCAGCAGACAGATATTCGCTCACGGGCGTCGCGAGTACCGAATGGATCGTTCCATCGGGCGGTACCAGGTACAACGGGTACTGGTAGCGAATGGCTGACGCATCCCGGTAGGGATTGAGCAGAGCAGGCAAGACTGCTTCCGCAGGTTTGATGGTGTGCGCTGCCGCCGCAGGTTCGCCGTAGTGGAAGCGGCGGAGCACGTCGATTACATCTGCGCCGCCATCACCCTCCGTTTCGCCCATTTCGACCACTTCGTGCTTGTTTTCCATTACGGAGTTCATCGTGTCGGTCCATCTAGTGACAAATACTGGCTATATGGCGAAATGATCCAGCGCCTCGTTCATACCGGCCAGCTTGTCGTCAATACTCATATCCAGGCCCACCGAGGTCATCGTGTCGTACTGCGGTGCATCTGGATTGTGATAAAGAATTCCCAATGGCAGGACGCCCGGATCCTCTGCCAGCGCGCGTGCAGCGGCTAGATCTGACGGGTCATGCTCAGCGTGGTTTGGAAACAGCTTCTTGACCGAATCGTCAAGCTGCACGCCTTTTTCGTGCGTGATCAATTTCAACCTCGCGGGTTCATCCTGCAAGCTTTTCCCGATCGACTCTACGTAGACTGGGCAGCGCGTGATAATTCGGACAAAGCTGGTGCCCTTGTGCTCGTGCGCCATTTTGATGACCTCGTGCCTGAGCGGCGCGTTCCAGTCGACGATCTGCGCCACAAAGGAAATATTGGTTACGCCGAGGGTCACGGTCAGCGGATTCAGCGGCGGTAACAACGCGCCCGATGGATGGGTATTCGTCGGTACATCCATAGGCGTGGTGGGAGACGTTTGTTTCTTGGTCAGGCCGTAAATGCCGTTATCAAATACCAACAGGGTCAGATCCATGTTGTAACGCATGGCATGTATCCAGTGGCCAGCCCCGATGGAGAAGCAGTCTCCATCTCCGGTCGCGACCCAGACGTCGAGGTCCGGGCGCCTGGATTTGACGCCGCAAGCGACCGGCAACGCGCGCCCATGCAAGCCGTGGAATCCATAGGTACTCATGTAGTGTGGCAGGCGGCTGGAGCAGCCGATGCCGGACACTGCAACCGTTTTCTCCGGTGGTATCTGGGAGTCCCGGCAGACCCGGTGCACGGCGGCCAGGATGCCATGGTCGCCGCAGCCAGTGCACCAACGCGGCGTCGCGCCGCAATAATCTTCCATTGTGAAATATCGATCTTTGACCTCCAGAGACCAGTCACCTTTTAAGCCGAACATGCTACTGCTCCTTCTGTCTCTGTGAGGTTTGCGTCAATTACCTGGCCAATGGCGCCCGGTTGCAGCGGATGGCCCGGAACCATGGACCAGCAATCGATATCCATTAGTGTGTGCGCGCGCAGTACGAGCGCAAGCTGCGAATAGCGACGGCTCTCTGCGCTGATCAGTGGCGCGTCGAGATCGTCACTGTAGTTGATCTCAATGGTCATCACTTTCTTGAACCCCGCAAAAATTTCTTTCAAACCGGGCTCCATTGGCGACAGGAACCTGAGGTGCACCGAGGACACCTTCTTGCCCTCTGCCCTTGCCAGATCAACAGCCTCATTGATCGCACCCAGCGTCGAGCCCCAGCCGACAATCAGCAAGTCTCCAGTAGGATCACCGTTTATCTCGGGAGGCTTCAGCGTTGCGAACAGCGCCGCCAGCTTGCGGCTGCGCATGTTCATACCTTCCTGGTTTGATTCCGAGTCATAGGCGATCTTGCTGTTGCGGTTGTGAGCAAGGCCGGTAAGGACGTATTCGCCGCCGCGCATACCCGGGATCGGTCTTTCCGACAGGCCGGTGGTTTCGTCCCAGTTGTAGGGCGCTACGTCCTGGTCCCAGTCCGACTGGTCCACAGGCGCTGCAAACCACTCCTCAGTAACTTGTGGCCGTTCGATCGGTTGAACACCGGTGCCGAGATTCGCATCTGTCAACATGATCACGGGTGTGCGGAATGACTCGGCCAGCTTGCGCGACATGACCACGAAGTCGAAACACTCGGCAATCGTGGCTGCGGCAATGACAATCTTGGGTGAATCGCCGGTCGCGCCGTAGAGACACGCGAGCAGGTCTCCCTGCTCGACCTTGGTTGGCAGACCGGTCGACGGGCCGCCACGCTGAACGTTGATGATCACCAGTGGGACTTCAGCCATGACAGCGAGACCGATCATCTCTGTTTTCAACGCGATGCCAGGCCCGGAAGTGATGGTGCAAGCGGTCTTGCCCGCATAAGATGCACCGATCGCAAATCCGATCGCGGCGATTTCGTCCTCGGCCTGGTGGACGAAGCCACCGGTCAGAGCAAAGTCCTCGGCAAGGTAATGGGAAGCCGAGGTCGCCGGGGTTATCGGATACATCGCGACCAGATCGATGCCGGCAGCCATGACCCCGAGCCCTGCCGCGGTATTGCCATTCAGGACAATCGCCGATTTCAGGTGCTCCTCTTCGGCAGCAGGAATTTCGAACTTGTAGTCTATGTTCTCGTGCGCGAAGGTGTAGCCAGCGTCGAACAGATCATGGTTGATCTTGATGACCTTTTCGCCCTTCTTCTTGAAGATCTTCGCGATCTCGTTTTTCGCGATGTCGGTATCGCGGTTATAAATGCTGCAGAGCATACCGAGCACGAACATGTTCTTGCCCTTGCGGGGATCAGCTACGATTTTGAGACACTCTTTCTGGATGGGTAGTTCGAGGACAACCAGTCCCTGCTCGTGAAAATCGGTGAGAGCTTCCCGATACTGGGCACGGATTATCTCGTCCGGATCCTCGGCCCACATGTTTTCCAGCAAGACGACCGTGCCTTTCCGGTACGCATGGTTGGAGATACGTGAATAGAGCACCTGTTCGTTGAACGCAACGGCCATATCGGCTTCGTCGCCCATGTTGGTCATGTACTTCGAACCCATGCGGACGCGAATGCCACTGGCGCCCTGGCGTTCTCGTGCAGGTGGCTGAATCTCGGCTGGAATAATCTCCACAGTCCAGACACCATTGCCCATCTTGCCGCTCACCAGTCCAAGGAGCTGACCGCATTTTTGTGCGCCCTCTCCGGAATCACTGACAATTTCGACGATGTGTTGGTCTACCTGGTGCATACTCTGTTCCTCAATTTTGGTCCTATCCTGATCATCGAGTGGTACCGCAACGGCCGCGGCGACCTCACTGGTCTGACTGGCCTTTACCTTGTCGATTTTGCCGCGAAACTCGTCGATGGCCGCCCAACGTGATTCCCTCGCGACGTCGATATCATCGGTATGCAACGAGCGCCGCATATCGTAGCCAAGGCTGCTACGAAACTTCCGCGGCACGGCGAGTTTTACCCACCACGTTTTGTCCCTTTTGAACAGGTATTTTGTGTCGCCGACAAACTGCGAATTTGGCATGTCTAATTCCCCGTCATAGCTACTCTGGAAAAGCTGTACCTTTTCCACCGAGGAAGCGGTTATCACACGGGGTGCCGGGCGGGTCAATCAGTACAATTATCTATACTAATCGGCCAGGGTCTGTGGATTCGAAATGCTTGATTTATAGACGTTTTTTATTACCGAAGCGTGTACCTGCTCCGCGTCATTTATTGCATGCGGTATTCGGCAGGTCAATCAGTACAAACGTGTAGTTTCGGGTGCTAAAGCCGTAGCGAATCAATCGACCGTCGGCGTCCATATGCACTATGATGACCCCATCGCAAGGGGGTGAATCAATGGATTCCATGCGCAACCGCGCCACGGACATGTTTCCGATGGTATTGCTGACTTTGCTCAGTATCGTGCAGGCACTCGCCCTGGAGTTTCTCTGGGACCATACGCGCCACCGGACAGACCTGTTCGAACTCAGTATGGCCGTAATACCCGGCTGGCTGCAGATCGCGGCAACCTTTAACGTCATCATCATTATTTGGCTGATGTACGCAGGAATGCTGATGCGATTTCGATGGACACCATCAACGATGGATTCCATATTTCCGTTTCTGGTGGGCCTGATTCAGTTCCTGATGATCGACATGATGGGTGCAGAGCACTTCGCGCTCTGGATCATTGTTCTCGCACTCACATTTGGCGTACTCGTGACGATCGATCATCTGGCGATGAGGCGTGCACGGCAGGTCGAGGAAAACCGCGAATTTTTTGACAAATACTCCCCGGCGACCATCAAAGATTTCTTGCCGCAAATTCTTATGGTTGCGGCACTCCTGTCAGCGGGTGGTTGGATAGGGCTCAGTGGGCACCACGGTTGGTTCACAAGCCTGGTACTGGTCGGAATATTCTTCGGACTTGGCTGGGAAACACACAGAAGTGCTTATTTCTGGAAGATTTCGATGGGCAGCGATTCGTGAAAAAGATTTCGCTTTACTTGATGTTGCTGGTTGCTGCCCTGTTTGGGCTGATGGCTTTGTTCCCGGAGGAAACAGCGACTCTTGCAGTGAACCTCGAACGGTCCGCAAGTGACCTGGATCACAAGACGGTCGTCCTCGGTGATGAGACATGGCACTACCTCGAGGGCGGTCCGGAAGACGCGGAGGTGTTACTGCTCCTTCACGGGTTTGGCGGCGACAAGGATAACTGGACACGATTCGCAAGATCATTGACGGAGAACTATCGAGTGATAGCGCCTGATCTGCCGGGCTTTGGTGAGTCGGCATGGCATCCGGACTGGAACTATTCTCTGCTCCCCCAGCGCAGCCGACTGCACGGCTTTGTGCAATCCCTCAACCTCAAACAGTTCCACATCGCTGGAAATTCGATGGGCGGACATCTGGCCGCCTTGTACGCCCATCGCTACCCACAACAAGTGCAGTCACTAAGCTTGCTTGATAGCGCGGGCGTTACCGCAGCGGTCGAGACCGACCAGCAACGTTTGCTGGCGCAGGGAAAGAATCCGCTGATCGTCGAATCAGTGGAGGACTTCGATTTCCTGCTCTCGTTCGCCGCTTACAAGAAGCCTTTTGCTCCCTGGCCGGTTAAAGGCGTTTTCGCACGCAGAGCTGTAGCTCACGCCGAGTCCAATCACGCTATTTTCGATGCCTACAATAGCGATCGCAACGCAGGCCTGGAACCACTGCTTACAGATATCAAACAGCCAGTGCAGATTATCTGGGGCGAATTTGATCGCATACTGGATGTAAGTTCGATTGATGTGATGCGACCGCTATTGCCACAGGCCGAGGTGGTCATCATGAAGGACACCGGCCACATACCAATGCTGGAACGTCCGGCAGAGACGGCGACGCATTATTTGAGGTTTCTGGCGAATATCGAAACCTGAATATCTCGCCTCCCTGCAATACGCGAAATATTGCCTATACTTCAGTGAAACCACTGGAGAAAAATAATGAAGAAAACAGCAGTTATCACTGGCTTTATTAGTGTTGTCGCTCTAATTGCACCCTTCAACCTGTTCGCCGATGAGGCCGAAGAAGCGGTAGCACCGCCCCCGCTATCGGACGTCTGGATTGTTATTCCGAAGACCGGTATGGAAGGTGAGTTTCAGGCAGCCGTCGCGGCAGAAGCAAAGGCACGCACCAAATTGGGGGATACGTATGGCTGGCAGGCTTACACCGTTGTAATTGGCCATAAACTAAACGCCGTCCAGTTTCGGGCGTGCTGTTACAACTGGGCTGACCTGGACGCTTATGAGGCGGAGGGTGACGAAAAGGGCTACAACGATTACTGGAATGAAAACGTGGACCAGTATGTTGATCACATGCATCGCTACCTCGAATACACCGACTGGGAAAACAGCAATTGGTCCGAAGGTGAGAACGATGGCCCGTATTTCGGCGTAACCAGTTGGACCGTGAAACAAGGGGCTGGTCCCGCATCAGGTGCGGCTCGCAAGAAGATGAGTCAGGTGGCAATTGATGAGGGCTGGGAAAGTCATTGGCTGTGGTTGTCCCGCATCGGTGGCAAACCCATGACGGCAGTTGTGTCATCGTTTGAAAGCTACGCGGATATGGCGCCACCGGAACAAAACTTCTTCGAGTTCATGATCGAGAAACTGGGTGCTGAAGAAGCAGGTGCAATGTTTGCCGATTTCGGTTCCGGATATTCAGGCTCTGATTACACCGTCTGGAAACTCAATCCTGAAATGTCAGATCCTGCTGACGACGAATAAGGGCGGCATCAATTTGCTCAGAAACAGCCCGCGAATGCGGGCTGTTTCTTGTGCGAGATTACGGTCCGGGTACGGTAATTCGCGCACGCCGCAACGCATTGGCATACCACTCAAATTCGTCCAGAAATGCAACGACTCGTCGGTCATACGATGTCTCCAGCGAATTGCCTTCGGCATCAAACGCTGTACGAATATCGGAGACTGGAAATGCGGTAGGAATACTCGGTGTACCGAGTTCGGCGAGTATTGCTCGCAGATGTGACAGCGCCCGCACGCCGCCGAACGGCCCGGCTGAATAGGTGACGATGCCACTCGGCTTGTAGTGATACTCGCTTTGAAAGTGATCCAGCAGATTCTTGAGTGCTGCCGGGATGCTGTGATTGTATTCGGCGCTGACGACGACAAAGCCGTCTGCGGCAGCAAGTAACTCGGCGACTCGTTGCATAGCAGCAGGTGCCTGCCGAGGCTCATATTCCTTATGCATCCAGTCCAGCATCGGTAACTTGTATTCTTGTGAGTCGACAAGCGTGACATTGTGACCGCGTTCTTCGAGTTTTCGAACAACAAAACGTGCCACATTAATGCCCTGACGGTCGCGTCGAGCGCTACCGTACAGAACGACGGTATTGAGGTCATTTGAGTTCGACATTTGTCGCAATCTCCTAGTCGAAAACGAAGCCAGCTATCAGGCCCACTGTAACAAGCATACCGGCTGCAAGCGTCAGTACTGCAGCGATGCCTCGTTGGTCCGATGACAGCGATTTGAACAAGGTCGCGGTGCGTCCGGCCAGTGCCATAGGGAAGCCTGCTCGCCAGAGGTCACTTACCGCTTGCGGGCCGCCACGTTCCATGACTTCCTGTACGTGGCCCATGGCACGCACGACAGGTCCGAGCAGCCTGGTACTTTGAGTAGATATCATGGCCCTGCCTGATGCGGCATCGTCGAGCGCCTGATGCAACGCATCATAATCTGCCGCCCATAATGACCGGAACAGGACATCGCCGTTGCTGTTCGCGAGATAGGCAGCATTTGGTTTTGGGTCAAGTGCACGGTGCAAGCCGCCATCGACGTTATCCGCTGCGACCGTCCAGTCAATACCGTAGAAGTTCTGCAGTGCGCGGGCCGATTCCAGTTTTTCCTCAATAGTCTCTGCCTGTCCGTAATTCTCACCAGGGTGCGCTTCACGCACATACAGCATGATGAATTCGATTTTGTCACCGAACTCTTCATAGAGTTCCTGTATGGAAGGGGCAGAACTCGCCGTCATCGGGCAGGTCATCGAACCGAAAATGAAAAGCACCGGCTTATCGCCGAATACATCCTCGTTGCTCAGACGTTCGCCATTCGTGGTAGTTATTTCGAACGCGGGGAAACGATCGCCTGGTGCTGCGGCCTTGCCCGCGAATCGTAAATCGCGAAACAGCAGGCTGGTCGTAAAACGCTTGTAACGATACTCACTCATTGCAGATCTCCCTTGCCGCTACGCGGCCTCGGTAACGCGCTGGCGCAGCTTCCGGTCCGCGTCACGGAGCGCCGTGCGCAGGCCTTCTTCGATAACCGGGTGGTAGTACGGCATGTCGAGCATTTGTGTGATCGTCATACCGGACTGATGTGCCCAGGCAAGAAGATGACCCATATGCTCTGCACGGGGCCCGAACATTTCGGCGCCCAGGAAACGGCCACTGCGTTTGCTGGCATAAACACGTAACACGCCATCGTTTTTCAGCATGACTCTGCTGCGACCCTGGTCTTTGAACGAAACTTCACCAATCACGACATTCTCACTATCGAGATCGGCGAATCGATCGCCGACCATTGCCATTTGTGGATCGGAAAATACGATACCGAGTGGTGAGCTGCGCCGCTGTGGTGTTACGTGCGGAAATCGTGCCGCGTTCTCGCCAGCGATACGACCTTCGTCCGATGCCTCATGCAATATTGGGCGATCGCTATCGACGTCTCCCGCTATAAAGGCATGCGAATCGCCAATGCGCATTGTTGCGGGATCGAATACCGGCACACCCTGATCATCAAGCGGCAGACTCGTATTCTCAAGTGCGAGGCCTTTGACGTTTGGTGAGCGTCCCGTCGCAGCGATGACGTAATCGACATCGACTGTAAGTTGTTGGCCGTCCAACCCGTCATATTCGATTCGGACAGCATCATCGATGCGCGTAACACGGCTCACGTTTGCGTCAGTATCAAGATAGAACTCACGGCCGAGCGATTCTTTCGCAGCAGCAGCGACTTTTGGATCCGTCAGCGGACCGAGAGGACCGCCACGCCCAAATACCAGGACCTCTACGCCGAGTCGGCTGAGTGCCTGTCCCAGCTCGATACCGATGACGCCTGGGCCGAAGACAGCCACAGATTGCGGTAAATCAGTCCAGTCGAAAATATCGTCACTCACAACGAGGCGGTCACCCAAACCCTCCAAAATCGGTGGGTGGGTCGGAGTTGATCCGGTCGCGATGACGATACTTTTTGCCGTGACCGTCGTGTGGTCATCCACCTGTAGCACATGATCGCTGACGAATCTTGCGTAGCCGCGGATACGTTGTGTTTCTGGAATATTTTCCACGCCATCAACGACGAAACCGACAAAACGATCTCGCTCGCTGCGTACACGATTCATAACGGCCACACCGTCAACACTGACTTCGCCAACACGGACACCGAATTCAGTCGCTTGTTGCGCTGCATGAGCAGCCTCGGCCGCAGCGATTAGCAGTTTGCTCGGCATGCAGCCGACGCGGGCACACATGGTCCCATAGGGACCACCTTCGATCAGTACAACGTTATCGGTCCATTTCTTCGCAGTTCG
>Ga0164320_10000165_pt1 | contig 18970 bp, 13 predicted proteins | sample GuaBasSediGuay11_FD_113736 | JGI IMG/M metagenome (GOLD analysis project Ga0164320, IMG submission 113736) | Subseafloor sediment microbial communities from Guaymas Basin, Gulf of California, Mexico - Guay11, Core 4567-28, 0-3 cm | ecosystem: Environmental > Aquatic > Marine > Hydrothermal...
TCATCGCCGATGGCGACGTTATCCGCTGAGACTACCGGACTTATGGACACGATTAATGTGCCTGGCCCACCGTGAACACCCAGTCCGGTACCCAGCGCGCAGGTCTTGAGTTTGTCTATTGACGAGATCCTTTGTCGAAGTTCCCGTTCCAGTTCTTGTGCGTCTTCCGGGCAGATCGCCTGGCCGATGCCAATCTCGACAGTCTCACCGTCTTCTATGTGCGACGCCATGAATTTCGCAAATTTTACGATGCGATTGCGACGGCCCAGCAAGCAACCGCCAAGCCCGATGCGTCCGTCAGGCTTGATGCAGATAACGGGAATGACTCGCATCAGGTCCGCACCGGTTTTGACCCATTGAGGTAGCCGTCCACCCCGAACCGCATATCGCAGGTCCTTGAGCAACGCGAAAGTTCTAACCTTCGGAATCTGGCCTTCAATAATTCGTAGCGTTTCTTCGACGCTCAGGCCGGCTACCGCGCACTCGGCGGCAAGGACAGTTAGTTGCCCCTGACCCATCGACGCGTTGAGTGAGTCCACAACGTGAATACGGCCCCGTGCTCTGCTCCGTTTGGCGGCTGACTGTGCACCTTCAAATGTGCCGCTGGCGGCGGATGTTAACGTGATCGACAGCACGTCGTTGAAATGGCTGGCCAGAAACTGGAACTGACGTCGAAAATCACCCGGCGCTGGTTGTGAGGTGGTTGGGTGATGCGGGTTATTCTCCAGCTCCGCGTAAAATTCGTCTGAAGTAATGCTGACCTTGTCGAGATACCCACGATCCCCAAATTGAATGCGGCAAGGCACCATATGAATATCCAGGCGTTCCATGTCGTCATCTGTGATGTCTGCACCGGAGTCGGTTATGACTGCGAATGATTTCGCTGAACCGTGCGTCGAGCTTTGCTGACGGTGCATGTCATCGGCCTTTTCGCCGCGCAGGTCACCGAACTGTCGAGCGATGGCGAAAACAGTATCCGGGTCGTCAACATGGATATGGATCTTGGCTTTGCGCTTGCTGCCAGCGAGGACCAGCGAGTCGCCCAGCGTGGCTAATGATTCACGGAGTTTGCGGCGCTCTATATTCGGAGCGGTCACCATGCACTCAGTACAAAATCGATATCGTGACGTGTTATCGGCTTCAGAGAACTCGACCGGCGGTTCAATTTCACTGAGCAATGCCATATCGGGCATCGGCGTTGTCAGGCCGCGACTAAGGTAATCCGACATGCCGTTAATGAGTTCCGAAAAACCCATGGCACCCGCATCGACGACGCCCGCTTTCTTCAAAACCTCAAGCTGATTCGGCGTATTGGCGAGCGCCACATCAACTGCACGCCTGGCTTCGTCTATCACGAGGGAAAACTCGCGGTCCGGAGTCGAGGTTGCTTGATAGGAAACACTGTCTGCGAAAGCCTGGACGACCGAAAGGATGGTACCTTCGCGTGGTTTCGACAGCGCGTCATGCGCGTACTCTGAACCCTGCGTGACGGCCTTGCCGAATGTGTAGATTGTAAATCGTGTGATCTCGCCGCCCGAATCGCTCATTCCCTGGAAGAATTGCGCGAAAATTGCGCCGGAGTTGCCGCGAGCGCCATCAAGCAACGCGTCGGCCACGGCAGCCAGCATTGTTCCAAGGTGTATTTCCGTGTCTGCCTGTAAAACTCCAAGGGCGGAACTTAATGACAGACTGAGATTCGTTCCGGTATCGCTATCTGCGACAGGAAAAACATTGATTCGATTCAGCAGTTCCTGCTGACTGATTACCCGGTGTATTCCGGATACCAAAGCCAGAGCGAGCCGTTCGCCATCAACGTATTCGCTTTCCGGTTCACTCAAGGCGCCGACCCGTCACTATTCACGCGGTAACAGGAAACGTTGTCCCTGGTGGCGCAACACCACACCATCGGGAGTGATTTCGGCGACGACAGGTCCTTCGGTCAGTTGTGACCCTTCGCGCAATTTGGACATGTTGATAAATACGAATCGGTCTTCGGGTTCCGGACTGAATACATGAATGTCCAGATGAAGTTCCGGAATATCGATCGACCCGTCGACGCGGACTTCCTGGATTGTCGGATAGAGACTACTTGCCGGCACGGAAGCCGGGTCCTGCGAAATCAGCACCGGCCTTATCAGTTCCTGCAGGGTGTCTTCTGCTTCGGTGATCGGCAATTCGGGTTGCTGGACCGGCGGATTCTGACGAGCTGCGGCTACCTGATCCGTAAAGCTTGGCCCGGAAAGTTCATCAGTCGGCAGCGGTGTCGCGGCGATGTCACGGGATGGCGCAGGTATTGGCTTCGCGACCGGATCTGGGCGGAGCAGTAGTCCGACAAGCACAATCAGGTTGATGGCGAGCAGGAGCCCAATCATCCAAAGCCAGCGCGGCACCGATGTGGACTGTGGCCTTGTGGGTATGCCAGCAAACTCAGCACTGCCTTGCTGTTGCCGGTCGGTCTCTGACTTCTTCAGGGCATCGAGAATAAAAGACATGCGCTAGTCCTGGGCGAGCTGTGGCACGGTTGGGGGTGGTGTCAATCTCGGCGTACCGTCCGCTCCCAGCAATGAATTGACCACGATAATTGTTTGCTGGCCGGCGAGCCCATCAACAGCAAGCCGATTGTCCCGTTGGAACCGACGTACGATATTCTGAAGATCACTGTCGTACGCATCGCTGTTCATGGCATTGCTAACATAGCTGTCACCAATTTCCGCAAGGCTTTGTCGCAACCAGATTACCTCTGCTCCACGTGACCCGGGGGCCAGTGACACAGGCGTCCCGCCGGGTGGGCGCCACAACAGCATGTACTGGCCAAACCATATGTCAGAAATTTCACTGACGGGGTGTGTCACCGCGACGCTACCGATCGAGAGCTCGACGGTGTCATCGTCATTTACCGTCACCAGTACCAGACTGTGTGAATTCCCACCCTCATCAATAACAGAAAGAATTGCGGGCCGGTTCAACTGGCGCAAGCCATTCCAGGAACCGCGCTGGTACAAGCAGGCCAAACCAGCGTCCGCGGCCTGAGAACAGCCGCTCTGTCTGCCGTGTGCGTACTCAAGGCCCCAAAGATCAAAGAGTGAGGCGAGCGCGAAGTCCAGCGTGGTTAGCTCTCCAGCGAGAGCCAGTTCTTCCGACAAAGTCGCCTGCTCGGGAGCGGCTTCTGCAGCAGGTTCCAGGACTACCTCGGCCACCGCATTCGAAAGAGGGTCCGAATCCAGACCTTGTTCTGGGATAGACGTTTCTTCCATGGCCGGCGGTGTAGTTACGACCGGATCATTCGCCACGCGGACCGGGGCCGATTCTTGCGAGATCGACCAGGCGGTCGCGCCGATTACGACGACACCAATAAGGCCGGCCGCCATCCCGAAACGGCGCATGACTGGCGTGCCCTCAAGTTCACCGGACACCTCTGCTGCTGCGCGTTTGATCAGGCGACGTGTAATTACGCGGGATTCCTGACTGTAGGCACCAAGAAGTGCACGGTCACAGATGACGTTGATTAGTCTCGGCACGCCCTGAGAAAGCCGGAATGCCTCTTTTTTCGCGCCACTGTCAATGATCTCGCCGAGCGCACCGGCGACCCGCAAACGATGCTCTATGTATTGCGCTGTTTCGTCGCGAGTGAGCGGTTCGAGGTGATAGCGCCCCGTGATGCGTTGTGCGAGCTGACGAAGATCGTTACGGCCAAGGAGTTCACGCAACTCAGGCTGGCCAATCAGAATTATTTGCAGCAGCTTTTGTTTGGCGGTTTCGAGATTAGTTAGCAGCCTCACCTGCTCAAGTACGGCTGGCGCGAGATTTTGTGCCTCATCGACAACCAGAATTGTTCGACGGCCGTCCGCGTGTGCGCTCAGCAAATGGTGATTGAGAGCATCCGTTAGTGCTTTGATGCTGTCCTTTTGCCCGGGCACGTCGACGCCCAGTTCTTCACAAATAGTCAGCAGGACTTCGTGAGCTGTAATCTGCGGGTTCAGCACAACCGCAACGTCGGCGTTGTCGGGCATCCGGTTCAGCAACAAACTCCGGACAAGCGTTGTTTTGCCGGTACCAACTTCGCCGGTCAACTGTACAAACCCGCCGCTCTCGGTTACACCGTATACGAGGTGCGCAAGCGCCTCGCCATGCCGCTCACTCAAAAAGAGATAGCGCGGATCGGGCGTTATCGAGAACGGTTTTTCGTGCAGTCCAAAAAAGCTCGTGTACATCGACTCGATTCTACCCTATCGGTCGAGGGTCTTGGCCCGACCGACCGACAGGGAGCCAAATTTCTGTCGTATTTCGTCTACCGTCTCGTCAATTGCCGAACTGCTTTGACTGACATCACTATCGAAAAGGTCTGGCTGTTCAATCGGAGCCAGATTGCTGCCACCGACTCCAAGGAGTCGGATCTTCGCGCCGGGGTTACTGGCAAGCCACGAATCGAGCAGCTCTTTGGCAATTGCGTAGATCTGGTCTGTACCGTTTGCAGGAGGCTTAACACTCAGTTGCCGCGTATAGGTCGTAAAATCCGCGCGACGAATTTTGAGTTGCACGGTACCCGCACTGAGCGAGGATTTGCGAAGACGCGTTGCTGTCCGGTCTGTCAGTCGCAGTAGTTCGCGATTCATATCAGCCGGTCTGGAAAGGTCCTGGTCGTAGGTTTCTTCCGCACTAATCGACTTTTCCTCTCGGCTGGATACCACTCGACGGTTGTCGATTCCTGACGCGCGTTCGCGGGTCTTCTGCGTGAAGCGGCCGAAAATCGGTTCGAGGTCGCGATTATCAGCCTGACGAAGATCGCGGACCGTGGTGACATGAATTGCGTTCAGTTTCTTAAGTGTTTCACGACCGATACCCGGGATGACGCGCACGGGGAGAGGGTCTAGTTTTTCCCGATAGTCTTCGGGCAAAACGACAGTCAGGCCATCCGGTTTGTCGAGGTCAGACGCTATTTTCGCGACCAGTTTATTCCGGGCGACACCGACCGATGCTGTAAGCCCGGTGTCACCCAGGACGCGCTGTTTGATCCTGACGGCTATTTCTTCGGGAGACCCAAAGAGTTTGACGCTGGCCGTCACATCGAGAAACGCCTCATCGAGGGACAGGCCTTCCACGAGCGGTGTGAACTCCCTGAAAATTGCGAAGATCAATACGGACGCGTCCTTATAGTGGGACATGCGCGGCTTAACCCGGACCAGATGGTCGCACCGACGGATGGCTTCGGCCATCGGCATGGCGGAGTGAATTCCGAATTTTCGTGCTTCGTAGCTCGCCGCTGCGACAACCCCGCGATTGCTACCGCCACCGACAACGACCGGTTTTCCCTTTAGATCCGGATTGTCCCGTTGCTCGACAGACGCATAAAAAGCGTCCATATCAACATGCAGAATGCTGCGTGTTGACGGTGGCACAGGCTTATTGGCCACGCTCGACGATATAGCGCGCGAGCCAAACCAATGGAGTGGCCGAACTGCCAAATCGGTCGAGATTCCCGAGTGCCTCGGCGAGAAGCTCGTCGCAACGTGCTAGCGACACCTCGATGCCAAACAGGGCGGGGTAAGTGGCTTTGTTCAATGCCTCATCTGATCCCGCCGGTTTGCCGATGATCGCGGTGTCACCTTCGACGTCGAGGATGTCGTCTTTGATCTGAAAAGCGATGCCGATATCTCGACCGAATCGATCGAGGGCCTCAGCGTCCTCTGGCGGCAGGTCATCTTTGAGCAAACACGCCGAGACGACAGCGGCATGAATCAACGCACCGGTCTTCAGTGAGTACATGAGCTCAAGTTCTTCTTTTGACAGGGTTGTACCTTCCGCGGAGAGGTCAATCGACTGGCCACCCGTCATACCGATCGAGCCACAGGCGTCGGCGATGAGCCGGACGAGTTCGATGGGCGCATCAGCAGGTGCGTTCACTATCCTGGACAGCGCCGAGAACGCCAGCGGTTGCAGCGCATCCGCCGCAAGAATCGCCGTCGCTTCATCGTATTGTTTGTGGACGGTCGGCTTTCCCCGTCTCAGATCATCATCATCCATTGCCGGAAGGTCGTCATGCACCAGCGAAAATGCATGAATCAGCTCAATGGCGATGGCTGGAGTGTCGAGCAGGCGAGTATCGACATCCAGACATTCTCCCGCTGCATAGACGAGCAACGGCCGGACCCGCTTGCCACCGTTCAGCACCGAGTATCGCATCGCATCGTGTAAGCGATGCGGGCGTGTCGAAGCTTTCGGCAACGTCCTGTCCAGACCCCGGTTAACCCGGTCGGTATAGGCGCTGATTCGGTCTTTGAAGTCTTCAGGCAAAGTGGAAGTCACGCTTTGTCGGGCCGTGTAGCGTACACCGAAATCAGGCACTGTGCGCGGCTCGCTCTGAGCTATAATTCGCGTCCCTATCCGGCTCGGAAAATCAGGATTCAAGTCCATGCAGGCGACGGCAATTGCACAGCCGAATATTGCGCTGATCAAGTACTGGGGCAAACGAGACCTCGACAGGAATTTGCCTGCTGTCGGGTCAATTTCCATTACCTTGAGTGAGCTCCAGACAAAGGTCAGCGTTGAACTAAGCGACGAGTTGTCAGATGACGTCCTGCTCGTTAATGGAGACGAAAATCAGGCGATGCTGCCACGCATGAGCTCCTGCCTCGACAAGGTCCTGGGTCAAAACCGTCCGCACGCCATTATCCAAAGTCACAGCAACTTTCCGATTGCGGCCGGCCTTGCTTCATCGGCCTCAGCATTTGCTGCCACCACGGTTGCCGCTGCCGGGGCCTCTAATCTGTCGCTGGGAATGCAAGATCTTGCGCGGCTCGCCGGGGCATCGTCGGGATCAGCAGCTCGTTCACTCTACGGCGGGTTTGTAGAGCTCAAGAACGCTGATGACAGCATCACGTTGACGCCACTTTGCGACGTTGATTCATGGCCGCTTCAGGTCGTTGTTGCGATCACGGAAACAGGGCCCAAGGCCACCGGTTCGACGGAGGCGATGGAAATATCGAGGGAGACATCTCCATTCTACAGTAACTGGATTTCGCAGCAGGAGCATGATCTCGAGGTGGCGCGCAGAGCGATAGAGCGAAGAGATTTCGCCCAGCTCGCGACCATAGCCGAACACAATTGTCTGAAGATGCATTCGGTTATGTGGGCTTCTCGTCCTCCGATGGTCTTCTGGAATGCGGCGACCATGAGATGCTTGCAGACAGTTCGGCGATTGCAGGGCGAGGGGCGTGAGGTGTTCTTTACGATTGATGCTGGCCCACAGGTCAAAGCGGTATGTTCGCCGGCCGATGTTGAAGCTGTTAGCCAGGCGCTGTCAGAGACATCCGGGGTGCAGGAAATCATGACGAGTTGCCTGGGGTCCGGGGCCCGATTGGTCGAAAGTCTGTGACCAAAGTCGTTGTAGCCAGCGCGCCTGGAAAGGTGGTGCTTTCAGGCGAGTACGCAGTACTCGACGGCGCGCCGTCGATGTGCATGGCGGTGGACCGACGCGCTCGAGTGGTTCTCGCTCGTGCGGTTGGTGAAGACAGTCAGGTCAGAGCGCCCGGGTTTACCGACGAAACAGGTCGATTCGACACGACCGATGGGAATCTACGCTGGCACAGCGGTCAGAAAAGTTTCAGAATTGTGGATTCGGTCTGGCGGGCTGCCGATGCATTATCGGAGGGTGCCCGAAGCATCGATCTGGATACCTCAGAGTTCAATGATACGGGCAGTCGCCGAAAAATCGGCATCGGCTCGAGCGCGGCACTGACGGTGGCGTTATGCGCGGCCGTCAAGAGTTCGACTGAAGTCGCGTCAATAATGGCTGTAGCGCAACATGCGCACAGAGATCTGCAGGGAGGAGCCGGAAGCGGCGTCGACATTGCTTGCAGCCTGGTGGGTGGACTGATCGAATACCGCATGGAAGGCGCGTCCGTGACGCCAGTGAACTGGCCTGATGGATTGTACTATCGCCTGATCTGGACCGGCGTTCCGGCCAGCACGGCGGGCAAGCTGGCGAAACTCAACGATGGAATCAGCAAGCCGTCGCGAGTGCGACTTGTCAGTGCCTCTGAAGAGATTGCAAGCGCCTGGCAAGACGGCGATGCGGATCAGATCATCAAGCAATATCGCGACTACAATGAGCATTTACGCCAGTTCAGTGTTGACCACGACCTCGGCATATTCGATGCTGGCCACGACGAACTTTGGCAAGCTGCGAGCGATGCTCACCTGATGTACAAACCTTGCGGCGCCGGCGGTGGTGATGTGGGTATCTTGATGGGAACGGATGAAACCGCAATCAATACTTTTAGCAGCGCTCTGGCGGCGAGATACTCTGTGCTTGAATGCCGGCTGACTCATGTTGGTGTCATGACAGACGATTCAGAGACAGGGACACTATGAGCGACTCGCGGATATCAGGTCTTTATAAGCTCAGCGTTTCAGAACGCATTGCTGAACTTGAGAGACTGGGTTGGCTGACAGCGAATGCCGCTCAAGATTTGCAGGCTGGTCGACAGGTAATTTCTGCCGTTGCGGCAGACAAGATGATCGAAAACGTAGTCGGTGTATTCGGGCTGCCGCTGGCGATTGCCCCCAATTTCGTCGTGAATCAGCGTGAGCACATCATTCCACTGGTGGTAGAAGAGCCTTCCATTGTTGCCGCGCTGAGCAGTGCCGCGGCCTTGGCCAGACACACGGGGGGCTTTACAGCAACGCTCGAAGAATCCTTGCTGGCGGGGCAAGTTCATGTGGTGGGTCTCACGGACACCGACAAGGCGATCGCTCTTCTGAACGAATCGTCTGTTGAGCTACGAGCACTCGCTGATGCAGTACACCCTCGCTTGAAGGCGCGGGGCGGTGGTGTTCGCGAGTTCGAGTTTCGCAGCCTGCGAATGCAGGATGGCAGCCCGATTGTTGCCGTGCATATTCTGGTCGATACCTGCGACGCGATGGGAGCCAACCTGGTCAACACCCTGTGTGAGTCAATAGCGCCAAGGGTTGTTGAAATATGCGGTGGGGAAGTCGCGCTAAGAATTCTGACGAACCTCGTGGATCGTTCTGTTTGTTCGGCGAAGGTTCGTTACACCGTGGACAGTCTTGCCGACGATGCATTAGACGGCTCGGTTGTTCGAGACCGGATTGTAACGGCTAGCGAAATAGCGGCCGTTGATCCGTACCGAGCCGCCACTCACAACAAAGGTGTCATGAACGGCATCGATGCACTCGCTATCGCGACCGGAAATGACTGGCGAGCGATTGAAGCGGGCGCACATGCTTATGCGGCGAAGAGTGGCCAGTACTCGTCGTTGACAAAGTGGTCGGTTGGTGCGAACGGCGACTTGATCGGTCAGATCGAGGTTCCGCTCAAGCCCGGCGTTATCGGCGGCACTTTATTATCGAATCCCGCGGCGGCGTTGGGGCTGGCAATTGCAGGTACACGGTCTGCGACGCATTTGGCAGAGTTGATGGCGGCAGTGGGTCTTGCACAGAATTTTGCGGCATTGCGAGCGCTCGCAACGAGTGGCATCCAGAAAGGACACATGCGATTGCACGCGCGCAGTGTCGCGACGTCTGCGGGCACGCCCGACGGGCAGCTGGATGAGGTTGTCGACAAACTGGTCGAAAGCGGGGAGATCAAAAACTGGAAAGCCAGGGATATTCTCGACGGTTTGACCAGTGCAGAGACACAGGAGGATGCAGCCGTAGCGACTGCCGCAGGGAAGGTCATTCTGCTTGGGGAACACGCCGTTGTTTATGGTCGCCACGCGCTCGCTGTCCCGATACCTGATGCCGTACGCGCAGCGATTGTTCGGAGTGAAAAAGAGACGACACTGACCGTGCACGACTGGGGCTTTCGGTCGGTCGTCAAGCCCGATAGCAGTGAGGGTAGCGAGGGCAGTGAGGGTATCGATGCTGCAGTCAACCTGATTCTTGAAAAGCTCGGCGTTGGAAGCGCAAGCTTTGCGATTAGCATTTCTTCGAGCTTGCCGCGCGGCATGGGGCTCGGTTCGTCTGCCGCAATCGCAGTAGCGATAATTCGCGCAATTGCGAAGTGTATGGATATTGAGGTTGGCGAAGCTCGCGTCAACGAGATTGCGTTCGCCTGCGAAAAGCTCGCCCACGGCACACCATCAGGAGTCGACAACACTCTGTCCTGCTACGGGACCCCGATGTTGTTTCAAAATACTGGCGATCTGAAAGTCGAGACGCTGGCACTGGATGAATTACCGCCGCTGGTTGTTGCCTTCAGCCATTCAGCGGGGCCGACACAGGAACAGGTTGCCGGCGTCAGAACACGGTTCGATCGAAGTCCGTCGCGGTACAACACAATCTTCGATCAGATTGACGACATCAGCAAAGCGGGCGCAATGGCGCTGACGGCAAAGGAGTACCGTGAACTGGGAGCGTTGATGAATCTCTGCCATGGCCTGTTGAATGCGATTGAGGTATCCACCCCCGATCTTGAAAACATGGTTTTCATTGCCCGACGACACGGCGCGGTGGGAGCGAAGCTCACCGGGGCTGGCGGCGGCGGATCGATTGTGGCTTTGTGTCCGGACTCGGAGGATGTGGTACGTTCCGCTCTGCATCAGGCAGGTTACAAAACACTGCGATCCACAACCCCTAAAGGATAAGACGATTGAATGATCTTCATCGCGCTGTGTCGTCGGAGAGTGAGGAACTCATTCTGGTCGACATTGAGGACAACGAAGTAGGCTATCGGTCAAAAGCCGATTGTCACGATGGTCCTGGCGTGCTGCACCGTGCGTTTTCCTTATTTCTGTTCAATGAAAACGGCCAGTTGCTGTTGCAGCAACGAAGTGCCGAAAAACGCCTCTGGCCGGGATACTGGTCGAACAGTTGCTGTAGCCACCCGAGGCGTGGAGAGACTCTACCAATCGCAACAATGCGCCGGCTGCATGATGAGCTCAATACGGCGGCTGATCTGGAGTACGTCTATCAGTTTTGCTATCAGGCCGAGTTTAGTGAAGCGGGATCCGAGAACGAGCTTTGCCACGTCTATCTGGGCAGGATCGACGGGTCTGTTCGTCCAAACGAGAGCGAGATAGCGGACATTCGATTTGTATCAGCGAGGGAGCTGGACGATGAACTTGCTGCTCAGCCACAGCGATTTACACCCTGGTTTATCCAGGAGTGGCAGGCGTTGAAAGAAAGCTATGCTGTGCAGCTGGCCCGTTACGCGATGTAACGGTAATACTCAATTCCAAGGTCGGAGAAATGGCGTTCGTCGGTAGTCCCGACGCGTTCAATGACAAATTCGTTTCTGGCGATGTAGTCCAGCCCCTGAACCTGGCGGCCGTCGTGCAAGGCTTCATACTGAGAGCGATCAAGGTCCAGTGTCAGCTCCATCGAATCGGCGAAGCGAATTTTCGCTGCAGCTTCGCGCCAGTTTTCTGCCATAAAAAACGGTATGACCTCAGCGGCGTCGCCACTCCCATATCCCAATGTCAGCACTTCCTCGCCGACCGACAGCGAGTCTTCATCCAGTGCCTGCTCAAAACCGGCTGCCATCCAGGCGGGCAAAGCGGCCGTATAGAGATTGCCGAGGTCGAGCATGGTGTCGCTGCCAAGCCGCAGTTTGTCGAGAATTTCATGACAGTAACGGCGTGAGGCGCGGAAGGCGCGCAGGACAGCCATCGCCATCGGATAGGCTTCAAATTGCAGTCGTTCGGGCCCTGCCAGACTCGCTACATCGGGTTTGCTGACCATTTCCGCCAGGAGTGCGTCGATGTCGACGCCTGCCTCATAGCAATACGACGCCAGTTCGGCGCGGTCTTCGGCAGTACCTCGTCCCAGCGCAAACAAATAAGAAACAGCCCAACCGGTTTCGGGCATTCGACGGTAGGGTCGGTGCAGGAACAGCGTGCGAAGCGAGCGCAAATGCTCCATTGCATTGAGGCCGCGTTTCTCGTACATGTCGTTCAGCGCATACAAAGTCTCGTCGATGTAGCAGGTTGTGGAGTACTTGCCGTTGAAAACCGGGAAATCCTGAACCTGATGCGATTCAGACCGATCCTGCCCGCAAAATCGCATCATTGGTTTGCGAAAGTCCATAACCCGGTAGTCCGAGGCGGAACCCGATCCGATCAGGTCGACAACCGCGAGCTGAGGGTCTTCCTCAAGCAGCATTGCAACCGCGCCGGCACCCTGGGTGGGCTCGCCTGAACTGCCGCGAGCGTATTCGGCGATATCGGCGCAGACGACTATGGCCTGGCTGCCAGCGCCATCAAGCGCCAGGTGACGAATCGCACCCTTCATGCCGTAAACGCCACCAAGACAGGCATGCTTGAACTCGGGAACCTCACAGCTGCGCGAAATCGGCGACTTGCCGCGTGCCTCCAATGCCTGGTCCACCATACCTTTGACAATGATTGCGCCGGCTGAATTGTCGGTGCTGGACTCCGTGCCAAGGCCAAGAAATTTTACGCGGGTAGGGTCCACGTCGTACTGGTCGATCAGGCGTAAGACGGCGTTGGCCGCCATGGTGTAAACGCTATGGTTTGGGCCGCGAACGCGGAAGCTGCGCCCGACGACCTCCCGGATCTTGGGCCACTGATTGTCCGTCCAGTCGCACCAATCCTCCAGCCACACACGGTACGGCGGTATGTATGCCGCAAGTCCGCTGATTCCGATAGAATTTTTTGGGTTGGATTGATTCATGGATGGTGTCTGGTTAGCCCGGCGATTTTAGTGTCCCCGAGCAGTTTGCTCAACTACTTATTCCACCGTAATAGTGATTTGTGCGGATGTGAGGGGCGGATTGTGCGGAATATGCAGGTGATCGCCGAGCAACATCCGCAATTTGTGCTCACCCGGGGGCAAGGAAATCCGGGTGCTGGTGCTGCCATCACCGAAGTGTACGTGGTGCTCGTCAGCTGGAATCGGCAGTCCCAGATCGGGCAAATCCGTATCGATTAACAGGTGATGGTGCCCCGAATTTGCTTGGTCATTGCCGGCTTTGACAACGTCCATACGCGCGATGCCAAACTCGATGCTGATTGGATTTCCGACTGTGGCTCCGTCGGTGGGTGTTATGAAAAACACCTCGGCGCCCTCAACTGATGCTGTTCGTGTAACGGCAGGAGCTTGCACGGGTGCTGTCTCCGCTGGCGCGCTGCTTACAGGTTCCGCCGATTCGACCGCTTTGTCAGCAGGCTTATCTGTGCAGGCGGCGAATACTATCGGCAATGCAATAATCAACAGGTATGGTTTCAAGGTCCGTTCCTTTCGTCAGGCGGATAGCAAAGCGACCAAAAAAGCGCCAACCATCGTGAGTGTAGCGCCGGTCAGATAGGCGACTGACAGCATAAAGTATTTCGGCAGCGTTATGAGGTGTCCCTGTCCATAAACGTGCCGCATTGCCTTGTAAAGATACACCGGTATGTAAAACGATGTTGCGACCAGTATCAGGGTACCAATCGTATCGATAACGCCGTCCTCCGGCCCCAATAAGCCGGCCAGGCGCGCGAACAGGATCTGGAGAATCAATATCAGGAAGAAAAATGCGTGAAAATGGACAAAGAAAAGCAGGTGTTCGACGAAGTAACGCCTGGAAAGCGGGTACAACACCTTTAGAACCATCGCCATGATCGGTAGGAGAACGATCAACGCAACCGGAATATTATCCAGAATAGCGTCGGCGAGATTGTCGTTACCACGAGCTTTGTTGCGCTCACATATCTGTTTTACGCGTTCATCCGTAAAGCGTTTGGTAACCCACTCGGGCACATCCTCTTCATCGGACAAAGTGGCATTTTCGCAATCGCCGAATATCCCCTCATCGTCATCTTCGTTGCCAAACGCAATTACGAAGTCGTTCTCGCTGTCTTCGAACTCATCAATTACGCTGGCGTCAATCTTGCCTTCGGCCTCGAGTGCCTGCAGCTTCTCAAGCGCAATTCCCCGGTTTTCCTGCCCTTCAACTTCTCTGCGCTTCGCATCCTCTTCTATCTGGGCGATTTCTTCGGCGGTGGGCTCTGGCTCCGGCTCAAAAAAGATACTCAGATCGTCCTTCGGGTCGAAAAACGCCACGACGAAAAATATGACGCTGAGGACAAGATAGGTTCGAAAGGGTGGCATATATCGAGCGCGCCTGCCTTCGAGGTAATCTCTCGTCAGCTGTCCTGGTCTGATTAACAGCGGCAATACCGTGCGCCATAGCCTGGAATCAAGTTCGAGAAGGTCGCCAAAGGCTTCTTGCAGCAATTGCCATATGCTGATCAAACGATTCCGTGATCGTTGGCCGCAGTTGCCGCAATACTGTCCCCCTAAACGTATGCCGCAATTCAGGCAGTTAGGATTGTCCAGAGCTGTTACGTCACGTGAGACATCTTCCCGGAGGACCCGACTCTCGGTGGTAACCCCACTATCGAACAGGTCGGCGAGCTCACCGTCCGAATCCGTGAAAAAGCCATCGAGCAGCGCGTCCATCGTGTGGTCGTCAGTTGCACGATATCGGAACACGATTCTGAAACGGCCGTCGTCATCCTGATCGGTTTCGTAACCCCTGGCATCCTCAATACCGGGTTCCTGCAGCGCTCGCTGCTGGAATTCACGCAACCAGCTTCCGAATTCTTCGCGACTGTCTGTCGCAACGACATACGTGATCTCGTACAGTGGGCCGGTCGAATTCGACATGATGCGCTACCGAATTCCTAGGATTTCTTCTTTCTGACGACTTTCTTTTTCGAAGCCTTTTTCGCAGCTGAGGGCTTCTTCTTGGACGTCTTCTTCCCCGCTTTCTTAGCGGGCTTCTTTGCCGGTGCCACTTGCTCATCTAAGGTCGACGACGATCGAGCGAGTTCGCTCGCGTCGAAGTCATCTACAGCGAGAAGCGCGAGCACCTTTTCATGGAATGAGCGCATGTTTCGCGCTTCCGCCTTGCTGATGACCTGTGCTTTCTCGGCTTCTTCGATTTGCTCACCCAGGTAGTCAGACGACAACAGCCCTTCTTTTCTTGCTTGTCGCAGCCGTCGTTCGACAGGCGCAAATTCTATTGTGAGTTCCAGCGCCTCCTGTAACAACCCGAGCGGGTTACCCGGTTCGAGCGTCGTGTAAGCGAACTGACACAGACGGTCGCGTGCTTCGCCTGGTGTTGTAATCAGCTCGACGACTTTTGCGGAGATTTCGTCAGATGGTGCCGAATAGGTTCGTCCTCGCGGGAAAATAAAGAAGCGAAGCATTGCAGCCACCCAGCGATTCGGGAAATTGCGAAGGAAGGAATGCAATGACTCCTGCGCCTGGTACATCAATGTTCGTACCGACCATTCAACCAAAGGAAGGTCGGTGGCCCGACGCCCCTGATTTTCAAAATGTTTTAATACAGTCGAGGCCAGGTACATAGAGCTGAGAACATCACCGAGCCGCGCAGACAGTAGCTCGCGCTTTTTCAATGCTCCACCCAGAGTAAGCATCGCGAAATCGGAGGCCAGTGCGAAATTGGCGCTGTATCGATTGATGTTCTGATAGTAACGGCGTGTTGGCGTGTTGAGCGGAACGCGACTGAATTTTGCATGGGTCAGCGCGAGGAAGAACGATCGAGCCATGTTGCTGATCGCATAACCGATGTGACCGAACAATGCATCATCAAACTCGATCAATCCGCGATCCTGATCTTCGTCGCCCGCTGCATTGAGTTCCCTCAGTACAAAGGGATGGCAGCGGATAGCGCCCTGGCCATAGATGATCAGGCTGCGCGTCAGGATATTGGCTCCTTCGACGGTAATTGCGATCGGTGTCGCCATGAAAGCACGACCGAGATAGTTGTTCGGGCCCAACATGACACCCTTTCCGCCATGCACATCCATCGCATCGTTGGCGATCCTGCGGCCCATCTCCGTGCAGTGATACTTGAGGATCGCAGACGGCACAGCGGGTTTCTCGCCCTGATCAATTGCCCCGGCGGTTACCGCAACGGCGGCATTCATAATATAGGTATGCCCGGCGATGCGGGTCAACGCGTCTCCGACGCCCTCGAAATTCGCAATGGATGTATTGAACTGTTTGCGAATGGTCGCGTATGCAGCAGTCGCGTAGCTTGCTGCTTGCCCGCCTCCGGACGATGTGGATGGCAGCGTAATAGCCCGGCCGACTGACAGCAGTTCAACCAACATTTTCCAGCCCTTGCCGGCCATCTTCGGTCCACCAATGATGTAATCAATGGGTACGAAGACATCTTCTCCGGATGTCGGCCCAACCTGGAATGCGATCGTCAACGGGTAGTGGCGGCGTCCAACCTCAACCCCGGGGATATCCGTTGGTATCAGTGCTGCCGTAATGCCATGTTCGTCCTTGTCGCCGATCAGATGCTCCGGATCGTAGAGTTTGAATGCGAGGCCAAGCACTGTCGCGACTGGCGCAAGCGTGATGTAACGTTTATTCCAGTTCAGGCGAATACCGGTAATGGTCTTGCCGTTCCATTTGCCCTTACAAACCACACCGCTGTCGATCAGAGCCGCGGCATCCGATCCGGCTTGCGGTGATGTCAACGCGAAACACGGGATTTCGGTGCCAGCTGCCAGGCCAGGAAGATAGCGTTGTTTTTGCTCTTCGGTTCCATAATGCAAGAGTAGTTCGGCGGGACCCAGTGAATTGGGAACGCCAATTGTCGATGAGGCGGTCGGGCTGCGGCTCGCTAGCTTGGTAATGACAACCGCGTTGGCGTAGGCGGAAAACTCAAGCCCGCCGTATTGCTTGGGAATAATCATCGCGAAAAAGCGTTTTTCGATGATGAAGTCCCAGACCTCTTTCGGCAGATCCATGAGCTCATGGCAGACTTCCCAGTCGTCGAGCATTTCGCATAGCTCTTCGCACGGCCCATCGAGAAACGCCTGCTCTTCATCGGACAATTTCGGCGCCGGATAGGACATCAGGCGGTCCCATTGCGGCATGCCTGAGAACAGTTCGCCGTCCCATCCGACATTGCCCGCTTCCAGTGCTTCACGTTCAGTGTCCGACATGGTCGGCAGCATCTTGCGATAGATTGCGAGCAGAGGCTTGGTGAGTTTCTCGCGCCGGAATTCAATGATGTTGGGGACGACCATGCAAGCAAAGGCCACCAGCATGAAAAGCTTCCAGAGGAAATGGCCATCTCCGAGGAAAACATAAGCCGCGACCGCCACGCCGGTGGCGATTGTTGATGTTCGAAGATCAATTCGCTGATAGGCGAGGAAAATACCTCCACCAAAAAACAGCATGAACCAAAGCAATCCTACTGTGAATCCGGACAAGATCTAATCCTCTTTATCGTCTGTCGATCGCACCGCGCGAGCGCGTCTGATCACTTTATAGCAGTTCCTCAACCGCGGCGCGTTCTTCACGCAGCTCCGCTTCCGTTGCGTTCATTCGTGCGCGACTGAAGTCGTCAATTTCGAGACCCTGGACGATTTCGTAGCGGCCACCGCTGCAACGCACCGGGTATGAATAGATGATGCCGGATTCGATGCCATAACTGCCATCGGCAGGTATCGCCATACTGACCCAGTCACCGTCCGGTGTGCCAAGTGCCCAGTCATGCATGTGGTCGATTGCAGCTGAAGCGGCTGAAGCCGCTGATGAGGCGCCGCGTGCTTTGATAATTGTCGCACCGCGTTGTTGCACCACCGGAATAAACTCATCAGCCAGCCAGTCCTGGTCAACCAGGTCTGCTGCATTCTTGCCATTGATGCTGGCATGGTTGACGTCCGGATATTGCGTTGCTGAGTGATTTCCCCAGATCGTCATGCAGGCGATGTCGTTTACATGGCTATTCGTTTTGGTCGCAAGCTGCGCCATTGCTCGATTGTGGTCAAGACGCGTCATCGCGGTGAAGTTACCCGGATCAAGATCAGGTGCATTGCTGCTGGCAATCAGCGCATTGGTATTCGCCGGGTTACCGACGACCAGCACTTTGAGATCTCTGCTGGCATGGTCATTCATTGCTTTGCCCTGAACCGAAAATATTGCAGCATTGGCTTCCAGCAGATCCTTGCGCTCCATTCCGGGGCCGCGCGGTCGCGCGCCGACCAGCAAGGCGTAGTCGCTGTCTTTGAAGGCGACGCTCGGGTCGTCCGTCGCGACGATACCGGCCAACGTACTGAACGCACAGTCGTCGAGTTCCATGACAACGCCATTGAGGGCCGGTAGTGCGGGTGGAATTTCCAGTAATTGCAAAATAACCGGTTGATCCGAGCCCAGCATTTGGCCAGAGGCGATGCGAAATGCCAGCTGATAGCCGATCTGGCCAGCAGCGCCGGTGATTGTGACGCGAACGGGTGCTTTCATCGTTGAGATTCCTGCCGAAGGAGTTCTGAGTAAGTGGTGGGGAATTTTAGCACCGGGAGCCGCGTCAGACACTGGTGTTGACTACTTATTCGGTTGCAATTTCTCAGATTCGTTCGGGTATTCGAGAATAAGTGCCTCGTATTCCCGATCAGCCGCTTCCAGGGCACCCGATTGACGCAGGTTGCCGATACACTCCAGCCAGTCTTCCACGGATAGTCGTACCTGGGCATCACATGATTCAGCAAGGTCGGCTTCTTTTTCCTCGGCTATCACCGCAAACGACGCCATCGGCTCGTTAAGCGTCGCGCTGTCCGCAGCCCGCTTTCTGGCAGTGTCTTGCAGATCGTCCGGGATTTGGTCGACAGATGCGGGTGTTGGGGCAGGCGACGATGGTATTTGCGCCGGAGCCGCGACGAAGTCCATTTTGCCTTTGGATTCACGGCGGAAAACCTCAACATCGTCAGCGACCTCGTCTTTGGTGATCGCCGACCGGTTTGCGCCGGTTTGCTCAAGGGCCCGATATTCGATTGTCTGCAATTTGTCGGTATCCTGAATTGCGATTTCCTCAAGAACCGGCTCCGCGCGGGGCGCCGCATCGTATCGAACGTTAGTCGTGGGTACTTGCGTAATCTCAAGTACGATCGCGAGGCTTAATCCGATCGTCGCGGTCCAGGCCAGCGGCTTCATCCAGGCCACTAATGGCTGGTAGCGTTCGCCA
>Ga0164320_10000166_pt1 | contig 18945 bp, 21 predicted proteins | sample GuaBasSediGuay11_FD_113736 | JGI IMG/M metagenome (GOLD analysis project Ga0164320, IMG submission 113736) | Subseafloor sediment microbial communities from Guaymas Basin, Gulf of California, Mexico - Guay11, Core 4567-28, 0-3 cm | ecosystem: Environmental > Aquatic > Marine > Hydrothermal...
CCAGGATCTCCTGATCCTGCCTGTTTGTGTCTGAATTCTGCATAGTTGTGTCCTGCTTGATCCCTAACACGATGCGCGTCAGGAAATGGTTCCGTTCGCGACAAGGATTTCACGTAATCTGGCCCGTGCGCGGTGCAGCCGGGATTTCACGGTACCGATCGGAACGCCTGTAAGCTCTTCAATTTCTGCGAGTTTGTAGCCCTCCGTGTCGTGCAGCAAGACGACGACACGGTGTTCATCACTGAGCTGCGCCAGGGCCTTATCGAGCTCATTTATGCGTTCGAGGCGCTCGTTGTCGAGTACCGGGTTTTCAGTGCCTGGCAGTCCCTCAAGGCCGTCCCCGGCAAGCTGCCCCTCGTCAACGGTATGCAAGCGCTGTCGCGCAAAGCGCCGCCGCTCGTCGATGAAGAGGTTGTACATGACGCGGCACAACCACGAACCAGGCTCTTCGATCTCAACGAGGTCGTCGAGTTTGCCGTAGGCCTTGACCAACAACTCCTGGAACAGGTCCTCGGCCTCGGCCTTCGCGCCAGTCAGCCGCCACGCCAGTCGGTACAGGCGATCGAAGTGCGGTCGCACCAGTCGTTCGAAGGCCAGGCTTTGTTCGGCGGTACTCATAATGTGGCTGAGTGTAACCCCGGGAATGGCGCCGACAAGGATCGGTTTGGCAATTTGGCAACAAAGCGGCCGAGGCGTCATCTGCTATTCTTCTGTTATGAAAATGATGCGCGAGCTGCGCCGCCGCCGCGTTTTAGGGACAGTGGCGCTGTACATTGTCGCGGCCTGGGTCGTGATACAGGCCGCCTCGGAGCTCTTTCCCGGCCTGGATATTCCTGACAGGGCAATACGATACGTTTGGTTAGCCGCGGTTCTCGGTTTCCCCGTCGCTATCCTGTTCGCCTGGCGCTTTCAGATAACGAGCGACGGTATCTTCAAGACGCCGCCGGCAGCGGCTGGCGAGGGTGCGGCCAATCTGCGGCTGAACGGCATGGATTTCCTGATGCTCGCAGGGCTCGGCGTGATGATCCTGCTTATCGGGCTGCGTGCCGTGCAGGACATCCGGCAAACCGACGAGATATTCGGTGTCAGTGTATTCGGGCATGAAATTTACCCGAATTCCATCGCCGTATTGCCGCTCGACAACCTGATCGGCGACCCAGAGCAGGGCTATCTCGTTGACGGTATTCACGAGTCAATGACGTCGACGCTGTCGCAGATCAGTGGCCTGCGCGTCAAATCACGCACATCCACAGCGACGTACCGGGATTCCGACAAGAGCCTGCCCGATATCGCGGGTGAACTCGGGGTAGCCAACGTTATCGTCGGATCGGTGCGTCGCGATGGCGAAACGATTCGAGTAACCGTCGAGCTCATCGACGCGCGGACCGACGAATACCTCTGGACCAGCACCTACGAGCGCGAACTACGGGACCTGCTGGCCATGCAATCGGACGTAGCCCGTGAGGTCGCCAGCCAGGTCAGCGTCGAATTAACTCCGGAAGAATTGGCAAGGCTGGCAGACACGCGACAAGTCAACCCGGAGGTCTATGAGACCTACCTCAAGGGCATGTTCTTCGTTAAGCAGCTCGACGGCGCCGCCATCATGAAGGGCATGGAGTATTTGCATGAAGCGGTGGCAATCGATCCTCGCGAGCCCCTCGCCTATGCGGGGCTGGCGCTCGGCTACAACACGATCGGCCACGGCGTGAGCTCCCACGATGCGTTCCCGAAGGCGATTGCGGCGGCAGAGAAAGCCCTCGAACTCGATGAGCTATCAGGCGAGGCGTGGGCAGCCCTCGCCGAGGCACAGCTCTACTATGACTGGGATTGGGCAAAGGCAGAAAAGAACATGCTGCGGGCCCTGCAACTAAGCCCGAGCCTCGATCATGCTCACGCGCACTATTCCTACCTGCTCATGCTGCTCGGGCGAAGTGAAGAGGCCATCGAGATGAGCGAAAAGGCACGTGACCTGAGCCCGGTGGATCCCCTCTGGGCCGGGTTTACGTCCTGGCTGTATATGCTGGAAGGGCGGTTTGATGAGGCCGAACAGATTGGCGCGGAATGTCTTGAGTTCTCGACGAGCCTGGACTTGTGCCGATACGCGCTGGGCCAGATTTACTCGGCACAGGGGCAATACGATAAGGCAATTGAGATCGGTGAGCAGATTTCGGTCGGCGATCCATTCCGCAACTGGTCGCTGGGGATCAGTTATGGCTTTGCAGGCCAGCATGACCAGGCGCAGTCGGTTATCAACGCGATGGCCGTCAATGCGACGCCGAGGAATCAGCTTCACATCGCTTTGGCCTATGCCGCCATGGGCGAGATTGAGCAGGCGGTAACCTGGATAAATGTCTCTTACGAGAGTCGCTCCGACTGGCTGCCCTGGGTGGTACACCCGCACGCCTACGGTGGTTCTGTCGAGCCGTTGCGCGAGCACCCGGGGTTCAGGGCTATCGTCGATCAGATGGTGATCCCCGCTGCGCAACCAATCAACCGCTGACAGGCATCTGATACCTATGGACAACAAAATGTTGCCCGCCATAGCGGGCCTAGCCGTCGCTATCGCGATAACCACGACGATGGACGCCACGGGATACTCGATGTTCAGCGCGTTGCCGTTGTTTCCCCTCACCGGGCTGTTCTGGTACCTGCAGAAGTTCAGTCGCGCCGAGATTGGTCTCGTGTGGGGCGCGCCGCATGCCTACGGTCTGGCGATCGCCTACCCGATTATCGTGCTGGGCCTGATCGGGCTGATCGCGCTACTGGCCGGTGCCGTGGATACGAGCGAAGCCGACTGGAACAAGACCTTTCTCAACATGGCGTTGATGAGTTCGACAGGCGTAATCATGGTCATGATCACCGAGGAAGGCTTTTTTCGGGGTTGGCTATGGGCTGCGCTCAAACGGGCCGGCAAGTCCGACACCTATGTTCTCGTCTGGACGAGCCTGGCCTTCACGGTCTGGCACATCTCGGCGATCTCACTGGATACCGGATTCGACGTGCCCGCGAACGAGATTCCGATCTATCTCGTCAACGCAACGCTGTTGGGCCTCATTTGGGGCCTGCTGCGGCAGATATCCGGCTCGGTCGTCGTGCCGGCCGTGTGCCACTCAGTCTGGAACGGTATCGACTATCCACTTTATGGATTTGGCGAGAAGGTCGGTGCGCTCGGCATTGAACAGACTCACATCTTCGGGCCTGAAGTTGGCGTTGTCGGCGTCGCAGTCAACGCCGTAGTTGTGGGAATCCTTTTCTACAAACTGAGCTGGAACAGGAAGTAGTGGTCGACGAGCAAGGCTGCGAATAGCACCCCGAGATACGTTATCGAATACTTGAACGTCTTCATCGGCAGTTCGAGGTCTTCAGGCATGCGTCGCATCTGGATGGCGTGATAAAGAAACATCGCATCAAGGACCAGTGCGACTGACAGGTAGATCAGGCCGCTCATGCCGGTCAGGTACGGGATGATCGTGATCAGCACGAGCAGGATCGTATAAAGAAGAATATTGAGCCGCGTGTATTCTTCGCCATGCGTTACGGGCAGCATTGGAATGCCGACCTTTTCGTATTCTTCCTTGCGTGCAATCGCAAGCGCCCAGAAATGTGGCGGCGTCCAGACAAAAATAATCAGGAAGAGCAGTAACGCACTGCTGGTGACCTCCCCGGTTATCGCGGTCCAGCCGAGCACGGGCGGCGCAGCGCCGGCAGCACCACCAATGACGATGTTCTGAGGCGTCGCGCGCTTCAGGAACATGGTGTAAACGACCGCGTAGCCAATTAGTGATGCGAACGTCAGGATGGCCGTAAGCGGGTTTACCAGGAACCAGAGAATAATCATCGCAATGACGCAAAGAACCGACGCAAAACTCAGAGCGGCTTTTTCCGTAAGCCTGCCCTGCGGGAGCGGCCGGCCCCGTGTGCGCATCATCAGGATATCGGTGCGGTGGTCGAGTACATGATTAAAGACAGCGGCAGAAGAAGACGCGAGGCCAATACCCAGCGTGCCGAAAACAAGTGCCTGCAAGTCAGGCCAGCCCGGGACCGACAGAAACATCCCGACGATCGCAGTAAATACGATCAGCATGACAACACGAGGCTTCGTCAGCTCGTAGTAGTCACGCCAATCAGTAAAAGCTTCTATATTTGTGTTCAAGGATCTCTTCGCTAGCCAATTCGCGACAATCTCAACAGGTGCTTGATGTCATCGACCATTTTGGCCGGATCGAGATCGGGCTGGAAATACATAACGAGATTTCCGTGCGGATCGATCAGGAAGTAACCACCTGCCAGGAGTTCCGCGGGCCGTTTGTTATTCAGCAGGCCACTTAGGCTGCTGTCCTCTATTGTAATCAGGCCGGGGTGCTCTTCAGCGAGAAACACTGTATCGGGCAGGCTGTCGCCGTGCAAGAAGACGCGCCCGACACGGTCCATTTCCTTGCCCAGCATCAGGCGTGCCTGACGATAGGTGTACAGCGCACTGCGACAAGGATCGTCACAGTGGGCGGTGTTCGCGTAGATCAGTAGCCAGGAGCGGCCTTGCTGTCCGGCCACTGCGAGAGCGGATAGATGATCACTCACGCTCACAATTGGTTCGAGCAGTGCGCCGCTGTTGGTGCGACCACTGGGCACATGCGATTCGCCCTGGTTGTATAGCCATGCCGCAACGACCAGGGGTCCAAGAAAAACGACAGCAATAAACGCCAGCTGCAAGCGAGACTTTTTCTGGCTGGGCCCCTGGTTCACGATTCGAGTCCGCGTTTGCGAAAATTCCAGATCAGCATTCCCGCAAGCACGATGCCCATTGCAAACCATTGCAGCGCATACGCGTAATGCCTTCCGGGTCCCATTTCCGCGGGAATCCAATGCCGGAAGAACCCGTAACTGTCTTCCGGGTCAAGTAACAAAACGAAAGGCTGTATCGGTTCGCCGAGGGCATCGGCGATTTCATCGAGGATTGGATAGACCGCCCGTTTTGGCCACTCTGTATCGGCAGGAATAGCGTCGCCCATTCGATAACCCGGCTTCGGCAGCGAGCCGGCGCGGCCACGCACTGTCACCTTGCTTTCCGGGAGTGATAGATTGTCGGGTACCACCTCGGTCCCTCCCCGCTCGAACCAGCCACGATTGATGAGCAGTAACGGCGTGTCATCGGCCACGCGCAGTGGGGTCAGGACGTAGTAGCCGAGGCGGCTGTTGATGATGATGTTCTCGAGCAAGAATTGGTGTTCGACGTCAAAGTGTCCCGTTGCCCTTAGCTTCTGGAACGGACGCACGGGCACGCCGTCAGACCAGGACGCAAATCCGGTTTGCGTGACGAATGCCTGTTGCTCGGCACGTTTCTCGAATGCGCGGCTGACTTGCCACACACCGAGCGCAGCAAACTGCACGACGAGGATTGCGCCTATTACGTACGGAATCCAGCTCAGGATCTTAGTTTTGACGGCATCGTTCACGATATAATCAGCTCATGAAAATCGTCGTATTAGTGCTGCTGGCAGCCATCGTCATGGCCCTGTTTTCCGGGCTTTTTTTCCTGGTCAAAGACAAGGACCACCCCAGCTCGCCAAGGTTGTTGACTGCCCTGAAAGTCCGAGTGGGTCTTTCCATACTACTCGTAACGTTATTGGTCGTGTCCTATCAGTTTGGTTGGTTGAACGGATAGGGCCGCGAGCGGGATGTTTCTCGACTGAAGTAAAGCGCAGCGCAGCGAGCCATGAAGGAGAGAAATCCCCCGCTCGCTGTCCCGTGCTCTACATCCAATAAACGAACACGTACAGGCCGACCCAGACAACGTCGACAAAGTGCCAGTACCAGGCGACCGCTTCGAAAGCGAAGTGTTTGTCCGGGGTGAAGTGCCCCTTCACCACCCGGAACCAGATGATCGTCAGCATGATGGCGCCAATAGTCACGTGCATGCCGTGAAAGCCTGTCAGCATGAAGAACGTCGAACCATAGATGCCACTCGTTAGCTTCAGGTTCATGTGTTCGTAGGCTTCGATGTATTCAACGGCTTGCATGTACACGAAGATAAAGCCAAGGATAAATGTCAGCGCCAGGAACGTACCGAGAATGCCGCGTTTGCCAGCGAGTAGCGCATGATGCGCAATCGTTACCGTAATACTACTCGTGAGCAGGATAGCCGTATTGATCAGTGGCAGGCCAAACGGGCCCATCGCTTCGTAGTCACCACCGACTTCACCAGGACCGTTGGTTGGCCAGGTTGCCTCAAAGCCTTCCCATAACAGGAGGTTTGTGAAGAAATTGTTGCTGTCGCCGCCCAGCCATGGCACTGACATGTTGCGGGCATAGAACAGCGCGCCGAAGAACGCCGCGAAGAACATCACTTCCGAGAAGATGAACCAGAACATTCCCATACGGAATGACTTGTCGACCTGAGCGTTATACAGCCCGCCGACGCTTTCATTAATAACCGTGCCGAACCAACCGGTCAGCATGATTACCATAATGCCTACGCCCGCCAGCATGACCCAGAATCCGGCATCGGCGCCGTTCAGCCAGGTCGATACGCCGAGCATCAAAAACAACAGACCAATGGAACCGACGATCGGCCAGTGGCTGCCATGGGGAATGTAATAACTATCTTGTGCGGGAGACATAGGTGTTCTCGGTCTTGAATAGGGTGTAGGACAAAGTAATCGTGTCCACGTACTCGGGCAGGTCGGGATCTACAATAAACTGCAGGGGCAGGGTTCTCGTTTCATTGGCGGCGAACGCCTGACTGGTGAAGCAAAAACACTCGATTTTCTTAAAGTGCTCGTTAGCCGATACCGGCGCCAAGCTAGGCACGGCCTGGCTGGTCAGCGACTGGTCCGAGCGGTTGGTTGCCGAGAACGTCGCAAAGTACATCTTGCCCGGATGCACTTCCATGCTGTCGGCATCGGCCGCAAACGACCACGGTGCATACTCGTTGACGGTCGTGACAAATTCGATGCGAATCGTGCGTGTCTCGTCAGGCTGTTCTATCGCGGTAACGGCCGTGGCATTGGTACGGCCCCCGAAACCCGTGATATCGCAGAACACCTCATAAAGCGGCGGCAGCACCAGGAAGCCGAACGCGAACATACAGACGGCGAAGGCAAGCAGTCTCGCGGTCAACGCCCGATTTGAAATTTTTGGCTGGTAGTCGTTCATTGTCTAGGCGCGCAGCACGCCCATCAGGATGAATCCCACGTAAAAGGCAATCGCAATACCGGCCATAATCAGTGCGGTACGCCGAATGGCTCTGCGTTGCTCGCTGTTGTCGCGTGTCATTCGAAGGCCTCCTCGGAGACGCGCTTGACCGGCGGCGTATCAAATGTGTGGTACGGCGCAGGTGATGGCACGGTCCATTCGAGGCCTCGCGGAGCTTCCCATACCCGATCGGTTGCTTTTTCGCCCTTCTTCGACGTCAGCAGGACGTAGACGAAAATCAATTGCGACAGGCCGAACCCGATGGCACCGACACTGGCCATCCAGTTGAAGTCCGCAAACTGCGTCGAGTAGTCGGGAATGCGCCGAGGCATGCCGGCAAGGCCGAGAAAGTGCATCGGGAAGAACGTCAGGTTAACGAATATCGTCGACATCCAGAAATGCAGCTTGCCGGCCGTCTCGTTGTACATGTGGCCGGTCCACTTCGGAAGCCAGTAGTACGTGCCGGCCATCAATGCAAATATCGAGCCCGGCACGAGCACGTAGTGAAAATGCGCCACGACAAAGTAGGAGTCATGGTACTGAATGTCGGCCGGCGCAATCGCCAGCATCACCCCTGAGAAACCGCCGATCGTAAACAGGAACACAAAGCCGAGCGAAAACAGCATCGGTGTTTCGAACGTCATCGCGCCACGCCACATTGTCGCGATCCAGTTGAACACCTTTACGCCGGTCGGGATGGCGATGAGCATCGTCGCGAACATAAAGAACAACTGTCCGGATAGCGGCATACCGACGGTAAACATGTGGTGTGCCCAGACGATGAACGAGAGGAATGCGATACATGACGCAGCGTAGACCATAGAGTCATGACCGAATAACGGTTTTCTCGAGAACGTCGGGATGATCTCCGAGACGACACCGAAGGCCGGCAGAATCATGATGTAGACCTCGGGGTGACCGAAGAACCAGAAAATGTGCTGGAACATGACCGGGTCACCGCCACCGGCGGCGAGGAAGAAGCTCGTACCGAAAAACTGATCCGTCAGCAGCATAGTCACGGCGCCAGCGAACACCGGCATCACCGCGATCAGCAGGTAAGCCGTGATCAGCCAGGTCCAGACAAACATCGGCATCTTCAGCAGCCACATGTCGGGTGCGCGCATGTTCAGGATGGTCACAATAATGTTGATAGCGCCCATAATCGAACTCAGGCCCATCAAGTGAATCGAGAAGATCAGGAACGGAAATGCATCGCCGGTTTGCAGCACAAGCGGCGGATACATCGTCCAGCCGCTGGCTGGCGCACCGCCCGGCATGAACAGCGTCGATGCCAAAAGGCCGAATGCAACCGGCAAGATCCAGAACGACCAGTTATTCATGCGCGGCAGCGCCATGTCAGGCGCGCCAATCATCATCGGGATCATCCAGTTTGCGAGACCGACAAAAGCGGGCATCACGGCGCCGAATACCATGATCAGCGCATGCATTGTCGTCATCTGGTTGAAGAATTCAGGGTGCACGAACTGCAGGCCCGGAGTCATAAGCTCGCTGCGGATGATCAGCGCCATGCTGCCACCAACAAAAAACATGATCAGGCTCAGCACCAGGTACATCGTGCCGATGTCCTTGTGGTTCGTTGTGAACAGCCAGCGCTTGATACCCTTCTCCGGGCCGTGGTGTTCGTGCGTGTCGTGCGCGTCTGCGACTGCGGTAGTCATACCCTAGTTCTCCACCTGCGCCAGCCGGGCGCTGTCGTTCTGTCTCGCGTCTACCCAGGCCTGGTAGGCATCCGGCTCGACAACCTCGATTACGATCGGCATGTAGCCGTGGTCCTTGCCGCAAAGCTCGGCGCACTGGCCACGGAAAGTCCCGGTTTCGAGCGCCTTAAACCAGGCTTCATTGATGATGCCGGGGATGGCGTCCTTCTTGATGGCAAGCTCGGGCACCCACCATGAATGGATGACGTCACTTGCCGTCAGCAATAAACGGACCTTCTTGCCTTTGGGCACGACGAGCGGACGATCCACGTCGAGCAGGTAATGGTCGACGCCAAACGGATCAAGGCCCGAGTCCTTGAAGCGCGCTTTCACGCTCGGCAACGCGAGGCTCGAGTAGAACTCGACACCTTCATCCTGGTACTTGTAGTGCCACTTCCACTGGTAACCCGTGACGACAATCGAAATGTCCGGGTCTCGGGAGTCTTCGAGCCGGATCATGGTCTCCGCGGCAGGAACCGACATCACCAGCAGGATGATGCAGGGGATAATCGTCCAGATCACCTCAGCGCTGGTGCTGTGCGAGAACGTCGCAGGCTTGGCGCCCCTGGACTTGCGGTGCTTGAACAGCGAGATGATCATGACGCCAAAAACGACGATACCGATGGCAACACACCACCAGAAAACCATCATGTGCAGGTCGTAGGTTTCGGCGCTGAGTTCGGTTATGCCGCGCGGCATATTCAGTGCCCAGTCGGCATTCGCTGCACTCGCCCAGATCAGGCCTGACAAGCTCAGAAGAGTTTTTCGTAGCATTAGATTGTTCACCGTCGTGGCCGCTAAAAAAGGGCCGTTTTCTAATTAAAATCGTCGGGTGGTAGTTGCTTCGGCAAAAAAGCTTGCGAAGTGTACTGAAAGGTCGCGGGGCATGCAATCCTGAGAAAACCCCAACCTATGTGGAATGTCGTGTGTTTACAAAGTCTTACAAGTCAGCGGTTTCGAATTTCGATCTTTCCTGCATCGACGCGGTATTCCCCTTCGCCAGATCGGTGCCCGCCGCCCCAGCAATGTCCGTAGACAAGTTCAAGCTCGAGCTCGAGCTCGAGCTCGAGGCTCATTTCCTCGATATCGTCGCGGACACAATGACGCGCCCCGATCGCACTGAAGTCATCCACCAACGACCCCGTGTTCTCATACGTGACCGTCAACCGGTCGATATCGAGGACCGGGTCACGAAGCCCCGCCCCGACCAACGCGTCGCCGACGTCGTGCATGTCAGCGAAGGGTTCGTGTCGGAGACCCCTCAGGCTGTCCGGCCCGAGAGTTGCAAACAGGAAAAGGCCGTCTTGTCGCAACACTCGTGATATCTCGGCAAACACCGGTGCGCAATCCGGCATCCAGGGCAGCAACTGGTTGGCAAAAACGACGTCGACGCTGTGATCGGAAAAAGGTAACGCGGCCGCGTCCGCCTGCAGAAAAACCGTTTTCGACAGCCAGGACTTTTTTGATCGGGCCTTCTGCAGCATTTTTTGCGACAGATCGACGGCAAGAATGTGAGCACGCTTGAAGCGGCGTTCGAGCGCGCGACCAGCTGAACCTGTCGCCGAGCCGAGGTCAATAACGTATCTGGCGTCGATGGTAATGGGCTCAAGTCGTACCAACAGACCGTCGCGGGTTGTGGCGAGAACGAAGTCGGCGGAGTCGAACGTGCCTGCGGCACCGTCAAATCGTCGTTGCACATCGCCTGGGCTCATGGCCTCGCACGTTACCACGCTTTGTTGCTGAAACACGCCAATAGACGCATGGCCACTTTGATGCCGCAACACGACAATTGGGCGATGCGTTGGGCGCCGATTACGAGCAGATCACTGGTACTGGTCGCCTGGTTCTGGCGCAGGATCGGCGAAACTGTTTGTCCGCTTTGTTGTGTGTTTTGCGGTGCCCGGCAGTTTGATGCGCCAGTTTGCGATGGTTGCCTGGGTGATCTTGTGCGAGTGACCGATCCTTGTGGCAATGAGCCGCCGTTCACGTTCGTCATTGCGCCATACGAGTATGCGTTCCCGATCGATGCGGCGATTAAGGCCCTGAAGTTTCGGCGCAAGCTGTTCTACGCGCCGGCCCTTGCGCACCTGCTGATGTTGTTGTCGCCCGCTTTTCCTGACGACGTAGACGCGCTGTTGCCGATGCCTCTCCACTGGCGGCGCCACGGACTGCGAGGATTTAACCAGGCAACCGAGATCGCAAGGCCGATCCGAAGGGCCACCGGCCTGCCATTCATTTGCAATGTTGTCCGTAGTCGCAACACGCCCTTCCAATCCGGCCTTACGGCGGCGCAGCGCAAACGCAACCTGAAGAGTGCCTTCACCGTGAAAGGAGATTTGCCTCATCGGCACGTACTGATTGTCGACGATGTGATTACGACCGGGGAGACGTGTCGGCAACTTGCCGATGTCTTGCTTGGCGCTGGTGTGAAGCGAGTCAGCGTTTTGGCTATTGCGCGGGCAAGACCGGGGTGAACGCGTAGTGCAAAACGATGCCGATAAAGATCACAAAACCAATGTGGTGATTGTGCTCGAAGGCGGCAAAACAGCCGCCTGGCTGGCGGTCGCGGGCCAGCCACTGGTGGTAAGCCATCAGCCCTGCGGCGCCGGCAACCGAGAAGAAGTACCAGAAGCCGAGTTCAGCGCGCAGCCCGACGAGAATCAACGCCGCAAGCATTAGAATCTGTAGCCCGGCGATAACGAACAAGTCGACCTCACCAAATAACAACGCCGTCGATTTCACGCCCAGCTTGCGATCGTCTTCGCGATCGACCATGGCATAAAACGTGTCGTAGATGACGGCCCAAATGACGGCAACGCCGAAAACGAGCCACGCGAGCTGCGGCGTTTCCCCGGTCTGCGCGGCGAAAGCCATGGGCACGGCCCAGCCGAATGCGGCTCCGAGGATAAACTGCGGAATTGATACCCAGCGCTTGATGAACGGATAGGCGACGGTCAGCCCGGCCGCAATAATTGCGAGCAATCTCGCCGGGCGGTTGAGCATTGTCGCGAGGCCGATCGCGATCAGCGACAGAGCAACGAACAGGACGAGCGCCTCCATCGGTGCGACGGCGCCCGATGCGATAGGGCGTGTGCGCGTACGTTCGACGTAGGGATCGATCTTGCGATCAACGTAGTCGTTGAGTACGCAGCCGGCCGAGCGCATGATGAATACGCCGACGACGAAAACGACGAACAAACCCTGGTCCGGATGCCCTTCTCCGGCAAGCCACAATGCCCAGAGCGTCGGCCACAGTAACAACCAGTAGCCGATCGGCTTGTCGATGCGCATGAGCTTGCCGTAGTTGCGCAACTGCGCAACGATGTTCTTCTTCAGCTTCGGTGACAGGAGGTTCTTCATCGCGGCGGATTATACCTTTCCGTAGCGTCCGGCATCGCCAAGCCAGCGACGGACGATCGCAGCACCGATTCCCGGCGTATTCCGAATGATGCTTTCGGCGGCCAACTGCACGCCAGGCATAAGTTCCGCGTCACGCACGAGGTTGGCAATGCGGTAGTCGGGCAAGCCTGTCTGCCGGGTTCCAAGGAGCTCCCCGGGGCCGCGCAACTCGAGGTCGCGCTGCGCGACGAGAAAACCGTCATTGGTATCCCGTAAGACGGCGAGGCGGCTGCGGGCGAGCTGTCCGAGTGGTGGTTTGTACAACAGAACGCAATGGCTTTGAGTCGTGCCCCTGCCAACACGGCCACGCAGCTGATGCAACTGGGACAGGCCCATACGCTCCGCGTTCTCGATGATCATCAGGCTCGCATTCGCTACGTCGACGCCGACCTCAATGACGGTCGTTGCAACGAGCAGCTGGATCGTGCCGTTCTTGAACGCCTGCATGCCACGCTCTTTCTCGGCCGGACGCATGCGGCCGTGTACAAGTCCGACGCGGAGCTCCGGCAGCGCTTCGGTCAGCATCTTGTAGCTTGCCTCTGCCGCCTCGTAGTCGAGCACTTCGGATTCCTCAATTAGCGGACAAACCCAGTAGGCCTGTTGGCCTGACTGACAGGCCTCGCGCACGCGAGCGACAATTTCTTCGCGGCGCGTTTCAGGTAAGGCGATTGTTGAAACTGGCTCCCTCCCGGGCGGTAGCTCGTCGATGATGGAGGTATCAAGATCGGCGTATACGGCCATCGCGAGCGTGCGCGGTATCGGCGTTGCAGTCATGACGAGCTGGTGAGGGTAACCGCCTTCGCCAACACCCTTTTCCCGTAGAGCGACTCGCTGGTGTACACCGAATCGATGTTGTTCATCGATGACAACAAGTGCGAGGTCGTGAAACTCGACACCCTCCTGGAACAAGGCATGGGTGCCTACGACAACAGAGGCACTGCCATCCGCAATTGACGCGAGCGCTTCGCGGCGAGCGGCCGCGCGCTGACTACCACTTAGCCATGCCGGCTCGATGCCGAGCGGGCGAAACCAGTCACCGAAACTGCGCCAGTGTTGCTCGGCAAGCAACTCGGTCGGCGCCATGATCGCGGCCTGTACGCCGCACGCAATCGCCTTCAGGCATGCGATCGCGGCAACCACTGTTTTGCCGGACCCGACATCCCCCTGGATCAGTCGCATCATCGGGTGCGCCTGCGACAGGTCGTTGAGGATTTCATCGACGACGCGCTGCTGTGCCCCGGTCAATACAAAAGGCAGGGCCTTGATGAAGCTGTCGACCTCAGACACACCGCCCGCCAATGGTCGGGCATCTTCCGTTTGCGCCAGGGCGCGCAGGCTGCGCAGACTCATGTAGTGGGCAAGTAATTCCTCGAACGCGAGCCGCTGCTGGCAGGGGTGCGTGCCAGCCAGCATGCTGGTGACGTCGGCGTCGGCGGGCGGACGATGCAGGTACAGGACGGCGTCTACGAGTTCAGGTAGCCCGAGCTTGTCGCGCACCGGTTGGGGCAGTAGCTCCTCGGGCGGATGTTCGTGCATCAGTCGCAGCGCCTGGTCTGTCAGGTTGCGCAACCGGCCCTGTTGTACGCCTTCCGTCGCCGGGTAAATGGCAGTCAGCGTGTCGTTGATCGCGGCGTCCTGGTTTTCACGCAGCACACGGTACTCGGGGTGGATCATCTCCAGCCCTGTCGCCCCCTTTCGCGCCTCGCCGAAACAGGTAAGACGGACGCCAGGCTGAAACTGCGCTTGCTGTTGTCTGGAGAAATGAAAAAAGCGCAACGTGATCTGACCACTGCCGTCACTCATTCGAACCAGCAGGTTGCGCCGACCGCGGTACACGGTTTCGGCGAGCAGCACCTCCCCGGTTATCAGGCAGCGGTTGCCGGCCTGCAAGGCGCCAATTCGCACAAGTTGCGTACGGTCTTCGTACCGCAGGGGCAACAGGAACAACAGGTCCTCAACTCGATTGAGATTGAGTCGCTCGAGCTTTATTGCCAGCGCCGGGCCGATGCCGTTCAGAACGGTCAGTGGCGACGCAAGGCCGGAAGCGGGCTCAGTACTAGCCACGAGCTTCAGAGTCCGAGAATTGCATCCGCCTCGACGTCAGCGCCTTTCGGCAGCGATGCGACACCGACCGCGGCGCGCGCCGGATACGGCAGACTGAAATAGTCTTCCATGACGCTGTTCACCGTCCCAAAATTGGCGAGGTCGGTCAGGAAGATCGTTAGCTTTACGACCTGGTTGAGGTCGCCGCCTGCAGCTTCGGCGACAGCCTTCAGGTTTTCAAACACCTGCCTCGCTCGAGCCTCGAAATCGCCGTCGACAAACTCCATGGTTGCCGGGTCAAGCGGGATTTGCCCGGAAAGAAAAACGAAGTCCCCTGTCCTGACTGCCTGCGAATATGTACCGATGGCCGCCGGTGCCTTGTCGCTGTGGATTGCCTGTTTACTCATTGGGGCTCCCATGGTGTTATTCAGGCGCAGTCGCGAACCACGCGAATGACGTTCGGCATGTTGCGAACGCTGCGCATAATCTGTGCGAGGTGTATACGGTCTCTGACCTGGATCATGAACGCGAGTACCGAACAATCCTCGTGGCGACCGAGCACGGATACTTGTTCGATGTTTGATCTTGTGTCGCCAATTGTCGACGCAACCTCGGCAAGCACGCCGGGCTTGTTGAGTGTCTCGACATGGATCTGGCTGTTGAAGTCGCGATCGATGTCCTTTTCCCAGCTGACTGAGATCCATTTCTCAGGCTGCTTGCGGAAGTTGCTGAGATTGCCGCAATTGTTGCGGTGAATGACGATGCCTCGGCCCGAGCTCAGGTAGCCCATCACGTCATCGCCCGGAATCGGATGACAACATCGCGCATAGCTGACGACCATGCCCTCGGTGCCGGCGATCACGAGGCTCGCCATGTTGGGCTCCGTCTCGCCTTCTTCGTTAACGCCAACGAGGAAACGGGCAGTCAACGGCGCCAGGCGCTCGCCCAGGCCGATCTGCTCATAGAGCGCGTCGTTGTTGTTCAGGCCAAGCTCATCAAGTGCCGATTTCATGCGCGTCTTGCCGATTTTGCGCAATGAGGAATCCAGATCTTTCAGTGATCGATCGAGCAGTCGCTTCCCGAGGTCGACCGACTCGCTCGAGCGCATGGTCTTCATGTGGTTGCGAATCGCCGTTCTGGCTTTTGCCGTGCGAACAAACGACAACCAGTTTGGATTTGGGCGTGCACCGCGGCTGGTCACGATCTCGACGGTTTGTCCGTTTTGCAGCGGGGTTCGCAGTGGCACGAGGGCGCGATCAATCTTTGCCGCTACGCAGCGGTTACCAATGTCAGTGTGTACGGCGTAGCCGAAATCGACCGTCGTCGCGCCTTTCGGTAGCGGCATGATGTCGCCCTTGGGCGTAAACACGTAGATCTTGTCGGGGAACAGGTCGACCTTGACGCTTTCAAGAAACTCTTCGGATGTGCCAGAGCTCTGCAATTCAGCCAGCCTCCCGAGCCAGTCGCGTGCGCGCCGTTGTGGCGTCGCATCGGATTTTTCTTCGGCCTTGTATTGCCAGTGTGACGCGACACCCGATTCCGCAACCTGATCCATTTCGCGGGTGCGAATCTGCACTTCGAGCGGCTGGCCCTTCGGACCGAACAACGTCGTGTGCAGAGACTGGTAGCCGTTAATGCGCGGAATTGCGACATAGTCCTTGAAACGGCCTGGCACCGGTTTGTACAGGCCGTGAACGAGGCCGAGCACCTTGTAACAGTCATTGACGTCATTAACGATAATTCGAAAACCGTAGACGTCAACAACGTCGCTCAGCAAGCGCTTTTTCTCTGACATTTTCTTATAAATGCTGTACAGGTGTTTCTCACGGCCGATGACATCGCCGCCAATATTTTCTTCGGCCAGCGTTGCCTCGAACTCCTCGGTAATCTTCTTGACCATCTGTCGCTGGCTGCCCTTGCTGCGACGTAATGCCCGGTCGAGCACGCGGTAGCGCATCGGGTAAAGATGACGGAAACCGAGATCTTCAAGCATTACCTTGAAGCGGTTGATACCGAGGCGGTTCGCGATCGGCGCGTAGATGTCGAGGGTCTCGCGGGCAATGCGCGCTTTCTTGTCGGCCGGCATCGCATCGAGGGTCTGCATGTTATGCAGGCGGTCTGCGAGCTTAACGAGAATGACGCGGATATCCTCGATCATCGCGAGCATCATCTTGCGAAAACTCTCGGCCTGGGCCTCGGCGCGGCTGCGGAACTGGATCTGGTCAAGTTTGCTGACGCCGTCAACAAGGCCCGCAACCTCGGGTCCGAAGTTTTCTTCTATCTGTGCGAGCGATGCCTCGGTGTCCTCGACGACGTCGTGCAGGATCGCCGCCGTGATCGCCTGGGAATCGAGGTGCATGTCAGCCAGCTCCTGGGCGACGGCTACCGGATGCGAGATATAGGGCTCGCCTGACTTGCGCTTCTGGCCATCATGCGCCGCCGCGCCGAACTCGTAGGCGTGCATGACCGACTCGACCTGCTCTGCGGGCAGGTACGCTTCAAGCGTTTCGATGAGGCGCCGCAGCCCATGGTCGCGTTTCGACGCGCCCGGCAATTTGGCCAGTAGTGTTGCAGCGTAATCCATCCCCTGATCATACCCGCGTTACGCGGAATGTCAGGTGATGAGGGTCAGAGTATTGCTATGGCGCGGATCGTCCAGCCGATCCATTGTGATCGAGCGGATCGTCTAGTCGATCCTTAGTCGCCTATTGAGATGCCACGAACCGGCAGAATTTCTTCAACAGGATCGACCTGCATGAACTCGTCGGTAGGCGGCACATCGATTTCTTCGAGAATGGACGGGTTGACATGACCCTCGGCGATCTCGCGCAGGGCGATCACGGTCGGCTTGTCGTTTTCGAGTTCGACCATCGGCTCGGCGCCGTGTGCGACTCGGCGGGCACGCTTGGCGGCGACGAGCACCATTTCAAAAATGTTTTCAATGTTATCAAGGCAGTCTTCAACTGTGATACGGGCCATGTTTATCGATTCCTTAGTGATCAAGCGCCAGTGGTGGCTTGGCAGTGTGCAAGTAGCAAAGACAGTAGGCGGTCCTCAGCCGCGGAGCAACGCCTTATTCCAAAAAGTTATTAACCGGCTATGCCAGCAAGAGTGGCACGCAGAGCCTCGTTGTCGGTCGCCAGGGCGTCACCCTCGCCGGCCAGGACGGCCTCGAGGTCTGCAACGGCCCGGTCGAGATCGTCATTGATCACAACGTAGTCAAACTCTTCCCAGTGCGACATGTCGCTGAGCGCATCGCGAAGTCGCCGCTCGATAACCTCATCGCTGTCGGTGCCGCGCGAGCGTAACCGTCGCACCAACTCATCGTGCGATGGCGGCAGGATGAAAATAGTGGTGCACTCAGGCATCGACTCACGCACTTGGCGTGCTCCCTGCCAGTCGATCTCGAGTATGACGTTGTGTCCGTCTTCGAGGTGCTGCTCCACCTGCTCCCGACTCGTGCCATACAGGTTATCGAATACTGTTGCCGACTCGAGCATTTTTCCCTCGCCCCGCAGCGACTCGAAAGTGGGCTTGTCTACAAACATGTAATCGACGCCGTGAGCTTCGTTGCGTCGTTGCCGGCGAGTCGTATAGGAAATGGAGAATCGCAGCTCAGGATTATTGCGGGTTACCGCCTGCACGAGTGTCGTCTTTCCGGCACCGGACGGCGCGGCAAAAACGAATAACCTTGCGTTGGGTTCACTCATGGCCAGAATTCTGACACCCCGCCGCGCTCATTGCCATGCGCAATGCCTGCCAATCTACGTAGGAGCCCGCCCCGGCGGGCGACGAATCACTTGCGACGTTTACCTAAGGCAACTGCGAGAAAGTTTCCGCGGTAATATCGAACGTCTGCTTTCGGCCAGAAGCGATCATTCACGATCTGTTGGTTTGAGACTATGCCTGGCGGGTCCTCCTGAGACCGCACCGGCGGCACTCAACTGTCTCGATACCTCCCCCGCCAAAGCTGAATGATCCTGTAATGACGTGGAAATCGTGGAATCCCAGCCAACATAGAATGCTGCCGAACAACCGATTTACCATATACCTTCCCTCCGGTCCGCGCGGGATTCCTCTGTATTGTGAGTGGCTTTCTTCCTTAGTTCACTATGCGAGTTCGCCACTCGTGGCTGCCGTTGTTTTCTCTGCGAACAATTCCGTAAAACGCGAATCCGGGTACTCGGAAATGATGTCGGCAAGGGTCTGCATTTCAACGTGCTTGTCGTAGAGTCGGGGCTCGGGTCTTCGCAGGTGATGATGCCTGAAATGCCAAAACGACGTGGCTACTGCGGCATATACTGCAAAGGCCTTCAAAGTTTCACGTTCGATTGACTGAAGAGTAATCTCTTTCTGATAAGCTCGTATAAAGCGTCCCGCTTTTTCGAAAGAGATTCCTTTACGATCTCGGCAAACACCAACAATCACCATTCCCAGATCAAAACCGCGGTAGTAGTGGCAGGCTTGTTCGAAATCAATGATTGCGTTGAGCTGATCACCTTGGACAATCATGTTATCCAAGAAGACGTCACCGTGAATCAATGCCATCGGTAGATGCTGAGGAATGCGTTGTTGCAAATAACTATTCTTCTCC
>Ga0164320_10000167_pt1 | contig 18933 bp, 12 predicted proteins | sample GuaBasSediGuay11_FD_113736 | JGI IMG/M metagenome (GOLD analysis project Ga0164320, IMG submission 113736) | Subseafloor sediment microbial communities from Guaymas Basin, Gulf of California, Mexico - Guay11, Core 4567-28, 0-3 cm | ecosystem: Environmental > Aquatic > Marine > Hydrothermal...
CTGAGATACCTCCTGTGCCTGTTGTTGCAGGGCAGGGGCGACCTCAAGGTTGTCAACACGCTCGCCGGTGGATTCGACGCGGTCGTCGGGCCCGCCAGCCCTGACACCGGTTAAGCCACCACCATTCTCCGCCCCAGCCTGTTGCAGCGCCCTGCGCAATGCGCGGGCGTCAGCGAGTGTTTCCTGCATGCGTTCGCCAGGACCCGGTTCGCCACCGGCAGCGGATGAAATCATGCCCTGGGCGCGTCGCAGGTCCTCGCGCAGTTGTCGCAAGGCCTCGGTAACGGCACTCTCGCTCGCGGCAACGTACACGGCCTCACCCTGTTCGATATAGGCAGCTGCGACAGCGATACGGGCTTCAATTTCCATGTCCTGGAGCTTGGTAACGCCATCGCGAATCTCATCGGCAACCCGCGGCTGATCGTCCTCGATTGTCTGCGCCGCACCCTGGGCATCTCTTTGCAGCCGCTGAATGTCTGCGAGCAGTTCTCGTTTCTCAGCGGCCATCTCGGCTTCTTCGTCATAACTCAGGCCGCTGTTGAACGGATCGCTTTCGCCGTCTTCGTTCAGAACCTCGCGTACTGCGTCCTGTATCCGTTGTTCGAGATCAGCCTGCGTATCGTGTAGATCTTCGGCACGATTTGCCAACTCGTTTACCGCAGCCTGCATCGCACGTTGCTGCGCTTCGCCAGCACTGTCGCGTGCACCCTCGAGCTGACGCTGCGCCTCATCCATCGCGCGTTGCAATGATTCAGGATCGCCACTGTCGCGCATCGCTTCATCTGCTTCGTTCATGGCGCGCAATGCGCTCGACAGCCGGCGTTGCAGCTCATCCATCTCACGTTCGGATTGCTCCTGATCGGAGGATTGCGGCTCGGAGGATTGCGATCCTGATGATTGCGACTCAGACGACTCACCACCTGACTGACTCTGGCTCGACTGCGCCTGCTGTTGCTGCCGTGACTGTTCCTCAAGCTGGCGTTGCAGCTCTTCGACCTCGCGGCGCAACATCTCCTGTTGCCAGCGTTGCTCGGGTGTCGGTGTTTGCGAGCGATTCTGGTTGCGCGCAAGTTGTTCCTGACGCCGGGCCAACTCCTCGAGTTCGTTGGCCGCCTCTTCCATCTGCTGCTCTGGCGGATTCGGTGTCGCGTTGCTGCCGGTCTCGTACTGGTTCTTTTCGAGGTCCATTTCGAGTTCGAACATCTCGCTGAGGTCCCGTCCTGCCTGGCCTCCGCCGCCATTGTTCGCCTGTGTCGACACGTTGATGTCGGTGAACACAGCTTCGGCTGCCAGCAAGTGTTGCAGTGCCTCCTGCTCAGGGAGCAGGGCCACTTCGAGGTCAATTTCGGCGAGTCGTTCGGCGGCGGGCATCATCGCCCCGGCTGCCTTGTACAAATGCTCGACGAACATTGCAATTTCCTCGTCCGATGCCGTCAACTGCCGTGCTTCGGCGCGTTCTGCCAGTGTTTCCACCTGTTCCTTGAGCGTTTGTTGCAGTCGCGACAACAAGGCCGCGTTGTCCGTGACATAAGCGTCATCGCCGCGACGTTGGTCACTCTGTTCCCGAATCAGGTTCCAGGTCGAGATAATGATCTCGCGCTGCCGTTCCGACACCTCGTTCTGAAGCCCGCCCTGTTGGCCACCACCGCCGGCCTGCTGCGATTGCGAGTAGCGCCGATCGAACGGCTGCACGTCAATAAAGAACATATCCGTACGTGCAGAATTCTCACGATCTTCGGCAACTGCGTAGTACGAAATCAGGTCGCCGGGAACGAGCGGCTCCTCGCCGCTCTCGGAAAGGGACTCGAGGAAGAACACATGATCGACCTCGATGGTTTCGAGGTCAGAGTCGAGTTCGATCGACTCCCAGTCGCCGCCATTGACCGAGTAGCGCAACTGGAGTTCATTGATACGGAAGTCATCTTCGGCGGTGATTCTCGTGGTCACTTCCTCGATGCGGCTGGCACTCCAGTCGCGCCCTGGGCGCGCAAACGCAATTTCCGGCGCCCGGTCGTCGAGAATCGTAATGAAATAGTCGTCTGTCAGCCGGATGCGCTCACCACCTACCGTGGCGGCAACGAAGTACTGGCCATCTTCATCGACTGCAAATGTTGTCGTGGCGGTTGTCCCATCGACGTCGAGTGTTACAGCATCGTCATCCAGGATGACCGATCCTGGCGTCATCGGCCTGTCAGTCGTGATTCGAAGTTCGATTTCGGTTTCCGCGATCGCACGAATATCGCCGCCCGGGTCGTGAACTTCAGGATCGCGTCCGGTCCAGTCGGGGTAACGATAGGTCAGCGAGAGGTTCTCGACATTTGGCAAGTCGACGACGTGCACCTGGAAAGCCGGACTGCGCACGTTGTTGGCCGATACAAAATATTCGAGCGGTTGGCGTACCGAGAAGAACGTAAATTCGAAGCCATCCTCGTCTTGTGACATTGGGACCTGTTGCCACTCGCCGTCGCCAAAGCTCGCATGCACGAATGCGTCCGCCGGGTCGAAACCCTGCATGCTGGCCTGTACCCGCACGGTTCCACCCAGGCGGATGCCATCGTTGCCCGGTGAGACTTCAATGCTTTGTGGCGGCAGGAGCCCTGGGAAAGCCCAACCGACCCAAAGATCACGAATGCCGTAGCTGTAGTTGCCGGGGCCGGCAATGGCCACCAGCAACAGAACGGCCAGCGCTACGCCGGCGGATGACCAGGCATAAAGAAACTCGCGTGGTGCGACCTGCTTAACGGGCGAGTGGTGTGCTGCGATGTCGAGCGATTCTTCTGCGAGAAGTTCGCGCATTGGATTCGACGCATCCCGGGTATCCACATAGGCCTCGACCCTGCCGCCGAATTCGGGCGTCCTCTTTTCGATGTCGTGCGCCGACTCGGTGTCGATACGCCGCCGCAACAAAACGAAGAAGTAATACGCGAGACCACCGATACAGGCCGCAAGGACGATGCGTGCCGTAATCATGTGGTTTTCAGGAAACCCTGCACGGATTGCCGCCGTCACAGCAAGCAGCGAAACGGCGAGAGCCGCGACAGCCATCGCAGCGACGCCTCGCGCGACCACAAGTTTTTGAAGTCGCTGTGTAAACGAGTCCAGGTATTCTTCAAACCGTTTCGAGTATGTCATCAGTTCGATCCACCGCTGGTTCGAAGCGTCAGGTGCGCGTTTGCGAGAATGGACTCCCCGATTAGCACCAGTGCCAGTATAAGCAGCAAGGCGTGCCAAAGCTCGAATGGCTCGGCCTCCTGTTCGAAGGCCAGGGTTTTGCCGGGCTCGGCCGCAGCACTCATCGCCGCAATCCAGCGCTGCATCGTTTCGGGTGCAATAGCCGCGAGCTCGGACTCGCGAGGGTCGGTGTTCACGGCCACTACATAGTCCCCTTGCGAGGTATAGACCTCGTAGAAGCCTGTTTTGCGCAATTCGATTCGCTGCGCCCGCGTTGTAGCGGCGAGGGACAGCACAGTTCGGCCGTCCGGATCGACAACCTGGCCAGATACGCCGCCGACCAGAGAGAGCGGCAATGTGGCTCCCGCATCAAACGCTGTCGCGACCTGTTCGATCCCCGAGAGGTAGCGTGCCGCCTCGATCATGAAGCTGACAAACACGGGTCGAATCGGCAGGTCATTCCACTGGTTCTCGAGGCCACCGGCAACCAGCAACATTCGTCCCTGGCCGAGCCGACGTTCGATCACAAATGCCTCGTCGTTCTCCAGCCGCACCAGCACATCGTCGTCAGGGTGTGTTTCGACGGGAATCGTCTGCGACAGGTTGACCGCATACCAACCGTCCGTTCCGGACAATAGTGGGTGGCCTGAGTCGACCTGGCCTATGGAAAGGAATAGATCACCGCCAGCACCGGTGCTCGCAGGTCGAATAGAGTGACCGCTCACCGGAATGCGCGTTGCGGTGTTGCTACGCCGGCCTGCAAAGGCAAGCAGGCCACCGCCTTTTTGCACAAACTCCAGCAACGACGCTTCGAGCTCTGGTCCGACCGCTCCGACGTCATCAACAATCAGCCAGCTGTAGCGCGACAAGGTGCGCGTGTCGAAATCTCCAATCACAGCAGTTTCGATGCGAAATGCGTTGTCGGGGTCCGAGTGCAGCGCCGCCGAGAGGTAGGTAACCGGCAAGCCGCCGCGGTTAAGGGTCAGCAGAGGGATAGGAGCAGGTGGTGTATTGCGAATCACATGATAGCGGCGATCATCCATGCCGAGATCGTCGTTTGCCGTAATTTCAACCTGCACCTGGTTATCGCCGGGTTCGAGAACCAGTCCTGTGAAACTGAGCGCCGTGGTCCCGGATCCCGATATCTCCCGGGTGCCCACTGCTGTGCCATTCAGCGACAGCTCGACGCCGGTGGCCATATCATCACCGCCGATTCCGGACACTACGACGTCAATGCCGTCAGCCGATTCACGGGTGGCCTCTACCGACCAGTTGACTGCCGGCCGCGTGGACGGTGCGTGCACTTGCAGCGTCGTGATTCGCGACGACACCATGTCCGCAAATCGTGCCGGCAAGCCACTGTCCTGGAAATCACTGACGATATGCAGCGTCACCGGGAACGGCATCGTTTCGGCGAGCCGGTCGATGGCAGTCATTACGTGACCGAAATCAAGTCGTGACGGGTCGGGCGAAAGGCCTTGCAGCGCCGCGAGATGGACGCCGCGTTCAGCCGAGAGTTCGGACTCCTCCCGCACGGCCGCGCTGGCTGAGAACACCTGCAGCATGGCGCCGCCGGGGGCCGCATCGATGGCCTGCCTCGCGAGCGAGATGGCCTGTTCGAAGGCGCCGTCGCGACTCATTGATGCCGACGTGTCGACAAGTACCAAGTGCGTGCCATCCGGGCCAGGTCCGGGTAACGTTTCGGGGTTCATCCACAGAGGTTTCGCGAAGGCGAGTGCGATGACGATAAGCAACGCGGTGCGCAGTGCCAGCAATGCGAGGTACTTGAGTTTTTTTTGTACGTGCACCTGTTGTTCGGTCGTCTCCAGCAACATTGCAGAACTGAACGGTTTGCGGTCCGAACTTTGTGTCTGCAATCGATGCAGCCAGAAGGGCACCGCAACCGCGAGGGCACCCAGAAGGAACAGCGGTGCAATGAAGCTCATCGTTATTGCCGCCTCTGCCGGAATAACAGGTAGTTGCGCAACGCCTGGTCAAGTGAGTCGCCTGTCTTCACGAGCACATGATCGGCGCCGACTCCCTTGGCAGCGTTGGAGAGTGACTCGATATGCGCACGAATGCGCTGCGGATAGGCATCGCGCATGAACTCGGGCGCGACTTCGACGGCTTCTCCGGTTTCAAGATCCTCGAGGAGAACGTTCGACTGAAATTCCGGGTCGAGTTCCTGCTTATCAAGAATCTGGAACAACACAACGTCCTGGCCCTGCCAGGCGAGCGGCCGGACACTGTCCAACAGCTTGTCGATGTCGCAATAAAAATCGGAAATCACGGCGACGAGGCCGCGGCGATTGATCTGTTCCCTGAACTTGTCGAACGGCTTGTCGAACTTGGTGCCGGTGCGGGCTTCGGCTGAGTCGATGCAATGCAGGATACTTTGCAGTTCGCCTGAGCGTGATGACGGGGCACGGTAGTTCCGAACCTCTTCGTCGAAAACCATGCAGCCAACCGCGTCGTGTTGTTTGGACGCCAGGAACGCGAGGCTTGCAGCAAGAAACTGGGCGTAGCGCAGTTTTGTGACGGGCGGCCCACCGAAGCCCATCGATGCGCTGGCGTCGAGCAACAGCATCAGGTGCGAATTCGTTTCGCCCAGAAAACGCTTGATAACCATTTTTTCGGAACGGGCATAGACGTTCCAGTCGATGAAGCGCGGATCATCGCCCTCGTTATAGCTGCGGTACTCGGCAAACTCCTGGCTGAAGCCAAACTTCGGCGAACGATGCAGGCCGATCAGAAAGCCCTCGACCACGGAGCGTGCTACGAGATCGAGGTTCTTCAGGTGCGACAGAACCTCTGGTCGCAGGAGATCCCGTGCCGTGGACTGACTGGTACCCGGTGCGGCCATCGCCTCAGCTGTCCACCGAGTCGAGCATCTGTGTCAGGATGTCATCGACTGTCATGCTGTCTGACTCGGCAAAATAATTAATTAGCACTCGGTGCCTCAGCACGGGCAACGCCATTTTGCGAACGTCTTCCTGTGTGACGTGGTAACGGCCTTCGAGCAGGGCGCTTGCCTTGGCAGCCAGGTTCAGGAACATCGTCGCTCGAACGCTCGCGCCGAAATTCACGTAGCGCTTGATAACGTCCGGTGCATTATTTTCGGTTGGCCGCGTAGCCCGCACCAGGTTTACGGCGTAGCGGTTCACGGCTTCTGAAACAGGGACCTGTCTGACCAACCACTGAAACTTCACGATTTCTTCCGCGTTAGTGACGGCGGTTACTGGCGGGATATCGACTCGAGTCGTGAAGCGGTCGACGACGGCGAGCTCGTCATCGTCACTGAGGTAGTCCAGTAGCACGTTGAACAGGAAACGGTCGAGCTGCGCCTCGGGCAGGGGATACGTGCCCTCGAGTTCGATCGGGTTTTGCGTAGCCAGGACGAAGAACGGTGGTTCCAGTTGGTGGTTCTCACCGCGCACGGTGACGGTGCGTTCCTGCATGGCCTCGAGTAACGCGGCCTGCGTCTTGGGTGGTGTTCGATTGATCTCGTCGGCCAGCAAAACGTTGGTGAAAATCGGACCCTTGACGAAGGTCCATGAGCGGTGACCCGTAGCCGCGTCTTCCTCAATGATGTCGGTTCCGGTTACGTCGGTCGGCATCAGGTCCGGCGTGAACTGGATGCGCTTGAACGTCAGTCCGAGCGCATTGGCAAGCGTGCTTACCAGCAACGTCTTGGCTGTTCCCGGCATGCCCGTTATCAGGCAGTGCCCGCCGACCAGTAGCGTTACGAGCAGATGTTCGACGACATCCTTCTGGCCGATGATGACCTTGCCGACTTCTTCGCGAAGACCATCAGTGGCTTTCCTGAACGCGACGATGAGTTCGCGTACCTCATCAGACTCGAATACCTCTTCCGTTTTCTTGTTCGCCATGCCGTTATTTCCGTATTGATGTGTTGTTAGTTCGCTTCACCGCTCGCCAGCTGCAACAGGAGCCGTTGGGCGGGTCTGAAATTTGGTGCGATATCGAGCGCCTGCAACAAGTGGTCCTGCGTCCGCTCGATGTTGCCGAGTTTGTGTTGCGCCTGTGCCATGCGGTACCAGGCTGTCGCCATGTCGTGCGGCTTAAGCGCCAACGCGATCTCGTATTCCTGCAACGCCTCGGCGGCACGATCGGCAGCGAGTAACATGTCGCCCAGTTCGCCGTGCAAGTCGCGATCCAGCGGGTCGACGAGGTTAACGCTCATCATCACGTCGATTGCGTCGTCTTCGCGACCGGCATCGGCAAGCCAGTGCCCAAGCCGCTTCAACGATGACGGGTCGTAGCCGCCGTTCTTCCAGAACGTCTGCAGCGCGTTCAGCGCATCTTCGCGGTTACCTAGCTCATTATGCGCCCTGGCGAGCGCCAGGTAAGGGCTGTCGGGCTCGATATACTGCGGAATGATGTCGACCAGGCCGTTTGCGAGTTCAATGGCGTCGCTCCAGTTATCCTCAGCAAGCGCGTTACTTATTTCGGTCTGTGTGTGGTGCCATTCCTCGAGCTTGTTGAGAACGGCGCCGTGTTCTGTGTCGACAAAATTCGCGAAAAGCTTGTCGAACTCGGCCGGTTCCAGCTTCAGCACAGACGTGATTGCTTCCTCTGTATTCAGTCCTTCGCGGTACGCGACCAGTAGTTCACGAAGCTTGTCCGCGCCAAGGTGCCGGTCAATGAAGTCACACACCAGGCCGGCCTGCATGTACGACACGATGATCTGTTCTTCATAGGTCGGCCGCAGAAAACCCTCATCCAGACCTGCGATTGGCAGGAACCGATCGTCTTTCATCGCGTTGTAGACCGACATCGGGATGCGGACGCCCGGATTCGGTCCGGTGCGCCATTCTTCGAACACAGAGATACCTTCGCTGTACCAGCGTGGCACCAGGTGGTTGGTTGCTTCGAGCGTGAACACGTGTGCCATCTCGTGCCACAGCGTCGTGCCCCACTGAAACTGCTGTGAAGGCCGCCCTGAAGGCGAGTCCATTGCGATGACATAGCCAAACGTTGCGCCGAGGATGCCGAGGCCCGGCATGCCGGCGGTGCGTACCGCGAAATCCTCGTGATCAGGGTACATCTCGATGACGACCGGCTCGCGCAGATCGAATCCGTAGCGCTCGGCAAACACGGCGATACTGTCTCGTGTGAGTTCGGTGGCATAGGGCGCAATGGCTGCCGATTCATCCTCGTGGAGACGCAGTACAATTGGAACCTCACCCTCCACAACGGGCGTGTCGACTACAAGGCGAAAATCGCTGTACGAATCCATGAGTCGCAGCGAATTGACGGCGCGAGGACTGAACGGGTCCAGCCCGAAGGCGGTCTCGAGATGCTGTCGTGCGCGTGTCATCTGGTTATCGCGCAGCAGGTTGATGCCGAGTTCTTCGTGCGCTGCTGCGAGGCCAGGTTCAATGTCCACGGCCTTCTGGTACATATCGATGGCAGCACGGTAGCGGCGCGTGATCATGTAGAAGTGTGCCGGCGTTGCATAGATGCCGCCGAAATGCGGGTTGAACTGTAGCGACAACTCTGTCCAATGGTTGCTGTCGCTATCATTGAGGAGGTCCATGGAGGCGCGCAGTGCATAAACCTCCAGTGGCGGCCAGTCGGCCTGTGCTATGAGTTCGTCAGCTTCGAGCAGAGCGGCGGTGGCCTCATCGTAATTTCCATTTTCGAGCGATACGCGGGCCACGAGCAACCACGCACCCAGCAGCGCACCATCGTTTAGTGCTGTGCCTGTCATGAGTGGCTCGAGATAGGAATTCGCCGCATCCTCGAAACTATCCACGAGTACTCGCGCTGCACCCAGCATCGCAAACGCATTGCCCGGGTCTTCGTCGAGAACCTCTCGATATATGTTCATGGCCTCGCCATTTTGGTGAGACGCCGCAAACAGGTCGCCCCAGCGGACCTTGGTGGCGTGATCATCGGGAGACTCCGCCATCGCAACGCGAAACCACTCGTTGGCCTGCTTGAGGTTACTTAGCGCCCATGCAGCTTCTGCTTTGGCCGCTGCTGGTGTTGTGCTGCGCAGCAGTTCGGCGTAACAGAATCGAGACTGCTCTGTCTCACCGCGCCACTGCATCTGATCGCAATTGAGTATCTCCGGGTCCGTCACAGCTCCGTAATGAATCCCTCGCGCAGTCGCACTGGCCGGCAGCACCAGGCAGCTGACAGCCAACATGCCGACGATGCAGCTACTCGTTCGCACCCAGTTCCTCCTGTCGCGCCTCAATGGCATCCTCGACGCGCGCAAGCTCGAGCATTTTCTCGAGCAATGCAGACTGGTATTCCGCTTGTGGCATGTCGTCGCGACCCAGTCGCAAAGTATTGATTTCTGCGTTGAGCGCATCGCGGTTGGCGATCAGTTCGCCGAGCGCCGTATCGACGACGTTGGGTTGCGCGCCGCCAAGTCGTGCAAGCGCCATGCGTTCGGCACGTTCCCCTGTGAGGGTTGCGTGTTCGGTTGCCAGCTGATCATTACGTTCGAAGTAGTCGCTGACTTGCCGCTCGGCAAAGCGAAAAGCCTCCTCGACGGAGATTCTTTTGTTTTTGTCGATGTCGGCGCTGGGATCGCCAAGCGCGATTGCGAAATAGTCGCCGAAGCGTGTTGCATGGCGCTCTGCACCACTGCGTGTCGCGAGTACGACGATACGGTCGTCGTTGGCGACGAGGTCGGCGATCGCACCGCTCGAGCTGCTCGTGTTGATGACGACCTGGTCGGTGGTGGGCAATTCATCGAGACTTGCAGCAATGTCTTCGCCGGTCAGATCAGGACCGGGGATATTGAACTTGTACTCGACGTCGTCGTAGCTGCCGTGCCCGATCAGAAACAGGGCGAACTGGTCGCTCGAACGGACCTCGGACTGCAGGGACCGAAGGTGCCCGAGTAGCGCGTCGCGCGACACATCGTCAGTGCGAAACACGCGCACGCGCTCGAGTTCCGTTACGGATCGCAGGGCCAGACTGATGGCTGTGACCTGGCGATCGAATCGTTCGGCGTAAACCTGATCGCCGGGAAGTCCTTCAACGACGACGACGTGCAGCTCCGCGAAAGTCAGCGCAGGGAGCAGCACCAGTCCGACCAGGCTTGTGAGTCGTTTCGTCAAATCGTCCTCCAGCGGCGTCGCAGCAACCACTCACCGAACTTTACGATGAACAACAACAAGAAGAGCGCCGGCGCATCCCACACAGGACGCAGAATCTGCTCTGTGATGCCCGCATTCGAGTAGCGCAGCAGGTCGGGCAGGGCGCCGAGGTCGCCCGGTTCGAAATATTGGCCGCCTGTTGCATCGGACAGGCGCCTGAGCAGTGCCGAGTTGCGCCGAATATTAAAGTATTCGGCCTGCCCGGATTCAGAGTAAACGCTCGTTCTTGCGACGTGAATCGCCTCGCCATCGCGCTCGGCGATTGCTTCGACGTACCAGGTTCCGGTTTCGCCCAGCGGTGCGTCGGCAACGTGAACGGCGGCGTCATCCTGGCTGGGTAACAGGTCCAGCGTGTAGGTGTCGCCATCCTCGTGAGACACAACGGCAGACACACGAATACCGTCAACCGGCCTGAATGCATCGTCGCGAAATTCGGCGCGCAACTGAACCTCGGTCGCGCCCTGGCTGCCATTTGCTGACAGGGAGATGCCAGGCGGTGCGCTGGCGACCAATGCCCGCATGAACTGCCGCCAGAAAGTTTCGTGACTCTGATCCTCGAGTGGTGAACTCATCTGCCAGCGCCAGGTACCACCCGATGCGAGGACATAGACGTGGCCGCGGCCATAGGGCTGGGTAATCAGCAACGGCTGGCTACCGGTTTCAGTGACTACATTGAGCAACGTCATTGCCGCCGGCTTCATATTGCCCGTTGCCTGGTAGTCGGCGACTTCCGGCAGGCTCGCCCAGACCGCGCGGTTCTCCTCGACCGTTGCCGCAAGGCGCAGCATCTCGGTGTCGGCGCCTTGTGGTGTCAGCTGGACCGCGGCCTTGGTGCGAACGAACGAGTCCACGGACGAGGGCGGCAAGCGAGACGGAAGCAGGTCCGCGATGGCGGACTGGCCCCAACCACCGTTGCCCAAACCGTTTGGCCCGGCCAGCATCAGGAGGCTGCCGCCTCGCTCGCTGACGAAATCGCCGATGATCTGTTGTTGTTCGTCGCTCAGGGTCGCGGCCTCGACACTGCCGATGATCAGCGCGTCATATGCAAATAACTCGTCGCGAGTCGCGGGGAAGCCGGCTTCGAGCTGCTCCGCTGACTCCAGTCCCTGGCGATAGAACTTGTTCGGGCTGACACGCAGCAGAGAAACGAGGCGGATATCGCCGTCCGGATCCATGGCGCGCCGCATGAATTTGTACTCCCAACGCGGCTCACCCTCGAAATATAGAACGCGAAATTGTTGTTCCTCAACCTTGACGAGTGTCGAGCGGACGTTGTTTCGCAGCTCGGGCTCGGCATCGACGCCGTTAACGCTGAATTGGAGGCGGTGGTAGCCTGCGTCGCGCAAATCAAGATTGACCTTTGCCGTCGTGGTCGTTGTGTTGGCCGGGAGCTGAACCGCTTCAGTTGCGAGAAGTTCGTCACCATCGTAGACGCGCACACGAGCCTCGCCCTCCCGGTCGTGACGAATCGCTACGCGTGCGGTTACCGTGCTGCCGGGCAGCGCTTTTACGGGCGCTACAAGCTGCGCAAGTTCGAGGTCCTCGGGAATGCGGTCGCGCCCAACACCAATCGTGTGGACGGGAACACCGAATGCGGCGACGTCAGCCAATTGGTTGGCCGAGATACCGCCCGCGGTGTCAATTCCGTCCGACGCCAGAATCACAGCGGCGAGCGACTGCGAGCGAGCGCTATCAATGATATCGATCAGGGAGTCAGCGATTGAGGTCGATGTTCCAACGGGCTCGGCGCCAGTAAAGGTCTCAACAGGCTCCGCAACATCTGAAATCGTATAGTGTTGCGCTGTGAGGCCCGTCGAATCTGAGGGAATGGCAGTGGCCAGACTCTCGAGCGCAACATCGAAACGCCGCAGCCGCTCGCCGTAAGCCATGCTCCCGGAATTGTCGACAACCAGCGCCACGGTGTTCTCGCCGGGTTTCAGTTGCTCTGTCTTCAAAGCGGGTTGCAGCAACAACACGGACACCAGCGCCAGCATCAAGAGCTGAAGTGTCCACACGGCAAGCAGTTGCCGGGTTGTCGCACCTCCACGATGGCGCCACAACACCGCTGACAAGCCCGCTACCGCAATTGTGGCAATCAGCAGCAGGAGCCACGCCGGCCACTCCGCCGTGAATACCAAATCGCTGCGTGCGTAGTCCTGAAGCGAGTACTTGAAGAAGAATTCAAACAACGATCGCGCGTGCCCTTATTAGTGTGTCATCGCGTAGATGACGTAGTTAATGCCAAAACGATAGGCGAGTGCCGTCATGTTTTCGGGGTAATCCGGCCAGTCGGCATGTTCCCAGGCATCGCCGATGTCCATGTTGAAGTTGATGGCCACCATGAGGCGGCCGTCGTCATCGTAGATGCCACGCCAGTGTGGTGTGACGCCATCGCGTTCCCAGGTTTGGCCTGAATAAATGAACATTCGCGACGGAATCTGGATGCGGTGATCAAGGTCGTACAGTACGTGGAAGGCTTCGTCGTCCTGCGGAATGTCGACAATGGGTCGATCCGGAAAGACTTTGTCCATTGATGCTTTGAATGACGTCCATTCCCATGTGCCGTGGAAGTCGTCGACCATCAGGAATCCGCCTCGCAGGAGATAGTCGCGCATGCGCGTAGCCTCCTGGTGGTTCAGGTACCAGTGCCCGACCTCAACGGCGTAGATCCAGGGGTAATCGAAAATGTCCGCGTCGAGTGGAATCAGGACGCGCCCGTTCTCGGCGGCCTTGACCGTCGTCAGGCGATTTACGCCCCTGAGGAAATGTTGCTCGGCGTCCGGCCAGTCGGTCTGCCAGGCTTGACGGCGACCGCCCCGGGATGCGAAGCGGTTTGACGAGTAGGCGAGGCGCACGAAATGAAACTCACCTTCGGATTCGCGCGTGGCGCTGCGTGAAGTCGGACCGAATCCGTCATCCGACTGCCCCATGGAGACCGTCGCCGCGATGAGCAGGACGACGATGGCTGGGATCCGGATTTTTCGGGCGAATTCGGGCATTGGCAGTTTCCGCTGTGAGGGTGTCAATAATACAGACCCCACGCCGACTGAATAGATCCAGTCAAATTGCCGTTGCGCCCTGCGTCACTCCGGTTTTCGGGCCCGAATCAGGAAGCGATCGGTGTTTCGCTGCAGGGATTCGTCGCGCATGTGCGCCGAATGGTCGTCCGCCGGGTTGTCGAGAACATCTGACACGGCCTCAACGACGAAACCAGCCTGTTCCAGCGCAGCTGCGGCCACCGCCGTTTCGATGCGATGCAGTGACTTATTGTCCTGGCCCGCACTGCCTTCGTGATCGATGACAGCGAAGACGCCGCCAGGCTTAAGCGCCTTGTAAACGTCGCCCAGGAACAATGCGACGGCCTCGGCACCGCGATTGTGGAGGTCGTGAAAATTCAGAGCCGTCAATGCAGCGTCGACTTCGCTGTCCAGACCCATGCTGCCGAAATCCGCGAACAACAGGGTGACGTTACTCAGGCGCTCGGCCTTCGGCGCAATGCCGGGCTCCGACCGGTCCCGGCGACCTTCCGTGTTGTGGGCAATGACACGGCCATCGGGGCCGACAGCTGCGGCGAGAACCTCGGTATACCAACCTGTCGACGCAGCGACATCGAGCACTGTCATGCCCTCACCGATGCCGACAAACTCAAGCACCTCTTTGGGCTGTCGCGCCGCGTCTCGCGCCTTGTCTTCCGACGCACGCTCCGCCGACGCCAGGGCCTCGTCAAAACCATTCGCCACGTCTGCTGAGGCAACAGCTGCACTGAGCAGTAGGACAACGGCTAGTCGGATTTTCGTGTTCCTGTTCATCTTCAGTCTCCGCAGAAGTAAGCTTGTTTTTGCCCGGGCCACATGTCGTTGCACAAACGTACGCGAATGCCATAATAGACGGATTGTGCGTTCGCGCCGATAATCGGCCGGATTCGGTATGCCAAACGCCATTATGACCCAAATCTCATCTACATCTAAAGAACGCAAGCCAATTCCTGGTGGACGCGTCTTTACGCCAACGGAAGAATTGCCAGAGCCGGCAATCACCTACACGATATCAGCACGTAACAAGCCGTCCGATATGTCGGTGATGGCGTACATCCGCAAGAACTACGGCAACATTCCACTGCGCGAGATTGACAGCGTGTTCGGATTCGTCGAGCGCAGCACTCTGTACGGCGGGCGCGGGTTCACGCGCCGCGAGCTATCTCATCGCGACGTCCTGATGCTTAACAACGCGGGGATTGGTGTTCGCCTGCCGATGTCCAACCATCATGCGACGCGCGAAGAGTTTGATAAGAACATTGGGCTGTTCACGCGTTACCACCGCAAGATTAATTCGATCATCACGACGAACGACGATCTCGCGCGCTGGATCAGGCAGGACTATCCGATGTACCGGCTGGATGCGAGCGTTATCAAGAACATCAAGACGCATCGCAAGATAGACGAGGCCCTCGAGATTTACGATTCAGTTGTGCTGCCAATGAGACTGAACGAGGATCTTGAGTTCCTTGAAAAAGTAGAACAGAAGGATCGCATCATCCTGTTCGCCAATGCCGGTTGCGCGCTGACCTGCCCATCGAAACTTTGCTACCTGTCGATATCCGAGATCAACAAGGGCAATGGCGGTGAATTTCAGTGTTCGCAGCCGCTCAAAGACCGTGAATTGTATGGCATGGTCGATTTCCCACTCGACCCCTACATCGAAATGGGTTTTCGCCAGTTCAAACTCCTGCGGTCGCGGCCAGGTGGTATGACAGGCTTCTAGCTACCCGAACAGAGTTTCGGCAAGCCGATATACTCTGTGCCTATGGATCTCTGCAAGAACTGCGACGCCACGCTCGATGGCCAGTATTGCCCCGCATGTGGGCAACGGGACGTCGATCTCGAGCGTCCGTTCCTCGAACTCGCAAGCGAGATCCTTAATGAGACCTTTGATGTCGATGGGCGTGCATGGCGCACGCTCAAGACGCTGTTTGCGCAACCTGGCCGCTTGACGAGCGAGTTCCTGGCAGGAAAAAGAAAGACCTATACGCCGCCTTTACGCTTGTACATCTTTATCAGCGTATCGTTTTTTATCGTCATGGCGTGGGTGGCGAGCCGCGGTCTGTTGCTGGATCAGGCACAGACACTGGAAACCGATGCGGCACGACAGGCGAACTTCATGTCCGATGACCTGCCACGCCTGATGTTCCTGTTAATGCCGGTGTTTGCGCTGATACTCAAGGCCTTTTTCATAAAACGCCTGTATTTCGATCACCTGATATTCGCCGTGCACCTTCACAGCGCGGCGTACGTGATACTCGGCATCATGTTGCCGTTCGAGGGGCTCGCGAATGAAAGCGCGCTTGCAGCGATCCTGCAAGTCAGCCTGTTGATCTACTTTGTGGCCTATTTTCTCATCTCGTTGCGGCGTGTCTATTCGACAACGAGGCTAGGTGCTGCTGCGAGAGCCTTCGCGATACTGTTCGCCTACATGATTGTCGTGTCCGGCCTGATCGAGGCGACGAGCTCGTTCCTAATTATCTCTGACTGACTCGATAAAATCGTGCCGCCATTTCTCGGAGCGCTCGACCTGGTTGAAGCAAAACACGTGCTGCCCAGCAACCTTGAGGTCCGGATTTGCGATTGTCGGTGCCAGTGCAAGCTGCAACCTGTCGGGGACAAATTTTCTGTTTGCCATCAAGTGCGCGGCCTTCTTGCCCTGCTTTTTCAGGAACCGGACTGAATCGCCAACACCAATACGCAGTGACGTTGCAATTAGTGAGTTTCGGTCAGTTGCCCCGGGCATGCCGAGCCAGGCCGGCAAATGAACACCGCGTTCGCGTATTTTGCGCAACCACGAATCGACTCGTGCGGCGTCAAAGCACATTTGGGTGACCAGGTAGTTGGCGTACTCCTGCTTCGCAAGTAACTGCTCGATGAGTTCATCGTCACTCGCAACCGGGTGCCCTTCGGGATGTGCGGCGATACCGATTTCCGTAAATTTGTGATCGATGTCAGCTATGTCGCGTAACAGATCGAGTGCCCTCGAATAATCGCCAATAGGCGGATCTGCGTCTCCACCTGGCACAAACAGGCTGATGATCGGTGTCTGATCGATGCGGGCAAAAATCTCCCGCAGATGCGATTTGTTACGCACCATGCGTGCCGCGATATGCGGCACAACCTTGAAGCCGCGTTCGGCCAGACGCTCGGACATGTCCAGCGTTTCGTCCACGCCCTTCGTCGGCGAGCAGGTTACGGCAACATAGGAACCGGGTTCGAGAACGTCGAGTTTTGACTCGATCGTTTTCGTCGGGAAGATCTCCATATACGACTCATGAACTGCGTTGATCAAAGCCTCGCGTTCACTACTCGTCAATTTTTCAGTCACGGCCTGTTTCCGTTGGAATTCTGCGTGGGATTCTCGCACACGTTTGACCTGTTGCGAAAGACGATTGCCGGCTGAATTTTCGTCACGTAAGATCGGCGCCCATGACCGAGACAAAGAATCCACCGCTACTTTCTATCGGGCCGCGCGTCCATAAGTCACCTTTCTTCGACGCGACACTGCGTTATGGCGCCAGTGCGTTCACAGTCTATAACCACACGTTTCTGCCGGCGTCCTATGGTGACAGCGTCAGGGACTACTGGAGCCTGGTCAACGACGTGACGCTTTGGGACGTGGCGTGCCAGCGGCAGGTGGAGATCACCGGTCCGGACGCGTTTGAATTCATCCAGTTTCTTACGCCTCGCGACATGTCCAGGTGCGAAGTTGGCCAATGCCAGTACATGGCGTTGACCAACCAGGACGGCGGTATCGTCAATGACGCCATCCTGTTGCGCATTGAAGAACAACGTTTCTGGCTGTCGCCCGGTGATGGCGACGTGTTGTGGTGGGCGATGGGGGTTGCCGTCAACAGCGGCTTCGATGTCAAAGTCTGCGAGCCGGACGTTTCCCCGTTGCAGCTACAGGGTCCCAAGTCGCCACTGGTAGCGCGCGACTTGTTCGGCAATTGGGCCGTCGAGATGAAGTATTACCGTCTGCGTGAAACGGAGCTCGACGGTATCCCGCTGGTCGTATCACGAACAGGCTGGAGCGGGGAGCTCGGTTACGAGCTCTACCTGCGCGATAGCCAGTATGGAGATGCGTTGTGGGAACGCGTTTTGGAAGCGGGCAAGCCTTATAACATCCGGCCGACCTCACCATCGACGATTCGCAGCATCGAAGGCGGGCTGCTTTCCTACGCGTCCGACATCACGATCAATGACAGTCCTTATGTTATTGGCATGGGGCGATTCGTTGATTTCGATCAACCCGGTGACTTCGTCGGCAAGGCCGCGTTGCAGAAGATTGCTGCCGAAGGGGCCAACCGGCGGCTTGTCGGCATCGAGATAGATGGCGACGCGCTTGGCGTGCCTAACGAGGAGTTCTGGGACATCTCGGTGGACGGGAAGAAAATCGGCCACGTGACCCGGTGCGCACACTCGCCGCGACTGGAACGCAATATTGGCTGGGCGAACGTGCCTGTCGAATATGCCGAGATCAGTACAGAACTGGTCGTGGATTCGCCTTCTGGCGATCGCAAGGCGGTCGTCTGCGAGGCGCCCTGGTTCAAGCCACAGATCAAGATTCCGGACGAATTCAAAGCCTGACGAATAACTCAGGCTTTGAATTCGGCGACATCGAAATCGGCGAGTGACTCTGAACCGTTTACAACTACGTCGAGCAGCGATGCTGTTTCTGGCAATACTTGCTGCACATAGAAACGCGCGAGCTTGCGTTTCACAGTGTAAAAGTCTCCGTGCTTGTCCTTGATCGAGTCAATGATCTGCGCCCAAAGACAGCCGATGATCGTGAGTGCGAAAAGTCGCAAATACTGTGTCGCGCAACCTCGCATCGCGGCATCTTCACCTGCCTGTGCCTTCGCCTGCACCCATTGCGTGGCCTCGATGAGCCGATGCAGCGCCGAGCGTGCTGCTGCAAAGATGTCGCCCTGGTCGCCATCGGTTCGTTCGTCCAGGAACGCAAGCCAGCCATCCAGGAACTGATTCGTGAAATCCGTCATGCGGCCGGTGACTTTACGCGACACGAGATCCAGGGCCTGAACTTCGTTCGTCCCCTCGTAGATTGGGGCGATGCGGCAATCGCGAACCAGTTGCTCCATGCCGTGTTCGCGGATGTAGCCATGTCCGCCAAAAATTTGCTGCGCTGACAAAGTACTGCTCATCCCGAGGTCGCTGAAGTGAGCTTTGATGACGGGCGTCAGTAACGCGACCGTGCTTTCCGCTAGTCCCGCGGTCTCGGTATCTGGAGATTTTTCCATGATGTCGATGTTGAGGCCGGCGAATACGGAAAGCGCCCGCGCACCTTCGACCTGCGAACGAATCGTCAGCAGTTGTCGCTTCATCTCGGGTTGGTAAATGATCGGATCTGCCGGCGCATTGTCATCTGGGCGCGGTGCAGGTGCTTTGCTCTGTGTTCGTTCGTGCGCATAGTCGAGCGCGTTCTGCAGGGCGATATCAGACATTCCCAGGCCCTGCAGGCCAACAGTTATTCGCTCCAGGTTCATCATTTTGAACATTGATGACAGACCGCGATTTTCCTCGCCGATCAGGTAGCCCGTTGCTCCATCAAAAACCAGTGA
>Ga0164320_10000168_pt1 | contig 18915 bp, 17 predicted proteins | sample GuaBasSediGuay11_FD_113736 | JGI IMG/M metagenome (GOLD analysis project Ga0164320, IMG submission 113736) | Subseafloor sediment microbial communities from Guaymas Basin, Gulf of California, Mexico - Guay11, Core 4567-28, 0-3 cm | ecosystem: Environmental > Aquatic > Marine > Hydrothermal...
CAGCACGGCGCGGAGATTGAGTTGCGCGAAGTAGCGAATGCCGAGCCTGGTATGTCGCCGATGGGTATCTGGTGCAACGAGGCACAAGAGCGCTATGTATTACTGGTCGGTGATGATCGCATAGAGGAATTCCAGGCCCTGTGCGAGCGTGAGCGTTGCCCGGTTTCGGTCATAGGCACGTTAACCGGGGACGGTAATCTCGTCGTGAACGATCGCGATTTCGGTAACCGCGTCGTCGATATGCCGATGCAAATGCTGCTGGGCAATCCACCAAAAATGGAGCGAGATGTAGAGCATCAGCCCTTACCCGCGGAAGAACTGAATCTTGATGGCATAGAGCTTAGGGAAGCTGCGCTACGTGTACTGCGTTTTCCTGCTGTGGCAGACAAGTCATTCCTGATCCATATCGGCGATCGAACGGTGGGTGGTCTGAGTGCTCGCGATCAACTGGTCGGACCCTGGCAGGTGCCGGTTAGCGATGTTGCCATTACATCATCGGGATTCAACAGCATGACCGGCGAGGCGATGGCAATGGGTGAGCGCACGCCGCTCGCCGCGACAAACGCACCGGCTTCAGGTCGTATGGCGGTCGCCGAATCAATCACAAATATTGCGGCTGCACCGATAGAGCATTTGAGCAAGGTGCGTCTGTCTGCAAACTGGATGGCTGCCGCAGGTCACCCGGGTGAGGACGCGAATCTCTATGACACGGTCAAGGCCGTTGGCGATGAGCTATGTCGCGAGATCGGTGTTGCCATCCCGGTCGGCAAGGACTCCATGTCGATGCGCACGCGTTGGGAAGATGAAAGCGGTGAACACCAGGTTGTCGCGCCGGTATCGCTTATCGTATCGGCATTTGCACCGGTAACGGATGTTACCCAGCATCTGACGCCGCAACTGCGAGAGACCGAAGACCCGAGTTACCTGTTGCTGTTTGATCTCGGCAACGGCGCAAACCGCATGGGTGGTTCCTGCCTGATGCAGTCTTTTCAACGCACGGGTGGGCGCACACCGGACCTGGATGATGCGCAGCAACTCACAGGATTTTTCGCGGCCATCCAGGAGACGATGTCACGCGGCATGTTGCTCGCCTATCATGATCGCAGTGACGGCGGTCTGTTCGCGACTGTTGCCGAGATGATATTCGCCAGCCGCATCGGCGCGTCATTGTCATTGAGTGGTTCACGCGTCGATTTGATTCGACAATTATTTTGTGAGGAGCTGGGTGCGGTTGTACAGGTCGAGAAGAATAAATTAACCCAGGTGCAGATGGTGCTTGATCGGCACGACGTGAGTGCAACGGCTATCGGCCGGGTAGGTGGCGAAGCGAAGCTGGCCATTCACACGGACGCATCCGGTGATGACATGCTTGTTCTCGAACTGGACCGCGTCACGATGCAGCGCGAATGGTCGGAGATGAGTTACCGCATCCAGGCACTGCGAGATAATCCAGCAACTGCGAAAGAAGAGTTCGACCGCATACTCGATGACAAAGACCCGGGGCTCAGCGCTTCGCTCACGTTCGACCCGTCCGATATTATTGTTCGAACTTTTCGCGGCGACGATAAACCTCGCGTCGCAATTCTTCGCGAACAGGGTGTCAACAGCCAGTACGAAATGGCGGCCGCATTCATGCGGGCGGGTTTCTCGGCCGTCGATGTGCACATGAGCGATCTTCTTGGTGGTCAGGATACTTTGGAGAACTATCAGGGCGTTGTGGCCTGCGGTGGATTCTCTTTTGGCGATGTACTCGGTGCCGGCGGCGGCTGGGCCAAGTCTGTCCTCTATCATTCCCGAACACGTGATCAATTTGCAGCCTTTTTCGAGCGTAACGACACCTTTGCATTAGGAGTATGTAACGGCTGCCAGATGATGTCGCATCTCAGGGAGTTGATTCCCGGTGCCGAGAACTGGCCGCGGTTCTTAGCGAACAAGTCCGAGCAATTTGAAGCTCGTTTGAGTCTCGTGGAAGTTGTCGAAAGCCCTTCGCTGTTCTTGCAGGGCATGGCGGGATCCGTAATGCCGATCGCGACCTCGCACGGTGAGGGTAGGGCAGTTTTTGCTGATGACACAGCACGATATACCTCGTCGTATACGGTTGCTCTTCGCTATGTCGATAACTACGGCAACGTCGCCGACAAGTATCCAGCGAATCCGAACGGTTCAACCGACGGCATTTGTGGACTGAGCAATGAGGACGGTCGAGTGACGATCATGATGCCGCACCCTGAACGTGTTGCCATGACACGCCAAAACTCATGGCATCCGGATGACTGGGGTGAAGACGGCCCCTGGATGCGAATGTTCCGCAACGTCAGAGCTACCATAGCCTGACAGAGATAAGGTGACAGTGACCTTAACTCGGGAGTTAAGGTCACTGTCACCTTATCTCCTACGCGGATTGGCGGTTGCTGTTTTCTTCGGAGACGAAGAACTGGCGAACTTTGATCGCACGGGTCAGTTTCCCGCGGCGTACAAAGCATTGATAGAACAGGTCTTTGAGTATTTCCAGCAGGATACCGGCCTGCGCGCGATTCAATAGCGGCAAGTCTTCCTGTTGTCCCGTACTGAACAAAATGGTTTTGATCGGCGCGAATGTATCGTCGTCGATTCCTGCTATGTCCTGGGCAGCTAACACTTCTTCAAACGCCCGTAGCTTGCCACCTTCACCTAACGCAGCGAATGAACTTCTCGCGGCGCGTCGGCACATTGATGCGAACGCATTGAAGCTGTTGTTCGAATAGCAGGTGAGTGCCTCCCGGAACATGACTTCGGTGTGCTTTGGCAGGTAGGAAAAGGCGAAACGTTCTTTCGGTCTCTCGAGTTCAACAAAGTTTCGCAGCAACTCAACGCGATTGTCTGCGTATTCGCGCACTGCGAATCGCAAGAAGACTGGCGCGTGACAAGCGTCGCATTGGTAGACGAGGCCGACATGTTTCGGTTTATCGCGCAGCAGGGAAGCCGCATCCGGAACAGACTGTGGGCTCATGTGGGCGTAGACACCACAGTACGGGCACTCGAGGCCTATACGTTCCTCGAGTCCGCTTTCGATCCCCTGATCCTTGTCTAAAACGATCATCATTTCGCCCTGAATTCGCCGTTATAGTCAGTCGCTCTTTGGCGACAGTTTTCTTTAATCTAATCAGCGACTTCCAGTATGCACCAAGAATCTGCAGTCGCCTTCCCAGATTGACATAATCTGGGAATTCTTATTGAGTCCAGTCGCCGACTGCCTGTCGCGCTGCGTCGTTAACTGGCCGTGCCAACAAGGCTGTCCTGCTCAACGTGACCTCAAATCGTGCCCCGTCAGCCATCGGCAAATAGGTTGCCGTGCCGTAATACGCGTCAACACCCGGCATCAACATCGGAAACTTCCGCGCCACGCGCCAGACGTCCAGCGTCATCTCCTCAGATAGCGCATGCACCGTTCGTTCCTCGGACATCTCGTCGTCTATGCTTGAGTAGCGTCCACTCAGTCGGTCCAGCTGATAAATCGGGTCGAGTCCAAGCAAGGTTGCCGGTGGCTTCCAGTTGATCACGCGGGCGTCCATTTGCCATTCATCGCCACGTAACACGAGCAGGCGATCTATTTCGCCATCGATCATGACTCGTGCCGTATATTCATTTGCTGCGGATTGTGAAAATTCAATCCGACTGACCAACTGCTCGTCGACCAGGCGGCCGTAACCGTAATAGCTGAATGCCAGAAGGATGCTGGCGCTGCCCATGGCACCGGAAATCACGCCACCGGCGAGTGAACGGGTTGCCCGGACCGGACGGCGCCGACGTGCGTGGCGAGTCATCGAAAACACGAAATACAAAGCGATGATCGTGAAAACCGTACTGATCGTCAGCAACAGGCTCATGGTTCGCTCTCCGTGTGGTCCTAGGCAGTCAGTCTCTTATACTTGATTCGGTGCGGGTTTGCCGCATCGGCACCCAGACGACGTTTTCGGTCCTCTTCGTAGTCGGCGTAGTTGCCCGCGAACCAGGTCACTACTGAGTTGCCCTCAAATGCCAGAATATGTGTGCAGATGCGGTCTAAAAACCAGCGATCATGCGAGATCACGATGGCTGAACCGGGGAACTCGAGCAATGCTTCCTCAAGCGCTCGCAATGTTTCCACGTCAAGGTCATTGGTGGGCTCATCAAGCAGTAACAGGTTGCCGCCGGCTCTGAGCATCTTTGCGAGGTGGACGCGATTTCGTTCACCTCCTGATAGCACACCGATCTTCTTTTGCTGGTCCTGGCCACGGAAATTAAAACGCCCGACGTATGCACGCGAAGATGTTTCGTAGTTGCCGACCTTGATCAGGTCCAGTCCATCCGAGATTTCCTCCCAGACGGTCTTGTCATCATTCAGGCTGTCTCTGGACTGATCGACGCTCGCGAGTTGTACGGTATCGCCGAGTCGCAGCGTGCCGGAGTCTGCTTGTTCCTCGCCCGTGATCATGCGGAACATCGTGGTCTTACCCGCACCATTCGGCCCGATTACGCCAACAATGCCACCGGGCGGTAGTTGAAAGCTGAGCCCGTCGATAAGCAGCTTATCGCCGAATCCTTTCTTCAGGTCATTGACCTCGAGAACAACGTCGCCGAGACGGGGGCCCGGTGGGATGTAAATTTCATTGGTTTCATTGCGCTTCTGATACTGCGCTGATGAAATCTCATCAAACTGGCGCAAGCGTGCTTTGGATTTCGCTTGCCGGCCTTTCGGGTTGCTGCGGACCCACTCCAACTCGGCCGCCATAGCTTTTTGACGAGCCTTCTCCGATGACTCTTCGTTCCTGAGCCGATCTTCCTTTTGTTCCAGCCATGATGAGTAGTTGCCTTCCCACGGAATGCCATGCCCCCGATCCAGTTCGAGAATCCAGCCAGCGACATTGTCGAGAAAGTAGCGATCATGCGTGACCGCGATCACTGTGCTTGGGTATTCATCAAGAAAGCGCTCGAGCCACGCTACCGATTCAGCATCAAGATGGTTGGTAGGCTCATCGAGCAACAGCATGTCGGGTTCCGACAGCAGCAATCGACACAGCGCAACACGACGACGCTCGCCGCCCGACAGTATTGTGACATCTGCATCCCATGGCGGCAGGCGCAACGCGTCGGCGGCGATCTCAAGTTTGCGATCCAGCTCCCAGGCACCTTCGGAGTCGATCGCATCCTGTAATTTGCCTTGTTCCTCGAGCAGCGAGTTCATCTCATCATCGCTCATCGGCTCCGCAAATTTTTCGCTGATCGCGTTAAAGCGATCAAGAAGCGCGATGGTCTCCGCAACTCCTTCTTCAACATTGCCGCGTACGTCCTTTTCCGGATCGAGTTCGGGCTCCTGCGGCAGGTAGCCAATCTTTATTCCCGGTTGCGGCCGCGCTTCACCGTCAATCTCCGTATCGAGGCCAGCCATGATGCGCAGCAAGGTCGACTTACCCGAGCCATTAAGACCCAGAACACCAATCTTGGCACCCGGGAAGAAGGACAGAGATATGTCTCGCAGGATATGACGCTTGGGTGCGACCACCTTTGCGACGCGATTCATTGTGTAGATGTACTGTGCCATTGTTTGACCACGTGAATTTGCGAGTAAAGAGCACGCATTATCCGGTATGCTGCAACGCATTAAAACAACCATAAGGCGTCCATGAGCGACACCGTGCTTGTTTACAGAGGGGAGGAGATCGCAGCCTACGGCTTCGGTGACCCGCACCCGTTTGGAACCGATCGCCACAACGTGTTCTTTGCTGAACTCGACAAAGCCGGACTTGGCGACGCAATTATCTATGGCCACCCGCGCCCTGCGCTGGTCGATGAGCTGGCCTTATTTCATACCGCTGAATATATCGACAAGGTCTCCAGGCTGTCCGCTGCAGGGAAAGGCTGGCTTGACGATGGTGACACTCCGGCAGTCCCGGGAATTTATGATGCTGCATCCGCTGTGGTGGGCGCTGTCTTGTGTGCCGTTGATGAAATAATGCATGGCAACTACAAGCGCGCATTTATTCCCATCGCCGGCTTGCATCATGCTGGCCGCGATCATGCCGCCGGGTTTTGCGTTTTTAATGACTGTGGCATCGCAGTTGAATACCTGCGCAAGCAGTTTGGCGTCAATCGAATCGCCTACGTTGACATCGATGCCCACCACGGCGACGGTATGTTTTACGGTTTTGAAGATGATCCCGACCTGATTTTCGCGGATATCCACGAGGATGGCCGCTATCTCTACCCGGGTACCGGCGCTGCAGAAGAGACCGGAACCGGTAGAGCACGGGGCACCAAGCTGAATATTCCGCTCGCACCGGGTGCGGGTGATGCTGAGTTCCATCGTGCCTGGGGGCGGGTGGAGGCATACCTCGAAGCTGCTAAACCCGAGTTCATACTGATGCAGTGCGGTGCGGACAGTCTTGCGGGCGATCCGATCACGAACCTCAACTGGACCGAGGAAGCCCACGCGACCGCGGCAGCTAAACTGTGCCGTTTTGCGGACAAATATTGCGATGGACGGATCATCGGCACCGGTGGCGGCGGATACAACCGCCACAATGTGGCGCGAGCCTGGACCCGGGTTGTGCAGTCGTTCGTCGAGACGCATTAGATAGTATCCGCAGTGCTATCAATAGGTGCCATCAACGGCGTTTAACAGGTAATATTCCCGTCTTTTGCACGCCCCTCCGGAGTATCCATGTTCGACTCAACAAAGACGATTGAAGCATTCGATCCTGAAGTAGCCAAAGCCCTGGCCCAGGAAAGTCAGCGCCAGGAAGAGCACATCGAACTGATCGCGTCAGAAAACTACGCGAGCCCACTGGTAATGGCGGCGCAGGGGTCGAAACTGACCAACAAATACGCTGAGGGTTACCCAGGCAAGCGTTACTACGGCGGTTGCGAATTCGTTGACGATGTCGAGACCCTGGCAATCGAGCGTGCCAAGAAATTATTTGGTGCCGATTACGCAAATGTGCAGCCGCACTCAGGGTCGCAAGCCAATGCTGCGGTCTATCACGCGCTGGTTGAGCCCGGTGACACCATCATGGGCATGGACCTCAACGCAGGGGGACATCTGACACACGGTTCGCCCGTAAATTTTTCGGGCAAGCTGTTCAACGTCATTCCCTACGGTCTGGATATTGATACAGGCCTCATCGATTACGATGCTGTACAGGTGCTTGCGACCGAACACAAACCAAAGATGATCATAGCCGGCTTCTCGGCCTACTCGCAGGTAGTGGACTGGGCACGTTTTCGTGAAATCGCCGACAGCGTGGGTGCGTATTTATTCGTTGATATGGCGCACGTCGCAGGCCTCGTCGCAACGGGTCACTACCCAAGCCCGATATCGCACGCTGATGTCTGTACGACCACGACACATAAAACATTGCGCGGACCGCGCGGTGGCTTAATTCTTGCGCGTGCTAATGATGAACTGACCAAGAAATTCAATTCGCTTGTTTTTCCGGGTACGCAGGGTGGCCCGCTAATGCATGTGATCGCGGCCAAAGCAGTGGCGTTGAAAGAGGCGCTTGAACCCGGATTCAAAGAGTATCAGGGCAAGGTTTGTGAAAACGCCAAGGTCATGGCTGCAGTTCTGGCCGAGCGTGGCTATCCGATTATCTCGGGCGGTACCGAAAACCACCTGATGCTCGTTAGCCTTATGGATCGCGGTATTACCGGCAAAGCAGCGGATGCTTCGCTGGGCCGTGCCTATATAACAGTGAACAAGAACTCCGTGCCCAATGACCCTGAGTCCCCATTCGTCACCAGTGGCTTGCGGCTTGGAACCCCGGCGATCACGACGCGTGGCTTCGGTGTCGATGAAACCCGTCAGATCACTGGCTGGATTGCGGATATACTGGATGACGTTGAAAACGAGGAAATTATCGATCGGGTCAGGAGCCAGGTACTGGATCTTTGCCAGCGGTTCCCGGTATATGGGCCATAACGCCTAATCGTCCGATCGGCTAGCACTCATGCATTGTCCATTCTGCACCCATGAAGAAACCAAGGTAATTGACTCGCGTCTCGCGGGTGATGGCCGGCAGATTCGTCGGCGCCGTCAATGTCTGGCTTGCAACGAGCGTTTCACAACGTTTGAGACGGCTGAACTGGTGATGCCGCGTCTTGTTAAAAACGACAAGAGCCGGCAACCATTTGATGAGGCCAAACTTCGTTACAGCATGGTGCGGGCTCTCGAAAAACGACCGGTACCCAGTGACGAACTTGAACAGGCGATTGGTCGTTTGATTCACAAGCTGCGGACCATGGGCGAGCGTGAGGTTCCCTCAAGACTTGTCGGTGAGCTGGTAATGGAAGAACTGCACGAGCTCGATGAAGTGGCCTACGTGCGCTTTGCTTCTGTGTACCGGCGTTTTCAGGACATCACCGAGTTTGAAGAAGAGATCAAGCGCCTGCAGAGAATTTCAGAAACTGCGGCAAGTCGTGAGCAGATGTCTTTGCTTCCCGAAATGCTTGGCAAGAAGAAGAAATAATCCCGATGCCAGAGCAGAGCGTGCCAGCCGGTATTGAAGACATCATCGCCGATTTCAGGGTTGGCAGGATGGTCATCATGGTCGACGATGAGAACCGCGAAAATGAAGGCGATCTGATGATCGCAGCCGAGCGGGTTCGTCCGGAAGATATAAATTTCATGGTGACGCACGGGCGCGGGCTACTCTGCCTGACACTGTCGAAAGAGCGTTGCCTAAAGTTGCAACTGCCGTTGATGGTTAGCACTACCGATCAACATCTCGCAACCAACTTCACGATTTCCATTGATGCGGCGGAGGGCATTGCGTCGGGCACCTCAACTGCGGATCGTGCTCGTACCATGCAAGTTGCCGTCGCTTGCGATGCAAAACCTGAACATCTGAGCCAGCCCGGCCACATTTTCCCGCTTATGGCGCAGCCGGGCGGTGTATTGACGCGGGCCGGCCACACCGAAGCAGGTTGTGATCTGGCCGAACTTGCGGGATTCGAGCCCGCGGCGGCGATTGTCGAGGTGCTCAACGAGGATGGCAGTATGGCGCGGCGGTTGGACCTCGAGCAGTTCGCGACAACGCATGACATCAAAATTGGCACCATTGCGGACCTGATTCACTATCGCCAGGAAACCGAACGCGATGTATTATTGGCGCAGCGCGAATCGGCGCCTCCAATCGTTGAATCCTTAGGTTGAGTCCTTAAGCAAATGACAAAGTCCAGTTCAAAGGGAGCCGGAGCTCGAACACGCGCACGTGAGTTGATGGTGCAGGCGCTTTACCAAAAGCAGCTTGCCGATCACTCGACGTCCGAGCTTATGTCTCAGTTTCACGAGCAAGTCGCTTACGAGCGTGTTGATCAGGCGTATTTCGACGAGCAGTTTCCGGCGATCAGCAATTCGCAGGACGAGCTTGAGAAAAAGGTCGATGAGCTAATCGACCGGCCGCTGGAACAACTGGACCCCGTAGAGCTCGCCATCTTGCTCATCGGCGTTTACGAGCTTGAGTCGCGCCTCGATATTCCATTTAGGGTTGTCATCAATGAAGGCGTGAACCTTGCCAAGCGATTCGGTTCGATTGAAGGCCACAAGTACATCAATGCCTGCCTCGACGCTGCTGCGAAAACCTTCCGAGAGATAGAGACTCAGGAACAAGGTTAATCCGGCCATGGACGAATTCGATCTGATTCGCCGTTATTTCGACCGCGACGGTGAAATGCCGGGTGTTGCGGTTGGCGTTGGAGACGATGGTGCCGTTCTTACACCTGACACTGCAAAACAACAAATACAGGTTATCGACACGCTTGTTGAGGGTGTGCATTTTCCACCCGACACCAAAGCAGCTGATATCGCCTATCGAGCGGTGGCCGTTAACCTTTCAGATATCGCGGCGATGGGCGCATACCCGCGCTGGATGACATTGGCATTGACGCTCAGCGATTCCAGCGAGCAATGGGTCGCAGCATTCTCGAGCGGTCTCTTCGATGCTGCGGATAAATACAAGGTCGCACTCGTCGGCGGCGACACAACCAGCGGCCCAATAGTTACGGTGACAGTGACCATAACTGGTGAGGTCGAGACGGGTGCCGCGTTGTTGCGAAGTGGGGCGAAAGTGGGTGATGCGATATTCGTCACCGGTACATTGGGTGATGCAGCCGCGGGACTGGACCTGTTGCAACGTGGTGAGCCTGATGAATTCCTTGCACAGCGGTTCCTGCGACCCGCACCCCGTATCACTACCGGACGAGCACTGGTCGGCAAAGCGAATTCTGCCATCGACATTTCAGACGGCCTCGCCGGTGACCTTAAGAAGTTGCTTACGGCGAGTGGCGTTGGTGGTGAGATCGATATCGACAAATTGCCACTGTCCGAGTCATTGCGTGAGCGATTCACCCCGGACGAGCAACAACAACTGGCGCTGTGCGGCGGCGATGATTATGAATTGTGCTTCACAGCAGCTCGCGAGGCGGTGAAAGACATTCCGGGAATTGCCGCGATCGGAGCTGTGCGTGAATCGACTGGACTTATCTGCCGGCGAAACGGCGAGATTGTAGAAGTCGACGACAGCGGTTACCGTCACTTCCAATGAACAAGCCACCCGACAATCTCGCACGCACTGTGATGAAAGACCCGGTCCACATCCTGGCTTTCGGCTTCGGCACGGGTCTCGCACCTTTCGCGCCCGGCACATTCGGCTCACTACCGGGAATCCTGCTGTTCTGGCTGACCATGGATTTCGGACTTCATGTTCAATTGGGCGTGGCGCTGGCAATCACGCTCGCGGGCATCTGGATATGCGGCGAAAGCGCCCGGCGTATAGGGGTTCACGATCACGGCGGCATCGTCTGGGACGAGATCGTCGGTATGTACGTCACGCTCTTGGTAGCGCCCGCTACACCATTTGGCTGGGCCCTGGCGTTCGTCCTGTTTCGCTTTATGGATATTGTCAAACCATGGCCGATTAGAGACGTGGATCACAGACTCGGTGGAGGGGTCGGAATTATGCTGGACGACCTCGTAGCTGCGCTGTACGCCGCAATATTGCTGGGTTTGTACGGGTGGCTCATGAATTGAGCAGATGAGCAAAACATGGTCAGTAAGGTAACTGATATTCAGCGTTCCGCTGATATGCCAGAAAAAATTGGCAAGTACGTCATTATCAATAAAATTGGTAAAGGCAGTACCGGAATGGTCTATCTGTCTCACGACCCGTATTACCGTCGCGATGTCGCGATCAAGGTCTACAATAACGAAGAAGACGATGATGCCGAAAAGGCACGCGTTGCTCGCAAGATGTTCTTCAACGAAGCGCACATGGTCGGAATGTTGCAGCATCCGAACATCATGCCTATTTATGATGCGGGTGAAGAAGACGGCGCCTACTACGTAGTAACAGAACACATTCAGGGTGCGCGCACATTGGCCGCGTATTGTCGCCCCGATAATTTGCTGCGCGTAGACGATGTCATAGAAATTATTTACAAGTGTGCGAAGGCTTTGCACTATGCTCACGGCCGCGGTGTCATTCACCGCGATATCAAACCTTCCAATGTGATGCTGACGATCGACAACGATGTCCGCATCATTGACTTCGGTATTGCGATCGTTCGTGACTCCGACGTTTCGCGGATCGAGGGCATCGCTGGCTCACCGAGTTACATGTCTCCTGAGCAGGTGCAGTCTGAAGAACTGACGCCGCGATCTGATTTGTATTCGCTCGGTGCTGTCATGTACGAAATGTTAACCGGCTTTCGCCCGTTCCGTGCCGACAATCTTTCGAAACTGCTGCACCAGATCGTGTATGCGACACCGCCCCCAATACATACCTATCGCGATGACCTTCCTGAGGAACTCGAGCACGTTGTAATGACAACGATGCAGAAAGAGCCGAACAAGCGTCTCGTGACCGGTAATGCAATGGCGGCTGAGCTAACACGGGTATACAAGGACTTGCGGCAAAAGTACGACAGCCTCGACAATCAGGAACACTTCGACCTGCTGCGTACGCTGACGTTTTTCCACGAGTTCTCGCACGCTGAGATCTGGGAAGTATTGCGAGCATCGGACTGGCACGAATACCAGGCCGGTGAGGATATCGTTCGCGAAGGCGAAGTCGATGACCGTTTCTACATTATTGTTGCCGGATCAGTTCAGGTACAGTCCAATGGCAATAATGTTGGCAATCTATCCAATGGTGAATGTTTCGGCGAAACGAGCTACGTTCGCGGCGCCAAACGCCAGGCATCCATTCAGGCTGATGGTCAGGTCACAATCCTGCGGGTCAGTTCGACGCTGATGGAGCAGGTATCTTCCGCTTGTCAGCTGCGCTTCAACAAGGTCTTCCTCAGGTCTTTGATAACCCGTCTGCAAGGTACCGGCGCTGCCAACACCTAGGCAAGCCGCTCAAATTATCGCTAAACTGGCCCACTGAACTACTCAGGGGTTTTCGATGTTTAAGCGTATTTTCGGCCTGCTGGCCATTCTGTTCTCGGTCTCTGCTCTCGGCGGGGAGCTGGGCGATTCTGTCAAAGCCGATTACGATGGCTATCTTGCAAGTCTTTTCGACCACTTTCATCGCAACCCTGAGCTTTCTACTGTAGAAAATGAAACGGCGCGCCGTATGGCACTGGAGCTCAGTCTGGCTGGCTTCGATGTTACCGAAGGCGTCGGCGGAACCGGTGTCGTGGCCATCATGAAAAATGGCGAGGGACCTTTAGTGATGATGCGCGCCGACATGGATGGTCTCCCCGTCGAAGAAAATTCCGGCCTTGAGAATGCTTCTCGTGCTCAGCAAAAAAGCCCCATCACAGGCAACAGGGTTTACGTCATGCATGCTTGTGGTCACGATGTGCACATCACTAGCATGGTTGGCACGGCGCGCCATATGGCGGCGCACAAAGACGAATGGAAGGGCACGTTGATGCTCGTTGTTCAGCCCGCGGAAGAGCGCGTTCTGGGTGCCCAGGCAATGCGCGATGATGACATCTGGGGTCGATTTGGTACGCCCGATTATGCGCTGGCGTTCCATGTTTCATCGAGCGACGTTGCTGGAGTAATTAACGTCTCCGAAGGTAGTCCGTACGCAGGTGCCGATACGGTCGACATCATTATTCATGGCGTTGGTGCGCATGGTGCTGCCCCACATCGTGGCAAGGACCCGATTGTATTGGGGTCCCAGATCGTGCTGGCGCTGCAAACACTGGTGGCAAGGGAATTGTCGCCTCGAGAATCTGGTGTGGTCACCGTCGGTTCATTCCATTCCGGAACCAAGCACAACATCATTTCCGACCGCGCACATCTGCAACTGACGGTCCGGAATACAAACCCGGAAACACGCGAGATACTATTGAACGGAATCAAGCGAATTGCTGAGAACATGGGCCGCGTCGCAGGTCTTCCGGAAGATATGCTGCCGGAAGTCATTATCTCCAATGAAAGCGTGCCACCAACGACAAACAACGCAGGACTTGCCCGCCGCCTGAAACAGGCATGGTCGGAAAACATGGGCGACGGGGCTGTTGTTGATATTCCAACCAAAGGCATGGGTGCAGAAGACTTCCCATTCTTCACTGTCGACCCCAACATCATGAGCGTCTACTGGGCAATCGGCGGTACGCCGCAGGAAGCTTTTGACGTAGAAGAGGCAGGCGGTGAAGCCGTACCAAGCCACCACTCGCCACTATTCAAGATTTCGCCGGAACCCTCTGTGACGGCAGGCGTAGAATCAACGATTGTTGCCCTGATGGAACTGATGTCCGAAGGGTAGGAGCGGTCCCTAGACCGCGAAGCGCAGCGGCGGCCGCCGGGCCGCCAAAAACTTTCAGCCTGTGACACAAGCCTGATACTTTTTGCAGCCTTTCAGGCTGCCGCGATGCTTCGCGGTCTAGGGACCGCTCCTACGGGTCGGTTATTTCGAAGTCTTCGAGGTTTTCGTCGCCACCAGCGCTTTTCAAGAGTATCTGCACCTTTTGTTCGGCCTCTTTTAGTGCTGTCTGGCAGCCGCGGGTGAGTTTGATGCCTTCCTCGAATTTCTTCATCGCTGTTTCAAGCGGCAGGTCGCCGGACTCGAGTTCTTCAACCAGTTCTTCGAGGTTGGCGAGTGATTTTTCGAGATTGAAGTTCTTTGCAGCAGCCATTTTTCTGTCCATTGTCGTTAGCGCCGTTACGCTACAGGCGGCCCGATTGAAGGTCAATGTTTCATGGTTGACAGTGTATAAATCGGGGACTAGAGTGGTTATTCCTTAGAATCATTCTAATAAGAATTATTCTCACTCTTAGAGGACCTGAAATGTCACTGAAGGACAGCAAAACAGAACAAAATCTTAAAGACGCCTTTGCTGGAGAGTCGCAAGCAAATCGTCGTTACCTGTATTTCGCAGCAAAAGCCGATGTTGAAGGCTATAACGATGTAGCTGCCGTTTTCCGTTCAACTGCGGAAGGTGAGACTGGTCACGCACACGGCCATCTTGAGTACCTGGAAGAGACCGGTGATCCAGCGACAGGTCTGCCGATCGGTCCGACATCAGCTAACCTTGCGGCTGCCATTGCTGGCGAAACCCACGAGTACACAGACATGTACCCGGGCATGGCCAAGACGGCACGCGACGAAGACTTTGACGAAATCGCTGACTGGTTTGAGACGCTGGCCAAAGCTGAGCGTTCACATGCCAACCGGTTCCAGAAAGCACTAGATTCGCTCGACGACTAAGTTGCTTGTCTAACGGAAGACGCGAGGGCAGTCTTGAGGCGCCGACCCGGCACCCACTCGACTGGCAGTCTGAAGAATTCTACGCTCAAGCTCCTCTGTTTGAGGAGCTTGAGCGTGTATTCGACATCTGTCACGGCTGCCGTCGCTGCTTCAATCTCTGCAATTCGTTTCCAACCTTGTTCGACGCGGTCGACGAGTCGGAGACGATGGAAGTCGATGGCGTTCCCAAAGAGGTTTATTGGGACGTCGTCGATCAATGCTATCTCTGCGATATGTGCTACATGTCGAAGTGCCCGTACGTGCCGCCGCACGAGTGGAATATTGATTTTCCACACTTGATGCTGCGTGCCAAGGCAGTGCGCTTCAAGAAAGAGGGAGCGTCCACCCGTGACAAGATTCTGAGCGCTACGGACAGGGTCGGAAAACTCGCTGGTATCCCGATTGTAGTTAACGCTGTGAACGCAACAAATCGCAGCAAGGCAGGCCGCAAACTTCTCGAGGCAACACTGGGTGTACACCACAAAGCACCTGTGCCGGCATATCACTCGAAAACAGCCCGCAAGCGCCTGGCCCGACTCAAAGGTGCAAATCCTGTTGATGTGAAAGCGACCGAAAATACGCGGGGCAAGGTCGTGCTCTACACAACCTGTTACGGCAATCGCAATCACCCTGCGATTGACGAAGACCTGGTTGCTGTCTTTGAACACAATGGCATTCCCATGACGCTTGCCGAAAAAGAATCCTGTTGTGGCATGCCGAAACTCGAACTTGGGGATCTTGAAGCGGTAGCCAAGGCCAAGGACATCAATATTCCGATTCTCGCGGCGATGGTCGATGATGGTTGGGATATCGTGACGCCGATTCCATCCTGTACGCTGATGTTCAAACAGGAGTTGCCGCTCATGTTCCCGGATGATGCAGAGGTCGCAAAAGTTCGCGACGCCATGTATGACCCGTTCGAATACCTGATGCTGCGCCACAAGGATGGCGAGCTGAAGACCGAATTCACGAAATCCCTGGGCAAGGTTTCCTACCAGGTGCCGTGTCATTTAAGAGTGCAAAATATCGGTCTCAAGACACGAGACTTGCTGCAACTGGTTCCTGATACGCAAGTCGAAGTGATCGAGCGCTGTTCAGGACACGATGGTACCTACGCCGTTAAGAAAGAGTTTCACGAGATTTCGAAAAAGATTGCGCGTCCTGTGGTTAACAAGGTCAAGCGCGCTGAGGCCGATCACTTTGTCAGTGACTGCCCCATGGCGGCGGAACAAATCGCGCAGGAAGTCGATGACGTGGACGCGAACAATCCAATGAGTTTGTTACGCAGCGCTTACGGCATCTGAAATAGAAGAGTCAATATGCAAAAACTGACACGCGAAGATCTCCTGAGCCTCGAACAGTATGCCGACGAACGCCCGGCGTTTCGCGACCGGGTGATGGCACACAAGAAAAATCGTCGCCTCGATCTTGGCACCAATGCCGCACTGTATTTTGAAGATCGCCTGACGATGCAATACCAGGTGCAGGAAATGCTGCGTATCGAACGCATCTTTGAAGCAGACGGTATTAATGAAGAGCTCGAAGCCTACAATCCGTTGATTCCCGATGGATCGAACTGGAAAGCGACTTTCATGATCGAATTCCCAGAGGCCGTGGAGCGACAGCAAATGCTCGAGCGGTTAGTGGGCATTGAAGACCGGGTCTACGTACAGGTGGCAGATTTCGACCGCATCTACGCTATTTCGGATGAGGATATGGAACGGGCCGATGATCACAAGACGTCCGCTGTGCATTTCATGCGCTTTGAGTTGCCACCCGAACAATCTGCAGCGTTGCAGTCAGGCTCATCGTTGATCGCGGGCATCGATCATGAGAACTATGCAGTTGAAATCAGCCCTGTCGCAGACAATATCCGCGAATCACTCGTCATCGATCTCGATTAAGGCTAAACTGCCGCCGGGCATTTTCTTGGTTGATAAATGAGCAAACGATACGACGCTGCGGACATCGAAGTCCTTAGCGGGCTGGAGCCTGTACGGCGCCGGCCAGGCATGTACACAGACACGACGCGGCCAAATCATCTGGCCCATGAAGTCATCGACAACAGCATCGATGAAGCGCTTGCGGGTCACTGCAAGAAACTCGACGTTGTAATTTATAAAGACGGCTCGTTTGAAGTCTCGGACGATGGCCGTGGTATGCCTGTCGACAAACATCCGAAAGAAAAGATTCCGGGTGTCGAACTGATCCTGACGCGCCTGCACGCGGGCGGAAAATTCAATCACGATAACTACCAGTACTCAGGTGGTCTGCACGGCGTTGGTGTATCGGTTGTGAACGCTTTGTCCAAGAATCTCGAGGTCTGGATTCGTCGCGGCGGCAAGGAATACAACATGAGTTTCGTCGGCGGCAAGAAACGCGGCAAGCTTGAGGTTGTTGGCACAGTTGGCAAGGCAAATACGGGCACCACGATTCGATTCTGGCCTGACGAGCAATATTTCGATTCGGCGAAATTCTCGGTCAATAAGCTCAAACATGTTTTACGCGCCAAGGCCGTTCTTTGCCCCGGCATTACCGTGCGGCTGCAGGTTGAACAGCCCAAGGAAAAAATCGAATGGTGTTATTCAGGTGGCTTGGAAGAGTACCTGCTCGAAGAGATTGGTGGCGGCGAGACACTGCCGGCTGAGCCGTTCTCGGGTAGCGTGAGCGGCAACAATGAAACGATTGACTGGGCCCTGGCCTGGACGACGGACGGTGGCGCGAGTGTCACGGAAAGCTACGTCAACCTGATTCCAACCCCGCAAGGTGGTACGCACGTAAACGGTCTGCGGACCGGATTGACAAATTCGCTACGCGAATTTTGCGAATTCCGTAACTTGCTGCCACGCGGCGTTGCCATAGCACCCGAAGATGTTTGGGATGGCCTGAGTTTTGTGCTCAGCACCAAGCTCGAAGACCCGCAGTTCTCCGGTCAGACGAAGGAGCGCTTGTCATCTCGTGAGTCGGCCGCTTTCGTTGCCGGCATCATGAAGGATAATTTCTCAGTGTGGCTCAATCAGTACCCGGAAACGGGCGACCTGATTGCGCAACTCGCGATTAGCAAAGCACAGAAGCGTCTCAAGGCTGCTAAAAAAGTCGTTCGCAAGAAGATTGTTTCAGGGCCGGCTCTGCCCGGCAAGCTGGCCGATTGTCGCTCGCAGGAAGCGGAGCTTTGCGAGCTGTTCCTGGTGGAGGGGGACTCTGCCGGCGGTTCGGCAAAACAGGCACGCGACCGACTGACGCAAGCAATCATGCCGCTTCGAGGCAAGATCCTGAATACCTGGGAAGTTGAAACAGCAGAAATTCTCGCATCAGCTGAAGTCCACGATATTTCAGTCGCTATAGGCGTTGATCCGGGAAGCGATGACATCAGCGGATTGCGTTACCACAAGATCTGCATTCTGGCCGACGCGGATTCAGACGGCCTGCACATTGCGACATTGCTCTGCGCATTGTTTCTAAGGCATTTTCGTGAGCTGATTTTGGCGGGTCATATCTACGTCGCAATGCCACCGCTGTATCGCGTCGATGTCGGCAAGGATGTGTATTACGCACTGGATGAGGGCGAACGCAAAGGCATCCTGGATCGCATCGAAGCGGAGAAAAAGAAAGGCAAAGTCACTGTGACACGCTTCAAAGGTCTTGGCGAAATGGACCCCGAACAACTACGTGAAACCACAATGCACCGCGACACACGACGACTTGTACAACTGACAATCGACGCACGGGACAAGACGGACCAGATGATGGATATGCTGCTGGCGAAAAAGCGCTCTAAAGACCGTCGCAGCTGGCTGGAATCCAAAGGCAACCTTGCTGAGGTATGAGTGACATGCAAAACAGTCTGAATCTTGAGGGCGTCGAGCAACAAGCGCTCAAGGACTATACGGAACAGGCGTATCTCGATTACTCGATGTACGTCATTCTGGACCGAGCATTGCCGCAAATCGGTGACGGCCTGAAGCCAGTACAGCGACGCATTATTTACGCGATGAGCGAGCTTGGCTTGTCAGCAAGTTCAAAGCCCAAGAAATCTGCGCGTACCGTCGGCGATGTCATTGGCAAATTCCATCCCCACGGTGACTCGGCTTGTTACGAAGCGATGGTGCTTATGGCACAGGACTTTTCCTATCGCTATCCCATCGTTATCGGTCAGGGCAACTGGGGATCGACCGACGATCCCAAGTCATTTGCCGCA
>Ga0164320_10000169_pt1 | contig 18915 bp, 13 predicted proteins | sample GuaBasSediGuay11_FD_113736 | JGI IMG/M metagenome (GOLD analysis project Ga0164320, IMG submission 113736) | Subseafloor sediment microbial communities from Guaymas Basin, Gulf of California, Mexico - Guay11, Core 4567-28, 0-3 cm | ecosystem: Environmental > Aquatic > Marine > Hydrothermal...
TAGTATTGTAAATAGTATTAGTATTGTTTTCTTCATTTCTTTCTGTTTTAAATTGAACTACTTCTTGGAAACAACAAGAGTCATTCCTGGTTTGAGTTTTGTACCACTAATATCGTTCCAATCTTTAATATTTTGAATAGAAACTCCAGGAAATTTTTGTGAAATACTCCAAAGTGAATCTCCAGTTTTTACTTTATATGTTTTAACATTACTGCTATTATCTTTATTTGAAGATGTTTTTGAAACAACTTTATTAGATGAAATTACTGGTTTTGTTGGATAAATCGTTAACCGTTGTCCAATGCGTAAATTATTGTTTCTTAGTCCATTCCATCTTTTAATTTGGCTAACTCTCACGCCATATCGTCTTGCTATCTTTCCTAAATAATCTCCAGACTTTACTCTGTAACGTATTCTAGATTCCGTTTTTAAAAATTTTGGTAACGGCTTTTCTCGTTTATCAAACTCTGCTTTTACAAAAGCGTAAATTTTTTCTTCATTATTTACAAAACCGCCAATATGTTCTCTTGGCAACCTTAAGGTGTAGTTTTTACCTTTAATAAATGGAATAATATCCAGCTTGTACGAGGGGTTTAAAAACTGTAGCTCTTCAATCTTAATTCCTGTAAGTTCAGAAACCTGATCGAAAGTTATCATTTGTTTTACGTGTATCGTATCTGTTTCTATATAAGTAATCTCAGGATGTTTTGGCTTAAATCCATGTTCTTCAGCATATTCAAAAATATACATAGTTGCTAAAAAAGCTGGTAAATATCCTGCCGTTTCACGCGGAAGATGTGGTCTAATATTCCAATAATTTTTATAACCACCAGAACGTCTAATGGCTTTAGTCACATTTCCTGGTCCAGAATTATAGGCAGCTAATGCTAAATCCCAATCGCCAAATATTTTATATAAACTCGCTAAATATTTACTTGCTGCTTCAGTAGATTTTATAGGATCGCTTCGCTCATCGACGTAGCTACTTACGTCCAATCCAAACTGTTTTCCTGTTGCAAACATAAACTGCCATAAACCTGTTGCTCCAACTCTGGATTTAGCTCTTGGTTTTAAAGCTGATTCTACTATTGCTAAATATTTAACTTCTAAAGGAATATCATAGTTATCCAATTCTCTTTCAAACATTGGGAAATAATACTCACTCAATGCCATTAAGCGTTCAAGGGATTGTTTTCTATTTTTTAGATAGTTTTTTATTACACTTTCTAAAGATGGATTGTAATCTATATTAAAAGGTGTTTTAGTATTAAGCTCTAATAGCCTTTTTTTAAGTGTGTCTGTTGGAAGTTCTGGGTAGTAAATAGAATCGTATTTTAGCTCTCTTACAGTTTTGTAGATAGTGTCGTATAATGACGAACTATATAACTCGCTCAACCATTTTTGGTCTAATTGAGAAGCGTGATTGTTGTCTTCTAATTTTTGTTTTACTAGCGTGTCATTAACAGGTGTGATTTTTTTTACAAGATGAGATCTTCCGTCTATTAGAGTGTCTGAAATAATATTTTTTTCTGAAGGAATATAATCTTGTGTTTGGGAAAAACCAAACCTAAAGGATAATACAAAAATTATCGTAAATAATCTCAAAGTCATTTTTGAAGTCAATTTGTTATAAAACGCTATTTGTGCTAAAATCGTGTTTTTAAATTTAACTTGAAAATAAAAGTTTAAAAGAACACTAATTTAGAATAGCAGCAATTCCAGGTAGCGTTTTGCCTTCTAGGCTTTCCAGCATTGCGCCTCCACCTGTACTTACATAACTTACTTTGTTTTGAAAACCGAATTGTTTTACAGCTGCTACAGAATCGCCTCCGCCAACTAAAGAAAATGCTCCATTTTTAGTAGCCTCTGCAATAGAATTACCTAAAGTAATAGTTCCTTTGGCAAAATTTGGCATTTCAAAAACACCTAGTGGTCCATTCCATAAAATGGTTTTGCTTTGCATAACTATATTATGAAAGTTTTCAATTGATTTTGGTCCACAATCTAACCCTTGCCAACCTTTGGGAATTTTATCTACATCTACTATTTGAGTGTCTGCATCGTTATTAAAAGCATTTGTTGCAACAACATCTACTGGTAAATGAACTTGTACATTTTTAGCTTTAGCTTGTTTTAATATTTCTAATGCAAGATTCATTTTATTGTCTTCACAAATTGAATCTCCAATGTTTCCGCCTTGAGCTTTAACAAATGTAAATGTCATTCCGCCGCCAATAATTAGATGATCTAACTTATCAAGGATGTTATTAATAATGGTAATCTTTGAAGATACCTTTGCGCCTCCAAGTATAGCTAAAACAGGTTTTTCTCCTGTTTCCATTACTTTTTGAATGCTTTCAATTTCTTGAGCTAATAAGTAACCAAAGCATTTTTGTTGAGGGAAAAATTGAGCAATAATAGTTGTAGATGCATGAGCTCTATGTGCTGTCCCAAAAGCATCGTTTACATAAATATCTCCTAACTTAGATAATTGTTCTGCAAAACTTACATCTCCTTCCTTTTCTTCTTTATGAAAGCGCAGATTTTCTAATAATAAAATCTCTCCTGCTTGTAAATTATTTGCTGCTTGTATTGCTTCTTCTCCAATACAATTAGAAACGAATTTTACTTCGACACCAATAACATCTTCGACTGTATCTACAATATGGCTTAAAGAAAATTCTTCCTGAACTCCTTTAGGTCTTCCTAAATGCGACATTAAAATACAACTTCCTCCGTCTTCAAGAGTTTTTATTATTGTCGGTTTTACAGATTGGATTCTGGTTGTGTCTGTAACTTCAAAATTTTCATTTAAAGGCACATTAAAATCGACACGAATTAATGCTTTTTTATTCTCAAAATTAAAGTCATTAAGGGTTTTCATAATTGAATGTAGCAAAGAATTACGCAAATGTAATTAAAAAAAAGAGCTATAAGATGTGTTAATTAACAAAAATAATTTCATCTATAAGAATTATAAAAAAGCTATCTTTACAACATGCTTTTTAGTGATATATTAGGTCAGGAACATCTTAAAAACCATTTAACACAGAGTGTAGATAAAGGCAGAATTCCACACGCTCAACTTTTTGTTGGACCAGAAGGGTCTGGCACATTACCTATGGCAATTGCTTATGCGCAATATGTTTTGTGTAGCAATACACATAGAGAAAATGTTAATGGAAATAATGCCTGTAATCTAAAATTTAAAAGCCTATCTCATCCAGACTTACATTTTGCATTTCCGGTTACCACTACTGATAAAATTAAAAGTAAACCTGTTTCAAACTTTTTTTTAGAAGAATGGAGATCGTTATTAAATCAACAACCTTATTGTAATTTATTTGATTGGTACAAGCAGCTTGGTGTAGATAATAAACAAGGGCAAATTGGTGTTGACGAAGCACAAGAAATTGTGAAGTCTTTAGCTTTAAAATCGTATGAAGGTGGCTATAAAATTATGCTCATTTGGATGGTTGAAAAAATGAATTTGGCCTGTGCAAACAAACTATTAAAACTTATTGAAGAGCCTCCCAGCAAAACTGTTTTTATTTTAATTGCTGAAGACGAAGAACAAATTATTAGCACTATTCGCTCTCGTTGTCAGACATTACATTTTTCTCCACTTGCAGTAGAACACATTAAAAATGCTATAATAAAAAATTATGGTTTAGAAATTAGTGTTGCAACAAAAATAGCACACCAAGCTAATGGAAATTATAATAAGGCTTGCGATTTAGTCTATCAAGATTCTGAAGATTTACAATTTGAAAAATGGTTTATATTTTGGATTAGAAGTGCTTTTAAAGCTAAAGGAAATAAAAGTGCAATACATGATTTAATGTCTTGGAGTGAAGAAATTGCTAAAACAGGACGAGAAACTCAAAAACAATTTTTACATTTCTGCTTAAACTTTTTTAGGCAAGCGCTTTTATTAAACTATGGAGCGGATAAATTGGTTTATGTGGAAACAAAATCTGAAAATTTTAAGTTAACTAATTTTGCTCCATATGTTAACGATGTAAATATTTTAGAAATTAACGATGAGTTTCAAGATGCTATTTACCATATAGAACGTAATGGAAATTCAAAAATCATTCTTACAGATTTATCTATAAAACTCACACGATTACTTCATAAAAAAACAGCCTAGTGCTATGGCTGGTTTAAAAACATGGTTTGTTATTATTAACCCAACTTCTGGAAATGGATCTGGTAAAAAGAAATGGGCAAAAATTAAGCGGTTACTAAATACTTACGGATTTGATTTTGATTATGCTTTTACAGAATATAAAAACCATAGTAATCAAATTGTAAAAAGCGTTATAAAAAAAGGTTATAAAAATATTATAAGTGTTGGCGGAGATGGCACTTTACATAACATTGTTAATGGTATCATGCAACAAAACAAGATTTCCACAAAAAGTATAACTATTGGTGTAATTCCTATTGGTACTGGCAACGATTGGGCTAAAACACACCATATCCCAAAGAATCTTGAAAGCGCTATTCAAATTATTAAAAAAGGGAAGATAAAAATTCAAGATATTGGTAAAATTGAATATAAAAATGAAAATAGAAAACCCGTTTATTTTATGAACCTTGCAGGTATTGGTTTTGATGGTTACGTTGTAAGTCGAGTTAAAGAATACAAACGTTTGGGCTCTTTGGCTTATCTTTTTGGAGCATTAGCAGGTTTAATGTCTTTCAAAAAATTTCAATCAAAAGTCCACTTGAATACTAAACAAATTTCAGGAAAAACACTTATGATTTTAATTGGTTTATGCAAATATTCTGGTGGAGGTATGCAGCTTACTAAAACGCCTAATCCATTTGATGGTTTGTTTGATATTAGCATTGTAAAAAACCTTAAAAAGTTTGATGTAATTAAGAATATTACTAAACTTTTTAATGGAAAGATTGTTAATAATAAATACGTGGAATCACACAAATGTAATACAATAACAATTGAAATTTTTGAGGAGAATTTGCCTTATATACAAGCTGATGGTGAGTTAATTGGAAGTGGAAATATTAGTGTAACAATAATCCCTTTAGCTTTTAGCTTTTATTGCAAAAAAAAATCAGCCAACTAATGGCTGATTTTATGTTTTATATAGAAGTTTCTAATTCTTCTTATAAGCAGCATTTAATAAATCTAAAATAGTTTGCGTTAGGTCGCTTTCTTCTTTTCCAAACAGAACGCTTCCGCCTTCATTACTTCCTAAAATATAAAAATATCCATTTTTGGTTCCGTAATCCTTTATAAAATCCTTTACTTTTTTAATCAATGAGTCGTTTTGTGTTTGACTTTCTTGTGCGATTTGCTGTTGTTCGAATTGAAGACGTTGAGATAATACCTGACCGTTCTCTTTGCTGTAATTCTTGCAAAGTATAAAAGTAAAATGTATTTTAAAGCTAGAAATCTTTGAGAATTCTGTTAATAAAATATATCTATGACTTTAATGGAGAGCCATCAGTTTTATTTATTGCGGTTTAACATAAATAAGACGGTTAAAAAGACTTTATTTTTAAAGTAGTCATTACTTGTCTTTATTGTGTCAATCATTAAATAGAGGCTCTTAAAATTAGCTTTGGTTGTTTTTTATGCAATAAATCAAAGACGAATATTCGGTTGTCAGTTTCGCTTTAAAATTTGAAAGCCAACCAATTCTAAATGCGTTAAAAATATTCATCCAACCAGATTTATATTTTTCAGATAATAAACTCACATAATAAGAATCAAATTTCATTGGAAGGGTTTTAAAAACTTCCATATTTTCTTTTGCTACCAATTTTGAAATTGCCGATTGCGAAAAATGCCAAAGGTGTCTTGGCGCATCGTAAGCCGCCCAAAATTCTTTATAATATTGGGAGTCGTAACTTTTATAATTTGGAACTGCAATTACCAAAGTTCCATTTGGTTTTAAAAGTGATTTTAAAACTGAAATGTGTTCTTCTAATTTTGGTAAATGTTCTAAGACATGCCAAAGCGTAATAACATCAAAACTCTTTTGCTTAAATTTTAAAAGCTGATCTACTTCAAAAACAGAATTATTTGTTTTATTGTTTGCAATAGCTCTTGCGTTTTCATTTGGTTCAATTCCAGAAATTGTCCATTTATTTTTTTGAGTTATCTGCAAAAAATCTCCTGTTCCGCAGCCAACATCTAATAATTTTTTTTCTTCAGAAGAAAACGAATTAATCAATTTTAATTTTCGCTTCAAAGACATGCGCCTAACAAAATGGTAAGCTTTTTCAAACAGATTTCTTCGCGTATCTGTATGCGAAATATAATTTTCGCTCTTATAATATTTTGGTAATTGCTCTAAAGAAGGTTGAGGAAAAGTCTCAAGAAAATCAAATTCTTGATTGTACAACAATTGAAAATCCTCTCCAGAAACTGAATGGTCTTTTACTTTAAAATAAACTTTATTAAGATTTTTGTTATCCACAAATTCACTAATTGTTTTAATTGTTCCACGTGGAACCTTAAGTGTTATCTCCCCATATAAACTAATAGTACAGAAATATCGTTAGGAGAGACTCCACTTATTCTTGATGCTTGAGATACAGTAGTTGGTTGAATCTTTTTAAGTTTTTCTCTCGCCTCAAAACTCATTGATTTTATTTTAGAGAAATCGTAATTGGGTGGGATTTTTATATTTTCTAGTCTGTTTAACTTGTCAGCGTTGTTTTTTTCTTTCTCTATATATCCTGAATATTTTACTTGTATTTCAGTTTGTTCTATAACTTCTCTGTCCAAATCATATTCTTTAATATAAGCTTCAACCTTTTCAAATTTGCGCACATCATTAATAGTTATATTTGGTCTTGAAAACAGCTTAAACATCTTATCTGATTGCTTTACTAAAGAAGATCTTTTAGATTCTAAAACAGGGTTTGCTTCTTCAGGTTTTACACTTGTGTCTTTAAAAAACTGAACGAATTTTTCTGCATGATCATGCTTTTCCTCCATTCTTTTTAAACGCTTTTCACTAGCTAATCCTAATTTATGTCCTTTTGGAGTTAACCGTAAATCCGCATTATCTTGACGCAATAATGTTCTATATTCCGCTCTGGAAGTAAACATTCTATAAGGTTCTTCTGTGCCTTTTGTTATTAAATCATCAATTAAAACACCTATATATGCTTCGTCTCTTTTTAAAGTAAAAGCTTCTCGTTCATGCACTTTCAAACTTGCATTAATCCCTGCCATTAATCCTTGAGATGCTGCTTCTTCGTAACCTGTTGTGCCATTAATTTGTCCAGCAAAATATAAGCCTTCTACCAGCTTTGTTTCTAAAGTATATTTTAATTGTGTTGGTGGAAAATAATCGTACTCTATAGCATAACCAGGTCTAAAAAACTTAACATTTTCAAAACCAACTACAGAGCGTAATGCCTTAAACTGAACATCTTCAGGAAGTGATGTTGAGAACCCATTAACATAAACCTCAACCGTATTCCAACCTTCTGGTTCTATAAAAAGTTGATGTCTTTCCTTATCTGCAAAACGATTTATTTTATCTTCAATAGATGGGCAATATCGTGGTCCAACACTTTGAATTCTGCCATTAAACATTGGCGATTGTTCAAAACCCTCACGAAGTAAATCATGTACTTTTGGGCTCGTGTAAGTCATGTGGCAAGAACGTTGATGCTGTAATGGTTTTGTAATATCTAAATACGAAAACTTCTCAGGGCTTTCATCTCCAGGCTGATCGATCATTTTAGAAAAGTCCAAAGATCGTCCATCTACTCTAGGTGGAGTTCCTGTTTTCATTCTGCCAGAATCAAAACCTAAACCAACAAGTTGTTCAGTTATTCCAGTCGCAGCACGTTCTCCAGCTCGTCCACCACCAAAATTTTTATCGCCAATATGAATGAGTCCGTTTAAAAAAGTTCCGTTAGTAAGTACGACTGTTTTTGCTTTTACTTTTATTCCTAGAGCTGTTTTTACTCCAACTACTTTATGGTTTTTAATTATTAGGCCTGAAACCATGTCTTGATAGAAGTCAAGATTTTTTGTTTGCTCTAAAAGCAAACGCCAATCTTCAGCAAAACGCATTCTGTCACTTTGCACTCTCGGACTCCACATTGCTGGTCCTTTGGATTTATTCAACATTTTAAATTGAATCGCAGATGTATCGCTAACAATACCACTGTAACCTCCAAGTGCATCAATCTCGCGTACAATTTGTCCTTTCGCAATTCCGCCCATCGCAGGATTGCAAGACATTTGTGCAATGGTTTGCAAATTCATTGTTATGAGCAATGTTTTACTTCCCATATTCGCAGCAGCTGCAGCAGCCTCGCTTCCTGCATGACCTGCTCCAACAACTATTACATCATAAACTTCGTTAAACATAGCTACTTGTAAAAAACAAATGTTCCACGTGAAACATTTTACTGTTTGTGATTTTAGTTTGAAATTTAAAGTTTTTCGCCTTCACGAAAACAGGTGCAAATATACACTGATTTGCCGAATATTAACTTAATTGATTTATGTAGAAATTCTCTTTGTCCCGCATTATTTTAATGTCAGCTTCGGTTTTGTCATTATATCCACAATAATGTAAAACACCATGAACCATAACCCTTGATAATTCATCCTGAAAAGACACATTGAAATTTTCAGCGTTTTCTTTTATGCGTTCAATAGAAATAAACACATCTCCTTGTAAGATTTTTCCTATTGAATCATCAAAGCTAATAATGTCAGTTAAATTGTCATGGCTAAGAAATTTAATATTCAATTTAAGTAAATAATCATCATCACAAAACACATAATTAATGTCGCCTTCTTTTAATTTTTCAGAACTAATGACACTCGAAATCCATTTTGAAATCTCTATTTCGTTATTTAATTTAAATGGTGTCTCGTAATTAAAACTAATCATTCTGTTTCTTAAAATACTCTTGAACCTTCTTTTTGTATGCTTGCTGCAAAGGTAGTGCTTGTCTATTTAATATTTCGGTAGTAATAAAATATTGTTTAGCATTGTTCAATTGATTATTGGATATATTATTAAACTGATTCTCATTTGTTTTAGCAATTCGTTTTTGTTCTTCTCCTTGTAGAAATGTTGCATTTTCCAGTTTTAATAATTGATGTTGAAGAGCTATCATTTTTTGTAGAGTTCGGTTAGTAAAGCCTTTATTAAGAAGGTCTTTCTCGACATTTTCCATCTGCTTTAGTAAATTGTTTTGCATTCCATTATTACCATCTTTGGCTAATATATCCTTTAATGCTTGGCGCAATTGTTGTTGTTGTTGGTAAATTCTGAATAGTTCTCCGTTTAGTTCTTCGCTATTTCCATCTCCTTCTCCTTGCTGTTTACCCTCTTGTCCTTCTTTGCCTTCTTTGCCTTCCTCACTCATTTTCATTCCTTCTTTCATTTCTTTATTCAACTGTTCTTGACTCATAATAATATCTGGCAATTGCATGTCGCCTTGTCCTTTTCCAAGAGATGGATTCATTTGGCCTTCCAGATTATCTAACATATCGCTTAAAAAACTTGATAAAGTATTTGCAGCAGTTACAGTATATTGTTGTGCTGCTACGCCTTGAAATAATCTGTTTTCTGCTAATTGAACTAATGACTTGTCAATATTAAAAAACACTTCTGTAATCTCTTTATTGATTATTTCAGAAATCATTGGTTGCCGTAACGATAAAGCAAAAAGGCTATCGTCCACATGTCCAAAATGTTCTCTCAATCCTTTTTGTTCGCGTAAATGTTTTGCATACTCATTATGGTTTATTTGAATGCTTTTAAATTGATCCATTAAAGCTTCTTGATTAAACGAAAATAAAACTAGGTTGTCAAGAATTTGTCTCAACATATCAATGTCTTCCGATATTTGCTCACTAGAACCACTCATCATTGATTGTTTCATTTTCTGACTCATTTGCATCATTTTTTGTGCTGCTTTTTTCTGGTTTTTCTTTGCGTTGTTTTGTTTTTGATCTTGCTCTTCTGGATTTTGGTTTTGCTCTTTCTTTTCAAGATTATCGCTTGCTTCTTGCTGTTCCTTTTTTATGTCTTCTTCCTTTTTTTTGTCTTGTGGTACATCTAAAGGCGCACGAAGTTCTTGATTGACCTTTTGAAGCTCATCCATTTCTTTTTGAAAATCTTCAAACTCCTTATTTAAACTGTCTTGTTTTTCTTTGGTGTTATCTTCCTTGTTTTCATTAGAAAGGTTTGCTTGTTTTTTAGATAATTCTTCGAGTTCTATTCTTAACTTTTCTGCTTTCATGGCTACATAATAGCGTTTTGTTAATTCAAGTAATTGTTTAAGACTTCTCTTTTTGTTTTTATTTTGTTTGGCCAGTTCTTCTAACTTTTGGGTTAATTCTTGTTTTTGGATTTTTTCTGCTAACTTTTGAAGTTCTTCTAACAGCTTCTCATCTTCTTCAAGTTGTTCTTGATTGTCTTCTAAACGTTGTTTTAAATCTTCTTTAAACCGGTCTTCCTTTTCATTTTGAAATTCGTCCAAATTATCCTTTAGCTTTTTATTGAAATTTTGCATCATTTCATCTTGCTGCTTCTGGCGTTTTAAAAAGTTTTCAAATTTCTTTTTGTAGTTAAAATTTAATTCAGCTTTTTCTTTTTGAGTTTTTGACAATTCTTTAAGCTCTTTGTCTTGCGCTTCAAGTTTTTCTAAAGATTTATTTAAATCTTCTATGGTCTCGCTTTGCTCTTTTAGTTGCTTTTGCTCTTCTTCGTCTTGAGTTAATTTTCTGTAATTAAACACATTACTCTTTGTGCTTTTGTAATTATGCAAAGCATCATTATCAAAAACTTCAAAATATAAATCATAATTAGTTCCTTCAACGAGGTTTAATTGATTTGGGAAAACGCTTAAAAACTCATCGAAATTAGATGTTGAAACAGGAATAATCTCATTGCTTTTATTATTTGTGTTTTCTGAAGGATAATACACAAGCTGGAGTTTACTTAATCCATAATCATCGCTTATTTGTCCATAAAAATAAAGGGTTTGAGTATCTAAAGAATCCTGCTTCATTTGAAGGTTAATTTCTGGATATTCGTCTTTTACAACATTAATTGAAAAGGCTAAACTTTCGTAGTCTGTAAGATTCATATTGCTTGTATTAAGACTGTAATCTAAAGTATTGTTGAGTCGCTTTGTAGCAATAAAATCGCCATGTTCGTCTGTAGAAAATTTTAAAGTATCCTTTGAATATAGATTAACAACATCTGTTGCCTTTGTTTTAAGCTGCCAAGTTACTTTTGTGCCTTGTGGAACAATAGCATTGCCAGTGCTTTTTAGGGTTTCATCTTTCTTTTTTGTGTGGTACGGATAATCTAAAAACATATCGAAACTCAACAAAGTTGGTACTTCTATAAGTTCTATGTGGTATGATTTTGAAGTGACATTGTTTGTAAATAAATTAAAGTTGAGATTGATTTTAAGTTGAGAAAAAACGTATTCAAATTCTCCTAGAGCACGTTGTTTTAAATAATACGTTTCATTATTATAAGTAATTTGCGGACTGTCTGGAACCAGCTCTCCTTCAGTAGTAATTATAAGTTTAAAATCTTTGTTTTCTAAGGCTCTTAAATTCTCATTAACAACAAAAAACTGAAAAGGCGCAGGAGGTTCATAAGCAGTTTGATGATTTATAACGCGCTCGTAACTATCGCTAAACCAATTGAATTTTCCAGAAATAAATGATATTAACAAAATAAACACGGGAATTGCTGCGTATTTTAAGTACTTAACATTGCTCTTAAAATTAATTGCCAGTTTAAACGGAATTGGTTTAAGCTCAACAGATTTTTGATCTATACTTGCCAATAGTAATTCCGATTGTTCTTTATCCTTATAAAGCTGAAGAACATTAAGCAGTTTGTCGTCAACCTCTGGAAAATGATTGCCAATAATTTTCGATGCGTCTTCATAATTAATCCCTTTTTGAAGTTTAAACAATTTCGCTAATGGAATTGCAATTAATCTCATAAGCAAGACTAGTTCTACAATAATAAAAACCCAAAACAAAATAGTCCTTGCTGCTGGATTAAGCCAAAGCGTATATTCTATTAAAAGGATTGTTAAAAAATATAATAAGCCAATAGCAAAAAACAAAATTGCACCTTTAATGAGTTCATTAGTGTAAAATTTTCTAATGAATTGTTCTAATTTGGCTTGTATGGTTTTAAAATGAGTCAATAATAGCTGTTTAATATGTACAACTTACTAATCTACAATTTTATTTTAATCTGTAATTCACTAAATTTGATAAGATTCTGTTAATTTCTAAAATTAGCATAGCAGATTAGATTAACTAAAATAAAGAGATTTCTGTCTTATTGGAAATGAATTTAAACTAATTCGATGAAAGATTTAAAATATCTTGCAGCACTAACAATCCCAATTTCAGCCATAATCAGTATCTACTTTAAAGAATATTGGTCGTTTTTTACTCTAATTTATGCATTTGGAATAATTCCTTTGCTGGAGTTATTATTGCCTCAGAATACTGCGAATTATTCGGAAAGTGAATTGAAAAAGAAAAAAGAAAATCCGCTTTTCGATTGGATGTTGTATCTAAATCTTCCTATAGTTTTTTGTTTGCTAGCATGGACTTTAGTAGAAGTTACATTGAGTGCTCTTGAAATTTATGAAATTATTGGACTTATGTTCTCTCTTGGAATAGTTTTAGGTGTTAACGGAATTAATGTTGGTCATGAATTGGGTCATAGACAAAAGAGTAGCGAACGTTTTTTAGGCAAGTTGCTTTTACTTCCATCACTATACATGCATTTTTATATTGAGCATAATTTTGGTCACCATTTAAATGCTGCAACAAAAGAAGATCCTGCAACAGCAAGATATAATCAAAGTGTGTATTCGTTTTGGGTGACTTCAGTTTTTAGGCAATATTTTAGCGCCTGGAAAATTCAAAATAAACTCCTGAAAAATAACAAGCAAAGCTTCCTGTCTATTAAAAATGATATGTTTTGGTATATCATTTTTGAAGCGGCATATTTAATATTAATTTTCTTTTTATTTGGGTTAATTGGTTTGCTTTTTGCCTTAGGATGTGCTGTCGTTGGCTTCTTACTGCTTGAAACCGTTAATTATATTGAACATTATGGGTTATTGCGTTTAAAAACGGAGTCTGGAAGATATGAGCGCGTAAAAGAAATCCATTCATGGAACTCTAATCATGTGGTTGGGAGAATTGTTTTATACGAGTTAACGCGACATAGCGACCATCATTATAAATCGTCTAAAAAATATCAACTTTTAGAATGCTATGATGAAAGTCCCGAATTACCCTTTGGTTATCCAACCTCAATGGTTATTGCTCTTTTTCCACCATTATGGTTCAGTTTAATGAATAAGCGCATTCCTAAAGAAATGGTTTTAAAATAGAATCGAGACTTTTTCTTTATTCTTTTCTCTTTCTTCTGTGCTCTTTTCTATCTTTGCTTTATAAACAAAAAACATGACTAAAAACGTTCGTGTGCGTTTTGCGCCAAGTCCAACAGGTCCTTTACATATTGGGGGTGTTCGTACTGCTTTATTTAACTATCTGTTTGCGAAAAAACATCAAGGAACTTTTGTGCTTCGCATAGAGGACACAGACCAAAATCGATTTGTAGAAGGTGCGGAGCAATATATAATAGACGCTTTAAATTGGTGTGGAATTCCATACGATGAAGGTGTAGGGAAAGAAGGTAAATATGGACCATACAAACAAAGCGAGAGAAAACACATATATAAGCAATATGCCGAAGAATTAATAGATAAAGGAAAAGCATATTATGCTTTTGACACTTCTGACGAATTAGATTTTTATAGAAAAGATCACGAAGCCAACGGAAAAACCTTTATTTATAATTGGCATAATAGATTAAAACTTAAAAACTCATTATCCCTTTCTGCCAATGAGGTAAAAGCTAAATTAGATCTTGGTGAAGATTATGTGATTAGATTCAAAATGCATGATGATAGTTTCACAGAATGTACTCGTCAATTAATTTCTAGACCTGATTTAATTAGAGGACATGTTTCATTTAAAACAGAATTATTAGATGACAAGGTGTTGTTTAAAAGCGATGGTATGCCGACCTATCATTTAGCCAATATTGTAGATGACTATTTAATGGAAATCACTCATGTGATTCGTGGTGAAGAGTGGTTGCCTTCTATTCCTTTACATTTGGCTTTATATCAAGCATTTGGCTGGGAACCACCTGAATTTGCACATTTACCATTAATATTAAAACCAACCGGAAAAGGTAAATTAAGCAAACGCGATGGCAACAAACTGGGTTTTCCTGTGTTTCCGTTAGAGTGGAAAGATCCAAAAACAGGTGATGTTTCTAAAGGCTACAAAGAGGAAGGTTATTTTCCTGAAGCAGTTGTGAATTTTTTAGCGTTTTTAGGTTGGAATCCAGGAACAGAACAAGAAATATTTAGTTTGGAAGAGCTGGTTTCTGTATTTGGTTTAGAGCGTGTACACAAAGCTGGAGCGCGTTTTGATCCTGATAAAACAAAGTGGTATAATCACTATTATATGCAAGAACAGAATAATGATGATTTAGCAAAACAATTTATAGCTCAAGAACCTCAACTTTCAACTGTTGAAATTAATTATGTCTCGATGGTTGTCGGTTTAATAAAAGAGCGTGCAACTTTTGTAAGCGATTTTTGGAATTTAAGTCATTTCTTTTTTGAAGTCCCAAAAACTTATAATGAAAAGGCAGTAAAAAAAGCAATGAAAGTTGACACAAAAGAACTAATGGTCGATTTAATAAATGTTATTAATGCGATTGAAGATTTTTCGGTTGAAAACCTTCAAACTAAAATTAAATCTTGGATAACTTCTAATGACATAGGTTTTGGAAAAGTTATGATGCCACTTAGATTAGCATTGGTAGGTGAATTAAAAGGCCCTGAAGTTTTCGATATCATGTTTATGATTGGAAAATCTGAAACAGTTAGTCGTATTGAAAAAGCTATAAAGAAAATAGGTTAGGCAATGAGAAGCTGAAACAAGATTTGTATGACGAAATTTTTTCAGAAACTAAACATTGCGGCAAAAACCAACATAGACTGATTTCCTTTAAATTTTTCTGTAGCACTGCCAACGATTAGATTTTTATCATTAAGCTTATCTAGAATATTCAAAAAACCATATATGTATTGTGCTTTAATTTTAAAAGCTCCTAATCCAACTGAAACTCCAGCCATACCATTTACGTTAAACTGTGAAATGTCTGAAATGTCTAATGCTGTTAACGATTCATAGCCGTTAATAAAATAACCTTCTTGTGCGTTATCTTTCAGTTCTAATTTACCATTATATTGCAGTTGTGGTCCAAAATCAATAGTTACATTATCGCTAATTATTTTAGCATGATAAGTAAACCCTAATTGTACAGCCATCAATTTGTACACTAACATTTCATTTCCTGCAACACTCTCTAGTGCTCTTCCAGAAATCTCTAAACTGTTTTCAGATATCTGCATACCATAACTTACATTGTACCATTCGTTTGGAATATCCACCGTTGAAGATAATCCACCAACCCAACCTAGCCGAGATTTAGTAGTAAAATTATCCGTTATAATATTGTATTGAGAAATTCCTCCCATAACACCAAAACCATTTTTAATGGCAAAAGTTGTATGTTGAGAATATGTTGTTGTAACAAAACCTATAGTAAATGCTACTAATAAAATATAGTGCTTAAATTTCATGTTTTTTTATAAAATTTGGAGCAAATATAACTAAATTAGTGTCTTAATATTTTTAAACCTTTTAAAAACATTCTATGTCTTATTATTTTATTCCCATTATTTTCGTTGGATTTATTATCCTAATTTCTGCATTCTTTATCGTAAAACAGCAAACTGCTGCTATTATAGAACGATTTGGTAAGTTTCAAAGTGTTCGCCAATCTGGATTACAATTAAAAATTCCTTTAGTTGATAGAATTGCAGGACGACTAAGTTTAAAAATTCAGCAATTAGATGTTATCATTGAAACAAAAACCCTAGATGACGTGTTTGTGCGTTTAAAAGTTTCTGTTCAATATAAGGTAATACGCGATAAAGTATATGACGCTTTTTATAAATTAGATTATCCTCACGATCAAATTACATCGTATGTTTTTGATGTCGTTAGAGCAGAGGTTCCAAAAATGAAACTTGATGATGTATTTGTGCGAAAAGATGATGTTGCTATCGCAGTAAAAAAAGAGCTAAACGAAGCTATGTTAAACTATGGTTACGATATTATTAAAACTTTAGTGACTGATATTGATCCAGACGCTCAAGTAAAAGAAGCAATGAATCGTATTAATGCTTCAGAACGAGAAAAAGTAGCTGCACAATTTGAAGGTGATGCGCAACGAATTCTTATTGTTGAAAGAGCAAAAGCAGAAGCAGAAAGTAAGCGTTTGCAAGGTCAAGGTATTGCGGACCAACGTCGTGAAATTGCACGTGGACTAGAAGAAAGTGTTGATGTTTTAAATAAAGTTGGAATTAACTCTCAAGAAGCATCGGCTTTAATTGTTGTGACACAACATTATGATACGCTTCAAGCTATTGGACAAGAAACTAATAGTAATTTAATTCTATTGCCTAACTCACCTCAAGCAGGAAGCAATATGCTTAACGATATGGTTGCTAGTTTTACTGCAAGTAATCAAATTGGTGAAGAGATGAAAAAACAGAATAAAAAGAAAGAAGGAGAATAATTGCACTTCTTTATAAACCCCTCGAAGTTTATTGCTGAAAGGGTTTTATTTTTACTAAATAGCCTTCGCTTCAGCAACTAACAACTCGTTTTTATCTTCTAGTGCTTTAGTAATAAAATCGTTAATCTCATCATTTCGTTCTTGCCCTTTTTTTAATAAAACACCTAAAGTTAACATCGCTGCAATACGTGTGCCTACTTTCTTTACAGCAGTGCCAAATAGTAGTTGTAATTCATCATAAGCAACCTTTTCAGCTAATTCTTTAATTTTTGCTTTTACAACTTGTTGTTTGGCTTCTGGTAAATTGGTGTATTTTTTTCCTAGCTGCTTAATTTCTTCTATTGCTGGGCGTTGAAATTGTTGTTGTTTATTGGGCTGATTTGAATGTTGTTTTGGCTTTACTTTAGCCCAAGTATCTCGCAATCCAACGGTTTTGTTAAACACTAAATGCTTTGAGGTAGAATCATCATCTACATTAAAATAGCCTAAACGCTGAAACTGAAGTTGTTTACCTGTTTTTACATCTTTTAAAAACGGTTCTACAAAAGCATTGGTAAGTTTTAAAGAATTAGGATTTACAAACTCCATAAAGTCTTTATCTTGATGGCTGTCTGGGGTTTCGTCTAAAAACAACCTGTCATACTCCCTAACTTCGGCTTTAATTGCGTGTTTAATAGAAACCCAGTGCAAAGTTCCTTTTACTTTTCGTAAACTTGCTTCGCTTCCGCTTCCGCTTAAACTATCAGCATCATAGGTACAATGAATTTCGATAATTTTGCCATTCACATCTTTTACAACTCTTTCTCCTTTTATGATATAAGCATTTTTTAGACGCACTTCTTTACCAAGAGTCAGACGGAAATATTTACTATTTGCTTCTTCTTTAAAATCTTCTTTCTCAATATATAACTCTTTAGAAAAAGGTACTTTATGGGTTTTGGGATTATCTGCTTCTGGATTGTTTTCAGCCTCTAACCACTCTTCTTTACCTTCTGGAAAATTGATGATAATAAGTTTTATTGGGTTTAATACAGCCATCACTCTATCTGTAGTTTTATTTAAATCCTCCCGAATACAGAATTCTAAAAGCGACACATCAATAATGTTTTCGCGCTTTGCAACACCAACGGTTTCAATGAATTTCTTAATTGCATTTGGAGTATATCCTCTACGCCTTAAACCGGAAATGGTAGGCATTCTTGGATCGTCCCATCCTTTCACAACTCCCTCTTCTATTAATTTAAGCAATTTACGCTTACTCATAATAGTGTAGCTTAAGTTTAAACGCGCAAATTCAGTTTGTTTTGGCGGTAAAGGAAGCTTTTCTGAACTGTATTTATAAACTTCATCCCTAAACCAGTTGTAAAGCTTTCTGTGTGGTTTAAACTCTAAAGAGCATAATGAATGGGAGATTTGTTCGATATAATCGCTTTCTCCATGCGTCCAGTCGTACATTGGGTAGATGCACCAATCGTTTCCTGTTCTGTGGTGGTTCTTCTTTAAAATACGATACATTAAAGGGTCTCTCATCAACATATTTGGGTCTTTCATATCAATCTTTGCTCTAAGTACGTGTGAACCTTCATCAAACTCGCCCTCTTTCATTTTTTGGAATAAATTCAAATTTTCTTCTACACTTCTATTGCGAAAAGGGCTATTAACTCCAACTTGTGTTGGTGTTCCTTTTTGTACTGCCATAGCTTCAGAGGTCTGACTATCAACATACGCTTTTCCGTCTTTAATAAGCTGTATTGCCCATTCGAATAGAGTCTGAAAATAGTTAGACGAATACAATTCTTTATCCCATTTGTAGCCTAACCAAGAAATATCCTTTTTAATAGCATCAACATATTCCTGTTCTTCTTTTGTTGGATTAGTATCATCAAAACGTAGGTTTACTGGAGCGTTATACTTTTCGCCCAAACCAAAACTTATACCAATAGCTTTGGTGTGCCCAATGTGTAAATAGCCATTAGGTTCTGGCGGAAAACGAAATCGCAAACTGTTTTTTGGCATTCCGTTTTTTAAATCCTCTTCTATAATATGCTCAATAAAATTGAGTGATTTGCTTTCTTCAGACATTAGTAAAAATTAAAAAGCAAAGGTATTAAATTATAGAAACTATATCTTTGTTTAAAAGAACTAGATTTGGGAATAATAAAAGTTGAAA
>Ga0164320_10000170_pt1 | contig 18857 bp, 16 predicted proteins | sample GuaBasSediGuay11_FD_113736 | JGI IMG/M metagenome (GOLD analysis project Ga0164320, IMG submission 113736) | Subseafloor sediment microbial communities from Guaymas Basin, Gulf of California, Mexico - Guay11, Core 4567-28, 0-3 cm | ecosystem: Environmental > Aquatic > Marine > Hydrothermal...
CAGTACAAGTATGCAGCCTTGTGAATATCATGAACAGTATTTGTTTAATAGAATAAACACACAATATCGTGCAAGTGTTTCTCAGGTTCTGTTATCGGCGTAAGTTTGCCGGGGATAACCAATAACCAGGAGGAAATATCCAATGAGTAAAATAACAACCATCAGTAGCCGCAGCCTGTTGGCACTCACCCTGGCGGGTAGTGTTGGCATGACAATGGCTGTCGCACCGCTGTCGTTACAGGCAGCGGGCCTTGATTCAATCCACTTTCTAATCCCGGGTGGTGCAGGCGGTGGCTGGGATGGTACCGCACGTGGTACCGGCGAAGCCCTGACCAAAGCGGGTATCGTCAAATCGGCATCCTACGAAAATATGTCTGGCGGCGGTGGCGGTAAGGCCATCGGCTTCCTGATCGAAAACGCGGATTCCAACCATGGCACGCTAATGGTTAACTCCACCCCGATCGTGATCCGCTCCCTGGTCGGACGTTTCCCGCACAATTTTCGTGACCTGACCATGATCGCTGGAACCATCGGTGACTATGGTGCCATTATCACCGGCAAAAACAGCCCTTATAAAGATTTTAACGATCTCGTGGCTGCTTATAAGAAGAACCCCCGCGATGTTTCTGTTGGCGGTGGCTCGGTACCAGGAGGCATGGATCACCTGATTGCCGCGATGGCGTTCCAGGGTGCTGGCGCGGACCCGACCAAGGTTAAATACATTCCTTTTGATGCGGGTGGAAAGCTCAATGCCGCGATCCTGTCAGGCGAAGTCGATGCCGGTTCGACCGGTTTTTCCGAGGCAATTGCTCTCGCAAAATCAGGCGAGATGCGGATTCTTGCGGTCACTTCTGAAAAGCGGGTTCCCGCGTTCGACAAGGCTCCAACGCTTAAAGAACAGGGCATCGATGTCACTTTCGTCAACTGGAGAGGATTTTTTGCGGCCCCTGGTTTGCCGGATAGCAAGGCCAATGCCTATCGGTCAGCCATTTCCAAGATGTACAGTACGCCGGAATGGGAAACTGTCCGCGCGCGCAATGGTTGGGTGAACATTCACAACCCCGGTGATGATTTCACTGCCTTCCTGGTAGACCAGGAAACCGTTATCAAGGATTTGATGACAAAACTCGGTTTTCTGTAATAGACTAACCGGACAGGGGCTCATCGGTTGAGCCCCTGCCTTTCAACTAGCCAGGAAGGATTCCTATCAATATAATCCTGTCATGACGCTTGAACGAGCAATTGCCGGGTTATTCCTTCTCCTTTGCCTGATTTACGGTTACACAGCCTTTGTCTCGATGGAGGCCAGCCTCCTTCCATTTGAGCTAAATATGACTTTTTTGCCCAACACAATGCCGAAATGGTTGAGTATTCTGGGTACCATTGTTGGTTTGGTCGTGGTTATTCAATCGGGCCCAAAAGCAGATACCGAGATAGATGCCAGTGAAATCGATTATCGAAATTTGCGGCAATACAAGCTAGGCCAGGCGCTATTACTGTTAGGCCTGATGGTCGCTTATGCACTTCTCTTGCGCCCCATCGGTTTCCTTACCGCGACAACGTTGTTTCTGACAGGCGGTAGTGTGATCCTGGGGGAGCGAAAGTTTATTATGCTCATCCCGATAGCGGTTTCTACCTCATTTTTAATCTGGTACCTGGTTCAAGAGATGTTGGGGATATTCCTACGCCCCTGGCCATGGTTTATATGAACCTGTTTTTGGAGCGAATAGCGGATGCTTGAAGGACTACTCCAGGGACTTGAAACGGCCTTATCGCTACAAAATCTTATGATGGTCGTCGCCGGTTGTTTGATCGGCACGATTATCGGTATGCTGCCGGGACTGGGGCCGATGTCAATCATCGCCATCATGATCCCGGTTGCGATCAAGATCGGCGATCCATCCGCCGCCCTCATTCTGTTGGCCGGCGTCTATTACGGCGCTATTTTTGGTGGCTCCACTTCATCAATTCTGATCAACGCGCCGGGAATTGCCGGTACAGTGGCTACTGCCTTCGATGGCTACCCGCTGGCGCGCAAGGGGAAAGCAGGTAAGGCGTTAACTATTGCAGCCATCTCCTCGTTTGCCGGTGGCACGGTTGGCGCGGTATTATTGATGGGTTTCGCACCCGCGTTGGCCTCGGTTGCACTGCTGTTTCATTCCGCCGAATATTTTGCATTGATGATTGTTGGCCTGTCGGCAATTTCAGCGTTTGCCGGGACGGGCCATGTCGCCAAGGCCCTGTTGATGACAGTTCTTGGAGTGATCCTGGCGACGGTAGGTGAAAGCGCGCAATTCAACGCGCCCCGCTTTACGATGGGAATACTTGATCTGCAAAGTGGAATCAGTTTTATCACGCTGGCGATGGCGCTGTTTGCCCTGCCTGAAGCCCTGTACCTGGTGCTCGATCCCAAACGTTCTAATACCGGCGGTGCCGGTGATGCGATCAAGGACCTGCGCATCACCAAAGCCGAAGCCAAACAGATTGCACCCGTCGTCGCCCGACAATCGATCCAGGGTTTTTTAATCGGCGTAATGCCCGGCGCGGGAGCCACGCTCGCCTCGTTTCTGGGTTATGCGGTCGAGCGCAACCTGGCCAAGGGCGAAGATCGCGCCGAGTTTGGCAAGGGTTCGGTCAAGGGGCTTGCGGCACCCGAGACTGCCAATAACGCTGCCTGTACGGGGTCGTTTGTTCCGCTGCTGACACTTGGAATTCCTGGTTCCGGTACCACGGCTATATTGCTCGGTGCCCTGATTGCCCTGAATGTCACGCCGGGGCCGCGGCTGATGGTCGACAACCCGGAGATATTCTGGTCGGTGATCATATCCATGTATATCGGCAATGTTGTATTACTAGTCCTCAACCTGCCGCTTATTCCCTATATTGCCAAATTATTACTGGTGCCGCGTAATTACCTGATCCCGTTCATATTATTTTTCACAATGATGGGAAGCTATATCGGCCAGAACAATGCTACCGAGCTACTGATACTCACCGGCATGGGCATAGTGGCAACGGTCATGCGCTTTGCCGGCTTTCCGCTGGCGCCGATGCTGATCGGATTTATTCTCGGGCAAATGCTGGAAGATAATTTTGCCCGCGCGATGAACTTGTACGACGGCATCAGTTTTATGTGGGAACGTCCAATGACGACTACGATGCTGGTGTTCGCGATAGTGTTGATATTTTTACCTTCGATCAGAGAGCAGCTTGCAGCCTGGCGACGACGCGGTGTCGCCGAGGGAGACTAGCCCGACTATTAAATAGCCAATCATCCTCCCGGTTAGTTTGTTAATATCAACCGATGAAAATTAAATCAATCGACCATACTGTTTTGACCGTCAGCGATATCCAGGCGACAGTCGATTTCTATGAATCAACCCTTGGCATGGTGGTAGAAACCTTCGGCGAGGGAAGAATCGCGCTGAAATTTGGCGCTCAAAAAATAAACCTGCACCAGCAGGGTAAAGAGGTCGAACCCAAAGCTGAATCACCCACTCCCGGTTCGGCTGATTTATGTTTTGTCACCGAAACTCCGCTGAATACTGCAATTGCGCATGTGCAAAACCTGGGCGTAGAGATCATTCAGGGTCCGGTCGAGAGAACGGGTGCACAGGGCCCGATCCTGTCCTTCTATTTCCGAGATCCCGATTTAAACCTGATCGAGGTGGCCAACTATGCCTGAGCGCTCACCAGCCTGAAATGTTAAAAATGAAACCCGTGTCTGAAAGTAACAATTTTTTATACCTGGTTATTTCACTGGTGGTCCTGCTTCTGGTAGGCGCACTGGTGGATCAGTTTCCAAGCAAGCTGGGGCATCATTTTTTCCAGGCTGTTACCGTGATCACCCTGGCTTCAGGCATTATTAATTTCAGGTCAACCCGACTTTTGTTTCATACCGGTATCGGTTTTACAGCGTCTGTGCTGGTGGTTGTAATACTCGGTATGCTACTCGATATATCCGGTTTGAGTTATTTGCATCTGCTTATTCTGACCCTGTTTTACGCATGGACAACCTGGCTCGCTGCCAGACAGGTTCTATTCACGGGCCCAATTGATGGCAATAAAATAGTCGGTGCTATTTGTATTTACCTGTTAATTGGCCTGGTCTGGACCCTGTCATACCTGTTTATCGCACAGGCCATACCCGGCGCGTTCAATGGTCTGGAGCAGGCTGTCTGGTATGACAATTTTGCCGACGCGGCCTATTACAGCTTTGTAACCCTGACTACGCTTGGCTATGGTGACATCAGCCCGGTTATCCCGATAGCGCGTTTCCTTGTCTTTATGGAGGCCATTGTGGGCGTGTTTTATATGGCCATTCTGGTTGCCAGTTTAATAGGCATCAGAACCTCCAAGATGCATTCCGGCGGTCAATAACGGGTTGAGCAGGCGGTTTTTGTTTCACCGGTTGCCCGGTGGTAAAATGCAGGCAACTCCAGTTAAAATCGAATCTTCATCATTTGACGATGTAGAGTGCACAGATGAACAGGTCAGTTTAATAATTAAGGATTGAATATGAATAATAATGACTTCACAAATAATACTATTGAAGCGGCCATTCGGCTGGGCTTATTAATGCTACTTGCTTTCTGGTGTTTTAGTATTATTAGACCCTTCGTGTTACCCGTGATGTGGGGTGTCATAATCGCGGTCGCCATCTATCCGGTGTTTACAAAGCTTAAAACCGCATTGGGTGGTAAAAACAAGCTGGCAGCGGTTATTTATACCCTGGTTGCCCTGGCATTATTGATCACGCCGACTATTTATATTTCTGATTCGCTAATTGAAACCTCTGCAGCAATCGCAGATAGGTACACTACCGGTGATTTTAATATTCCACCACCCGGTGAAGCTGTCAAGGACTGGCCCCTGGTAGGTGGAAAGGTATATTCGATCTGGGCCAAGGCATCGAATAACCTCGGAGAAACATTGATGGCTTACCAGCCTCAGCTTAATTCGGCTATACAATCGCTTGTCTCCGCGGTGGCTGGTCTTGGCTTCGGCATCCTGCAATTCGTATTATCTATCATTATATCCGGGGTTCTGGTGGCAATTGCCCCAGATGCTTACCAGCTCACTACGAAAATATTTTCTCGGTTAACAAATACCGAACAGGGGCAGGAGTATACTGATCTATCTAAAGCGACAATACGTAGCGTGGCCCAGGGTGTACTGGGCGTTGCACTGATACAGGCAGTTTTGGCAGCGATAGGCATGGGGGTTATGGGTGTGCCTGGCTGGGGACTCTGGTCAATCGTCATCCTGGTATTTGCGATTGCACAATTGCCGCCTATTCTGGTACTTGGATTCGTAATCGCCTATGTTTTTTCAGTCGCAGACACAACACCGGCGGTTATTTTTGCAATATATAGCATTATTGTCAGTGCCAGTGATGGTTTTTTAAAACCCCTGTTTCTGGGTCGTGGTATGAGCACACCGATGCTGGTGATTCTGCTGGGCGCAATAGGCGGCATGTTACTGTCGGGCATTATCGGATTATTTGTCGGTGCGATCGTACTTGCGTTGGGGTATGAATTATTTATCAAGTGGTTGGATGATGGGGAAGCGACTGTTGATCAATCTTAGTCCAGGCATCGATCATCCACCCCTGTTGTAGGTTATTAAGCACCCCGATGATCAGCAGACAAAATAATTTTTAAGAACTTCACGCGGAATATATCATGTCAGAAGAATCCCAAACCAGTGCAGCAACCGGTCCCGACCCGGTGCGCAAAATTTCAAAAATTGTGTTGTATATCACTATGTTCCTGCTTGTCTGGTATGTCGTCGCTGATCGACTCGCCCCCTGGACTGACCAGGCTCGAATCCAGACCTACGTGATCCCAATCGTATCGCAGGTTTCCGGCAGGGTGGTCGAGGTTAATGTCGATAAGGATGCGATTGTTCAGCCCGGTGATATTTTATTTAAAATCGATCCGGCTGACTATGAACTCGCGGTCGAGAACGCGGAATCTTCACTTGAATTAGCGGGACAGGAGATTGGCGCAGGGACGGCTACAGTCACCACTGCCCAGGCCGGGGTGGTAGTCGCGGAGACGCAACTCGAACATGTTAAAGCACAAAGTGCACGGGTTTTTGAGCTGGAGAAGCAGCAGGTATTTTCCGTGTCCCGGGGTGATAAGGCGCGTGCGGCCGTTAAAGCGTCAAAGGCAGAACTGGTGAGTGCCCTTGCAGAACTGGAAAAAGCCAAACAGTCATTGGGTAAGGAAGGCAATCAAAACCCGCGCATTCGATCAGCCCTGGCGGCATTGAAAAAGGCCCAGCTGGACCTGGGCAGGACGACTATTGTTGCGCCTTCACTGGGGGGTATTACCAACCTGCAAATCGATGTTGGCAATTATGCCAATGCAGGCACACCGCTAATGACCTTTATCGAGGCTGACAATGCATGGATACAGGCCAATCTACGGGAAAATAATATAAGTAATATCAAGCCCGGGAACCCTGTTGATATCGCACTGGATATTGCACCCGGAAAAGTATTTAGCGGCACGGTTAGTAGCGTCGGCTTTGCGGTAGATAGCTCATCCACTGGCACCGCGGGTGAACTGGCAAAGGTGGAGGGCAAGTCGGGCTGGTTGCGTGAAGCGCAGCGTTTCCCGGTAATTATTACTTTTGATGATGATACCACCCGTGGTTTGCGCAGACTGGGTGGGCAGGCTGACGTGCTTATTTACACAGGCAATAACTGGATCATAAACCCACTTGGCTGGGTGTGGATTCGCACACTGAGCTGGCTATCATATGTCTACTAGTGATACTGCAAAGCTACCCTCCCTAAAATCCTGGTTACACGGGATTGCCCAGGATCAAACCAGTGTTCGAATAATTCGCTTCGCACTAGGGGTGACTATTTCGGCGGCACTAGCCTATGGCATCGAGTGGCCATTATCGTTTCTACTTCCGGTTTTTACTTCTCTTTTATTATCGCTACCCTTACCCATGCCATCATTAAGGGCAGGTTTGCGTAATATGTTACATACCCTGATGGCCTTTGGTCTCGGGCTGGTGTTTTCCCTGTTTTTTTTACAGTTTCCCGTGGCCTATATTCTAATGCTGGGACTGGTACTGTTTCATCTTTATTATTATCTTAATCGCGGTGGCTCGTTCTGGTTTACGCTGATCAGCATGATAGCCATTCTACTGTTACCGATGCTGGCAAATACCCATGGGGGTCTCGCAACTGGAATTTCCATCGGTTTTATTGCGACCAGCTGGTTAACCGTAATCATGGTCTGGGTTTCGCATTTAATGGTGCCGGACCCTGTGATGGCAAAGTTCCCACAGAAGCCAGGGTTTCAACCAGGCTATTCACCAGCCGCGGCCCAGGTTGCATTTAAAAGTACGGTGATTATCTTTCCACTGGCCAGCCTTTTTATCATCTTTAACCTGATGGATTACCTGCTGGTGATGATTTTCTCAGCATTATTTGTTCTCAAACCAGAGATGAGCAAGGGTAAGGAAGCGGGGCAAAATTCACTGATATCGACAATTCTGGGTGGCCTGTCCGCCTGGATTTTTTACTGGCTGATTGTGGCGGTTCCCGAGTACCACTTCTATATTATTCTGATGCTGTTAACCACGTTGATATTCGGCATGAATATATTTTCAGCAAAACCTACGGCGAAATACTTTGGTTCAGCGCTGGTAGCCCTGTTAATTCTGGTTAATGGCAGCATGGGCGAAGGCTCGAGTTTTACTGCTTTATTTGCGATGCGAATTTTTCTAATTATTCTGGCTACCTTGTATATTGTGGCAGTTATAAAAATACTGGATAGCTATTGGCCTGCAAAACAGCAGCCTTAGGGGAAGATGACCGCACACGAATTGACCCGGTAGACCCATAATTTACTGGTACTATTCGCACACCTTCACCGGCCTGCCACCATTTACCCTGATCGCAGCTACCGAGGCTGTATGTTGAACTATTTTTTGAATCAAAAAAACGCAACCCCTGTATGACCGGATACTTCATCCAGGCCTTTATATACCTCGGCGCGGCAGTCGTAGCTGTACCGCTGGCGAAACGGCTGGGGCTTGGCTCGGTTCTGGGATACCTGATCGCCGGCGTAATCATCGGTCCGGTGGTTGGCCTGGTGGGCGAAGAAACCCAAACCCTGCAACATTTTGCCGAATTTGGCGTCGTTATGATGCTTTTCCTGGTCGGTCTGGAAATGGAACCACGCATGCTGTGGTCGATGCGCCACCGCCTGGTTGGTCTCGGTGGCTTACAGGTATCGTTAACGGCTGGCGCCTTCATGGCTATTGCCCTGATATTCAATATCGACTGGCGAATTGCTTTGACCATCGGCTTGATTCTGGCCCTGTCGTCCACCGCCATTGTCATGCAAACCCTGAAGGAGAAGGGCCTGACCCGATCCGAAGGCGGGCGCGCCGCTTTTTCGGTACTGCTGTTTCAGGATATTGCGGTGATCCCGATGCTGGCGCTGATCCCACTGCTGGAGTTACCCGAACTGGTACAAATTACCAGTAATCTTGCAAACCAGGCGGCAGAATCGAATGTCCGACTTGGTCTGATTGCAGGATTAGCCAACTGGGTATACGCCATCGTCGTACTCGGCGCAATTGCCACTGTTGTATTCGGCGGCTACTACCTGAGCCGACCATTATTTCGATTTGTCGCCCAGTCGGGATTACGCGAGGTGTTCACCGCGACTGCGCTGATGCTGGTGATCGGTATTGCGGCGTTAATGAGCCTGGTTGGTTTATCGCCCGCACTCGGCACCTTTCTCGCTGGTGTGGTGCTGGCCAATAGTGAATTTCGCCACGAGCTGGAAGCCAATATAGAACCGTTCAAGGGATTGCTACTCGGCCTGTTCTTTATCACCGTGGGCGCCGGGATTAACTTCGATGTGCTGTCGGCCAACTGGCTACTGATTGGTGCTGCTAGTGCCGTGGTAATCCTGGTGAAGGCGTCTATCGTCCATACGCTGGCCAAATTGTTTGGCATCCATTTCAGTAATCGCTGGCTGGTCAGCCTGGGTCTGGCCCAGGCAGGTGAATTTGGGTTCGTATTACTCGCCTTTAGCGTGCAAAACCAGGTACTACCCGATTCTATTTCCCAGCCACTAGGTATCGTTATCGCGATATCGATGTTCTTTACCCCGGTACTATTTATATTCTTCGAAAAGATCGTCGAGCCCCGGTTTGAAAAACGCCAGGCACAGCGCGACGAAGATGTGATCGACGAAAAAGGAACCGTGCTGATTGCAGGCATGGGGCGCTTCGGTCAAATTGTAAACCGTTTGCTGGTAGCCAATGGGATTCAAACCGTGGTAGTCGACTATGATGCAAAGCTGATTGATAACCTGCGAAAATTTAATACTAAAGGTTATTTTGGGGATGCAACCCGACCGCAGCTGCTCGAAACGGCCGGTATCGAAGAAGCTGATTTATTTGTGGTTGCCATCGATGATCGCGACCGTGCTGTCGGACTGGTCGAGCATATGAAACAGCGCCATCCACAAGTAGCGTTGCTGGTTCGTGCCTTCGACCAGATTCACTACTATCAACTGAAACAGGCTGGTGCTGAATATATCGTCAAGGAAACCTATCATTCCGCCCTGAATCTCGCCTGTGAGGCGTTGACACGCCTTGGTATTCATCCCACTCGGGCCGAGCAACTGAAAAAAACCTTTATCAGGACTGAAGACGAAACCAGCGATGATATGTTCGACAGTTGGGCAACGTCCGCCGATAGCGGCATTGGGCCCGGATACCGGGAACTGTTCCTGCAACAGGAAATCGCGATTCGAGAAGCGATGCAAAGCGACCACAGTGACCGGGGCACTACACCGGAAGACAATTCCGCAACAGCCAGGGACGAAAGCTGATTTCGGCTCGCCGATACTCCGAAACCCAAAAATTCATTGGAAAGGAGAACACCATCAAGGTATTCCCGGTTAAACAGTGACCTAATATCGAAGTTACTATTGAAGATAATAAATGTAATATATATCTACGGTAACCACCATAACGAATGAAATCAGGGCGTTTAACAATGGACAGGACTATCAAACAGATACTAACAGGGCTAATACCGGTAATATTACTTGCCTCAAACACCCTGGTTGCCGGTTCGGCGGTGCTCGATAATGCGATCCAGATTTATTATGCAGGATTACCGCGCCAGGCGATAAGTTTGATCAAACCAGTGGCATTATCCGGCGATGTGGACGCCCAGTATTTGCTCGGTAATATTTTCTATAGCCTGTCAACAACCAGTCAACAGGACGAATCTGAAGATCCGGTCGAATGGTACAAAATGGCAGCAGTACAGCACTCTCCCGGTGCGAATTATGCCCTCGGGGTCATCTATCACAATAGATGGGCTGAATCAAAACGCGGAGCAGATAGTTCGATAGCAATATTTTACTATGAAAGAGCTGTTGAATTAGGCGTCGTGGAAGCGCAGGCGCACCTGAGCAGCCTGAAATTAAAAAGTGCTGCCATCAACGAGACTAAACCGGTGTCTAAATCCGGCTCATCCGCCGGTCAGGCAAAGCAGACTACGCAAATGCCTGTTGCGAATAGTGCCATCGATTCAGGTGCCGCCAGCTTCCCCACTATCACGAAACCAGTTCCTGCCGAAAAAAGCAAGCAGGAAACAGGCATGGTTAGCCTGGCAATTACCACCAGCCAACTTCCCCCGGGAGATAGCGCGCAAGCGTCAATCACCGTGGACCTTGCTGAAATCGCCAGTCAGTGTCAAAACTATACCCGGGTAGGATTTAATTTTTACGCGGAATCGATAAAAGGGGCGCTACTGACAGGAAATGCCCTGATAGAGTCGATCGAAACCAATCCCTCGAAAGCCGACACCCGCCTGCTAAAACTAAGCCATCAAAAATTTGATATTGAGATATTACTGTCCCTGCAGGACGTACCGCAAAATATTGCCGCTGGTCTCAAACCGGGGCGTGATTTTGGAATCACTGGAATCGTCGGGCTTTCGCAAAAGCAGGGATCGAGCTGCGACCTGGTGTTGACCTACCAGTCATCACAGTAGGTAGTCCTGACCCTGTCCGCGCTATTGATCGGATTCGAAGGTTCTCGCCAAATAGGCGAAATCGTTCTTCAGGCGCTTGTTAAAACTCCTATTTGCCGGCGTGGCCGGCAGCATCACCCATTCTGGTGAAAGCGCCGCTAATGCATCAGCTAGTTCCCAGGCGAATTGATATTGCTGCCCCACCAGTTGCTGCAACGCGAGGCGTTGAGCCTGGTTCAGGCGGCTGAAGTCGTTTCCGGACAGTTTAAATTGAGTAATCTTTAGCGGTTGTATTTTGGCCAGTTCGATCGCCGAACGAACCTGTTCCCCGGTCAACGATGTGCTCTCGGTCATGTCATCCAGTAGAGCGCCACTGGACTCGTAAGAGTGGCCGATAAGGCCCGCGTAGGCCAACTGCGGCACACCCTGCTCGCTCATGCGTAATGCCACTTGTGGAGTCAGTTCAAAGCGCAGGGGCCTGTACACCTGTTGATCGAACACGTTCTGCAGAAAAAACAGCCCGACAAAACACAACAAAGCCGCCAGAAACGGCGTAATGACCCAACCGGTGCCGATTTGTACCAGCACACTCCAGCGTACACTCCGACCGCCTTTCAACAGGCCAATACCAATTACCGCGCCAATCACAGCCTGCGAACTCGATACCGGCACCAGCGGAATGGTTGGCAAGCCAGCCTCTGCCAGCGTGTGTTCCAGGCCCTGCGAGGCAAACAGGAAAAGTACGATCGAATGCGCGACTACTACCACCCAGGCCGTGATCGGTGACATCGGCATCAATTCGCTGCCCACCGTCAGCATCACGCGCTTCGAGTAGGTAAACACGCCGATTGCAATCGCAATGCTGCCGAGTAGAAACAACTGCTGAACCGAGGTCAATGTGTATTGATCGGTGAGTGCAAAATCAGTGAACGGGCTGACAGGTACAAACACACCCATCACATTGGCGATGTTGTTGGCGCCTAGACTATAAGCGCCGAACGCCCCGGCACCAATCAATGCGACACGCGTGTAGGCATCCAGGCGTAGCAAATGCATGCGCGCCCTGGACAATACCCATTCGGTTAGCTTGAACAGCACCACCGCAATGAATCCTGCCAATATCGGCGAGACCATCCAGGTAAACAAAATTTTCGCCAGCGCCTGGGTATCGGTCACCGCGTTGCTGAACAGGTTCCAGCCGACGATCGCGCCGACGATTGCCTGGCTGGTCGAAACCGGTATACCAGAACGCGTCATACCGTAGACTGTCACCGCTGCAGCCAACGCCGCCATAAAAGATCCGGCAATGGCATCGATAGAGCCCAGCTTGCCGAGCGTGTGTGCGGCACCGGCACCGCTGATCACGGCTCCCAGTATTACGAATATGCCACACACGATAGCAGCAGTAGCAAAGCTTACCATGCGAGTGCCGACCGCGGTGCCAAACACGTTGGCGGCATCGTTGGCACCCAGCGACCATCCCAGAAACAGGCCACTGCCCAACAGAATTAAAACCGTAAGATCCACGCCGTTTAACGCGCGCGGCCGGGGTATGACCGCTCAGTCCGCCGCCTGCTGTAACACCCGCAAGAAATTGCCGCCACCTAGACGCGCCTTTTTATCGCGTAGATAGCCAGGGTGTCGGCCACGTCTTCGGCAGAATTCGCCAGATCGTCAATGCGTTCAACAAAGTAACGCAGGTGCATTTTTCGCTCTAGCGACAGCTCGGATTCAAATATCGCACGCTGTAATTTGGTGCTTAGCTTGTCCGCCTGGGTCTCGTAAAAAATCACCTTGGCATTGTGGTCACGCACTGAATTTATATCGCGGAAAAAACTACGTGCAGCCGCTACTACCGATTCCACGCAAGCCACCACCGTGCGCGTGAGCTCGAGGTATCCGGCGTGAAACTGCTCGGGCACATCCGGCTTCTGAATGGATATACGATATAAATTGCCCTCGTACACATTCATCAGGTTATCCATGTCCTCCAGCAGCCGAAGCACATCGCCACGCAAGTCCGGGATCAGGGTCTGCGCATAAAGTTCGACCTCTATATTGCGGCGTAGTGTGTCACCCTCGCCTTCGATGCCTGCCTCCTGTTTCAGAAGCGCTTCGAATTCGTCGCATGCCCCGGCGGTCAGGTACATTTCCAGGGCGCTACTGAAAACCAGTCCGGCTTCCGACACCTTGTCGAAAAAATCGTCAATCTGACTTTCCAGGATACGGGTCTTGTTGAACAGTTTTATTTTTTTGGGGGATAATGAAAATCGCATGAGCTGCTCGCTATGGCATACAATTGCGACGAGAATTTATCTTCGCAAGCTTAGTTATCGACATATATATAGTTACTCACATCACTCAACACGGTAGCGGACGTACCGTAAGGGTTGGGATAATAAAATACAGACCTGGCCCATTTGCCTGACTAGGGGGCAATCCTGTTAATAGATCCTTAAAACAGTGAAACAAGTGACTGATCAAACCTTGTTAACCGGGCCATGGGCGGCTATCAGAGGTACTATAATCCAGGTCGGTGTCGATGTCGATATTGATCATGCGCGGCATGATAATTTGACAAAGAAAATCACCGGGACAGGCTGGAAATACCCGTTGTGTCGATTAGCTTGCGACCTACCCGGACACTAGCAGCAATACTCCGAGAAAAATAAAGACAGCGCCAATCACCGCCAGGCGAGCAGTCAGTCCGGAGTAGGCAATGCGTGCAAGCAACTGACTTTGCCGATCGTCCTTCAACCAGAACAGGCCGATGATCACCACTAACAGGACGATGCCGGCCAATAAAAGATACATCGAAAAATTCAAGGTTTAGAATACCCGGGTCAAAAAAGTGTCATCACACACGCGGGATATTTGAAATCTCCGGCACGCGTAAATTTACTGAATAACAATGAATTGCAGTAAATACAAGGGATTCAACTACACTCAATATACAGTAATTGTAAATATTTCACTAAAATGAAAACGAGCGCACAAAGCCACTCCTTCATGGAAGTCAAAGCCCGCGATATCCCGCTGGCAATAATCAGGTAGCGAAACAGGCCCAGAGAGATACTCGATGAACACATTCACTCATATCGAACCAACATCAACAGAAAGAATACTTTCCTGCATGGCCCTCGCCATAGACGAAACCAAGCTGGTCAGATCGATTTTAAAGTCCAGAGACATGGCTAGCAAACTGAAGAGAGACAATCTGTTTACGCAACGATTTAGTTATCTGAATAAAGAGATAACAAACCTTGAGTCGAAACTGGTACAAGTTCGCAACAGGGCAGATAAAACCAGCAAAAAGCCCCGCCGAAGAAAATAACAGTCCCAACCCTCCTGGTCGAGGGCAGTTGACTTAATTTCCACAATTATTTCGGGAAATTAAGTAAACTGTCCCACGAACTATGGGAGAGAAAGTCTGATGACGGTAAGAATACTGGTTGTTGACGATGAACCGGATCTGGAAACCCTGGTCGTGCAAAAATTCCGAAGCCAGATTCGTAATAACGAAATGGACTTTCTGTTTGCCGAAGATGGTGTAGACGCCCTGTCACAGTTGCAGGAATGCCCCGACGTGGATATCGTGTTGAGTGACATTAATATGCCGCGTATGGATGGCTTGACGCTACTTGGCAAACTGAACGAACTGGACATCCAGCTACGCTCCGTGATCGTCTCCGCCTACGGCGATATGTCGAATATCCGTACAGCGATGAACCTGGGCGCTTTCGACTTCGTCACCAAACCAATCGATTTTAACGATCTGGAACTTACCATCGACAAGTCGATTACTGATCTCGAAAATTTGCGTGAAGCCCATCGCCTGCGCGACGCGGCCGAACAGGCGAAAGCGAACCTGGCACGTTATTTCTCGCCGAACCTGGTGCAGCAACTGATCGAATCTCCCGAGTCAATGAACCTGGACGGCGAGCGCCGCGAGCTGACATTCGTGTTTACCGACCTGACTGATTTCACCGCCCTGGTCGAGTCGCTGGACCCCTCCATTATTGTACCGCTGCTGAATCAGTATCTGGACGAAATGACTCAGATCGTGTTTCGTCATGGCGGAACGGTCGACAAGGTGGTCGGTGATGCGGTACACGCGATTTTCGGTGCACCCCTGGAGCAGCCCGATCACGTCATCCGTGGTGTTGCCTGTGCGATGGAAATGGATGAATTCGCCGAGGCGTTCCGGCAACGCAAGATTGCCGGGGATATATATCTCGGTGTCACGCGAATCGGCGTGCATACCGGCTCCGCAATAGTGGGGAACTTTGGCGGCGAACATTTCTTCGATTACACCGCCCACGGTGACGCCATCAACACCGCCGCACGACTGGAGAGTGCCAACAAGCAGTTCGGCACCCGTATCTGCGTCAGTGGCAAGGTTGCCGAGCAGGTGAAGGACTTCAAGGGACGCCCCATAGGCACAATCCTGCTACGCGGCAAATCGAAGGAGCTTAAAGTATTTGAACCGTTGAACGCCGAACGAGCAGATTCATCGGCGACGAAAGCCTACCGCGTTGCCTTCGCCAAACTGGAGGCCAGCGATCCCAGCGCCAACCAGGCGTTTGCTGCGGTCGTCGGGCAATACGGCGACGACCCACTTTCGACATTTCATCTGAAGCGCACACTCGCCGGCGAATCCGGGGTCTGTATTACGCTCACGGCAAAATAGTACCCGGCTGGAAGGCGGAATTACATTCGAGTAAGAATCCATTTGCCACCATATCCGTTTATATTTTCGAAACTGCCTTCGGGCCTTCTGCCGTCGGAACTAATCTTCCAGGTGCCGGTATATTCCCGCCATTGGATATCCTTAAAGCAGACAACCCAATTTCAGCTGTCGAATCAAAGAAGATCACCATGGAAATTAATAGAAGCTATCTCATACTGGACTGTTTAACTCCTGTATAAGTGAATCCCTGTCACGCTTACAGGGGATGACGGCATCGAAACAAGCCCCTTGACTGCTTGACTTGTCCTTGCGATGCTTCTTTCCCATGCGTTTCCTGTCACCTTTCATCGTCTACCTTGCTCTTCTCACGATGCCGTTCGCGGGCGGGAGCCTGTTGGCCGCTTCGGGCGAGCGGGACAAGGTCATAGAGTACGTCAACAAGCCCTGGAGTGGAGATCTCGATGGTATTACAGAGCAGCGATTCCTTCGCATTCTCACTGTCCACAATCCCCTCTTCTTCAACTTCGACGGTGCCCGGCAGTGGGGCATCGTTGCCGAGTTGGCCAAGTTTTACGAAGATCATCTCGCCGAGGAGATCGGGCGTGTCCGCTCGCCTACCGTTGTCGTGATTCCAGTTGCACGCGACGAACTGATACCGGGCCTGATCGAAGGTCGTGGCGACCTCGTAATGGGAAATCTGACTATCACGCCCGAAAGGCAGAAACTGGTCGATTTTGGTCCCCCGTTGCATCCGAATGTCGACGAGCTCGTGATTACCGGGCCGGCCGCGGTAAATGTCGCCTCGTTCGACGATCTGGTGAAAACTGGACTCTACCTGCGACCATCCAGCAGCTATTTCGAACACCTGCAGACACTGAATTCCGAACGCAAAGCACAGGGTAAGCAGCTAATTCCCATTACCGAGGCAGACGAAAATCTCGAGGACTTCGACCTGCTGGACATGGTCAATGCCGGGGTGCTCCAGGCCATCGTCGTCGACAGCCACAAGGCGACCTTCTGGGAGCAGATTTTTGACAAGATCGTGGTCCACCGCGACTTGTCGGTGCATTCCGGCAATCAGATTGCCTGGGCCGTTCGCAAAGACAGTCCTCGCCTAATGAAGTCGATCACCGCCTTCAGTAAGACGGTTAAAAAAGGAACGCTGCTAGGCAACATCGTTTTGAATCGCTACCTCGGTAATACTCGTTGGCTCGAGAGTGCCCTCGCCAGCGAGGACCGCAAGCGCTACGAGGAAACTATCGAAATCATCAAGCGCTATGCCGGCCAGTACGAAATAGACTGGTTAATCATCGCCGCGCAGGCCTACCAGGAGTCGCGCTTTGACCAGAACAAACGTAGCCCCGCAGGCGCGGTAGGTGTGATGCAGATCCTCCCCACCACGGCGACAGACAAGGCAGTTGGCATTCCCGATATTTCAACGCTGGAGAACAATATCCATGCCGGGGTGAAATACCTGAACTGGTTGCGAAAGACATACTTCTCGGACCCGGCCATTTCACCGCTCGATCAGGTCCTGTTCTCCTTCGCTGCTTACAACGCCGGACCGGGCAATATGAGGCGAGCGCGCAGACGCGCCGAAAAGCTGGGCTTCGACCCCAACCGCTGGTTCGGCAATGTCGAGATTGGCATGTACCGGGCGGTGAGTGGCGAGCCAGCTTCCTACGTACGCAATATCTACAAGTATTATGTCACTTACCAGGGCGTCGAGAAGTCGCGCCAGGCACGCGAAAAGGCCCTCGAGGGCTAACCTGTTAATTCCGGTTCAGATCGCAATTTCTTCTAATATTAGAAAATACTGTAATCTGACTCCGATATATCCCCGGAAAGCAGGTATCACCGATGGACTGGTATGACTCTCAGCAGGACTTGAATCAGCAGACGATTTGATTGCCGATCTCAAACAGACCCTCGACGTACTCTAAAAAACCCAAATTAAACCGGATCGGATAGAATTAAAAATTAATTCTCTTTGATCCAGTTTATATGTCGGTATCGTCGTCGTCGATGGGTTTGAAATACAGCCAAATAAGCAGGCCGATAAAAGCGAATACCTCGATATTCAACAAGGTGTCGAGGAGATTACTCATGGTTGAAGGCCTTTTCTAATTTTAGTGCTTTCAACAGGCAGACAACCAGCAAAAGCACGATAAATACAAAAGGTAGCGCTCCCAGGGCTATTATCGATTTAATCGCATCAATACTGCCCGACAGTATCATCACTAGCCCAAGCGCCGCCAGAACGAGACCCCAGCTTAGTTTAACTCGCGTGCTAGGGTTAAGATCACCACCGGTTGAAAACATGCCGAGCACAAATGCCGCACTCACCACGCTGGTAACAAGGAATAAGAAAGCGGCAATGACCGTTGCGGCAATTGTCAGGAAGGATAATGGAAACTGGTTGAGCACATAAAATGTGACACCACTAAGGTTGTTATTAACTACCTCTAAAATTTGTGAGTCGGCCTTGAGAATATCGAAAAAGCCGATACCTCCGAAAACGCCAAACCAGATGATTGAAAAAGCAGTGGGTATCAAAATCACACCGCAAATAAATTCCCGGATAGTACGCCCTTTTGATATGCGGGCGATAAAAACGCCTACGAAGGGGGCCCAGGCCAGCCACCAGACCATGTAAGTCAGCGTCCAGGACTGGAACCAGTTACCAATCCGGTCATCCATAAAGGTGAAAGTGCGAAACCCGTGTACCAGGACCGAACCAAGATACTCGCCAAAACCTTGCACGATGCCACCCATCAGAAAATAGGTGGGCCCCATTAGTAGCAGATACAACACCAGGGAACCGGCGACGATCATTGCAGCGTTGGAAAGAAGCGCCATGCCTTTACCCAGGTCTACCATCAACGGCAATATAAACGACAGGCAAAGTACGCTAAATATACCCATGGTTAGCCCCATGCCCGTATCTCTTAACCCAAATAGCGCTGCTATGCCTTCCTTGACCTGGAAAACACCCATTGCAACGGAACCTCCAAGGCCAATCGCAATCGCGACAATCGCCATCAAGTCACTCAACCAGCCAACACTTCTTGTGATTTTATTACTACCAAAGATCTTCAGAATCGGTGAACTGACGAGACTAGGGCATTCGAGACG
>Ga0164320_10000172_pt1 | contig 18811 bp, 19 predicted proteins | sample GuaBasSediGuay11_FD_113736 | JGI IMG/M metagenome (GOLD analysis project Ga0164320, IMG submission 113736) | Subseafloor sediment microbial communities from Guaymas Basin, Gulf of California, Mexico - Guay11, Core 4567-28, 0-3 cm | ecosystem: Environmental > Aquatic > Marine > Hydrothermal...
CCGTCTCGATATCCTCCATGCCAAGCTCGTCGAGCTTGATAATGTATGGCTCCAACTTACGCTCCCTTGTGTTCCCTCGCAGGAAATGGACAATCGATCTCGGGCTCCAGTAGGTCGGCCAGGCGCAATGACTGCAATCCGGGATAACCGCTAATGAATGAACGCACCGTATTTTTTCTTTCCGATCAGACCGGAGTGACAGCTGAAACACTGGGCCACAGCCTGATCACGCAGTTCAGTAGCCAACATTTTAGGCAAGTGACTTTGCCATTTATAGATTCCGAAGACAAGGCACGCGAAGCGGTGCAAAAAATTGACGAATCTGAAGCCAGCGACACGTTTCGGCCCATCGTTTTTTCGACCCTGGTGCAGCCGGAATTTCGCAAGATACTGAAGGATGCAAAAGGACTGCATCTGGACATATTTGACGTATTTCTCGAACCTCTTGAGGTGGAGTTGGAACAACTACCAACGTACGAATCGGGCCGGGCCCACGGCATGAGCGATATCAATGCCTATATGAAGCGAATCGAGGCGACAAACTTTGCGCTGGCGAATGACGACGGTGGTATCAGTCGCAACTATGATATGGCCGACGTTATTCTGGTGGGCGTGTCTCGCTCGGGAAAAACGCCGACTTGTTTGTATCTGGCGTTGCAGTACGGGGTCTACGCCGCGAATTATCCACTCACCGAGGAAGATTTTGAAAGCGGCGAGCTTCCGGATTTTCTGAAGAAGCAAAATCAAAAACTTTTTGGATTGACCATCACACCGGATCGTCTGCAGCAGATTCGCAAGGAAAGACGACCAATGGGTAAGTATTCATCCGCACAACAAGTGCGTTTCGAGCTTCGTGAATCTGAGAAAATCTTCAAGCGCTACGCGGTTCCGTACGTTGATACGACGAAGTTTTCGATAGAGGAAATATCAAGCCGGATTCTCGATAGTACCGGTGTAGAGCGACGAGTGCGACCCTGAAATTTCGTTTTTGTGACGGGTTTGTGGAACGCTAATTGCACACCTTTTGCACGCGAATCGCTGTGCTATATTGACGGCATGTTACTCGAATACCAACTCGTTCCACAGACGATCATCAAGCCGAAGAGCTTCGTTGGTTTGATGGCATTGTACGAGAGTAACTACCTCAGACTTCTGCAATTGGTTCCTGAACTCGAACGCATTGATGGATGCTACAGATCCCGGGTTGCCGGTGATTGCGAACTGTATGTCGAGATATTGGAACGCTGCCGATACACCGTGACGCTGTCGCTGACTTACTACTTTGAAAACGAAACCGGACGTGTCTCGGACCCTGACATGACGGTCAGAGCGTATCTCGATGGAAGTCTGGCTGAGGCGATGAACTTATCCGGCAACCATCGTCACACAGAGCTGCGGCGCCTCGCGAAAGCACACCGTGCCGAACTGGATGCTCGTTGGCAGCGCAATGTTGTTCTAAACAAATGGCTTGAGTATCTGACTGACCGGGGTCACCTGATCCTCGACCGCTAGCAAAAGTGTTCGCAAAACTGTCGATTCAGTCAGAGTATCCGCAGCGATCAATTGTCATTATTAGTCCGCTAACCATTGTCGTGGGCGCGCGTGCGTGCCTCAGATTATGTCAAGAGGATTGATAGGTGACGAGCCTTACAGCTATTTTCGGCAATTCGGATGAGAAACCAGAAGAGGAGAGCGAGAAGCTCTTACAGCTCTATTGGAATCGTGCGGAGCTGAAAAAGGAATTCGCTGGGCTTCGCAATGAACAATACCGCCTTCAGGAGCGGGTTAAACAGCAAGAAGGCTCGACAGCCAGAGTGCAGCAGAAGCTGGACCACCTCGAGCGATTGCTGCTTGACCCGGAGTGGGTCTACAACGTCATCATTTACTACCAGTTGAAGCAGCTGAACCTACGCTGTCAAAGTAAGCTCGAAAAATTCGCGGAACAACTCAAGCAGCAACGTGAGCAGCGGCAACACAATCGCCTGGTCGGCAACTGGAATGAGCGTCGTGCACAGGAAGCGGCGGGCATTGAACGGCAAATCGTTGAGCAAAGAATGCAGGTTCAGATGCTCGAGGATCAACTGCAGGCAGAGCGACATCGTTTAGTCACGATGAGCGGTTTTCTGAAGATATTCAGACGTCGCTCAGTGACAGCAATACTCGACAATCTTGCTGAAACGATCGAATCAGCGCAACTTCAGGAAGAAGAGTTGCTGCTGCACTATGACGAAATTCAGAACCGCGTGCCACCGGATACGGAAGGGCTCGATATAGCGACAAAACGCCTGATCAACTTCACGATCCTCGCGTTTGCACAACAACTATTCCTGCACTTTGATGAAGATGGCATCGCTGGAATGGCCAAGGAAGCTGCAGAGAAAAGCGTTGGCGCGATCAACTATGGCGGCAAGAAGGAATGCGACGTAATTGTTGGTCGGGTGCAAAAGCTCGCCGACTCATTCGACAATGTTTCGGATTTTGCGGATGTCCTGCAGCAGCGCGCAAAGCTGATCGCGGAAATGGCGCAATTTCGAAGTAACGATGATGCGGTCCCGGTTTCCCGAACCGTATCCACGTTGCTCGCGATCAGTAGGAAAGGTGTGGTTAAAGAATCAGACGCCAACTTGCTAGGCGATAACTACTGGAACCTGTCGAATATTATCAGCCGTTAGATATCGGTACGATACATCTGCCGCCGGAATCGGGGCGAATCGCTGACTGAGACACCTGGAAGTCGAGTTGTGATTTCCGGTGTTTCTGACTTTGAAATTGTGACGTCTTCTTGCTCGCCTTTATCTTTCTGTTTGGCGGGAGCATCAATTGTCCGAATGGTCGCTGACGCTATCTCGTCGCTGGGAGCCTGAACGTCGGCAGAGGCGAAAGCAGATCCGCACCAGGCTCCGAGCACTAGTGCGGCTGCGCCGGTCGCGCTTAATGCAGAAATCGTTGCTGCTGCTCGCCGTGTCTTCACGGGCCCTCCAATCGCTGTCATCAGCTAGGTGTTGTAGTGGAGTATAACACCAATATACCCTCATGCAAGAACGTCGAATCAGGGCTGAATTTGAGCCGTCTGCGCTGGAATTGCCTCGACTTCCCGCATCAGGGCCAAGTCTGTAACTATGTCAGCCGCCTGGTCAAGCTGAACATCGGGGCGATCCTCGTCTTTGAGGTCTTCCAGGCTTTCAATCGGCTCCAGCGATAACGCCATCCGCCGCTCATTTTCGAGTTCCACGGCCCGCTCAAGATCTTCCTCACGCTCGGCGCGTCGCGCTTCAATATTCAGCGAGACGGCCTTGCGGGACTTCGAATGCCGATCGTCCTCGATATAACTCATGAGATAACGGAAATTCGGATCTTCCTTCGCCCGCTCGGAATGATTGGCGGTGAGTGATTCGATAGTGGTATCCAGCGGCTCACCGGCACGGAAACGCGTTGTTTGAATCGTGTCCCAAGGCAACGCGCTGTCGCGAACGCTCTCACCAATCTCTTCGGAGTCGATCGGCGAGGGCAGGTTGATGTCCGGGTTGACGCCGCGATGCTGGGTGCTCTCGCCAGTAACGCGGTAGTACTTGCCTATCGTCAACGTCAGCTGTCCGAAGCCCTTGTCATCTTCCGTTTGCAGGTACTGATCAAGCGAGTACAGGTTTTGTACCGTGCCTTTGCCAAAAGTCTCCTGACCGATAATGACGCCGCGGGCATAGTCCTGAATGGCGGCTGCAAAAATTTCGGATGCCGAGGCACTAAAGCGATTAACAAGAACCGCTAATGGGCCGTTATACGAGACGCGGGCGACCGGATCCGGATCGTCGAGGCGGCTGACGCGACCGACAGAATTACGCAATTGCACGACCGGCCCGTTATCGATGAACAGACCCGACAAAGCAGTCGCTTCAACAAGGTGGCCCCCGGGGTTGTCGCGAAGGTCAACGATCAGTCCATCGATGCCTTGCTCCTCGAGTTCGCCAATCAGCCGCTTAACATCTTTCGTAGTACTGGTGTAATTCTTGTCGCCGTTACTCAGGGCGCGGTAGTCGCGGTAAAAACTCGGTACTTCAATAACGCCGATCGACCAGTCCCGCCCATCGCGTGGAATGGTGATAATCTCGCTTTTTGCCGCCTGCTCCTCGAGCTTCACTTGACCGCGTGTCAGGCTGATTACCTTGTCGCTGATGCCGGGGAGGGCGCCGGCGGGAATAATCTGCAGCCGGACTACGGTGTCCGCGGGGCCGCGAATCAGGTCGACGACGTCGTCCAGACGCCAGCCGATGACATCGACCATCGAACCGTCGCCGCCCTGCGCAACACCGACAATCTTGTCTTCGGGCTTCAACGAACCATCAATCGATGCCGGTCCGCCGGGGATGATATTCACGATGTGGACGAAATCGTCCTCAGTTTGCAGCGACGCACCAATCCCGAAATACGAAAGGCTCATGTGAATTCGATATTCTTCCGAATTGCGCGGTGACATGTAATTCGAATGCGGGTCCAGCGTATGTGCAAACGCATTCATGAAGGTCTCGAATACGTCGTCACTCTTCAATTGATCCATACGCTTGAGATAACGCGAGTATCGCTTGGTCAGGGTCTCTCGCGAGTCTTCCCATGACTTTTCGGTTAACGCCAGATTGAGTACGTCATTTTTGACCCGCTTGCGCCAGATTTCGTCCAGTTGTTCTGTCGTTGTCGCCCACGGCGATTCCGAGCGATCAAATTCGTATTCTTCGTCGATGGACAGGTCTGGCTCGGTCTCCAGCAACGTCAGTGAAAACTCAAAGCGCTCGCGCACGCGGGTGCGATAAATCGAGAACATGTCAAAGACGGGATCCAGTGGCTGAGACCTGACGACGTCATCGAGATGGTGACGATAGCCTTCGAAAAACTCGATATCGCTGGCAAGCATGTACATTCGGTTGCGATCCAGCGCTTCGATATAGCGGTCCATCACGAGCGACGACAAATCGTCGTCCACCGCAACATGCAAATAATGTGATTTCTGAATGAACTGGGCAATCAGTTCACCGATATTCTCATGTCGCGACTCGGGCAACAGAGGCTCATCGGAAACAACGGCTTCGGTATCAGCAATGCCAGGGGCTGCCAGGAATCCAAGCAGCAGGCCTGCGAACCAGGCGTTACGACGGGTCTCAAGTGCTTTCAAATCTATCTCCAATATCTGTGAAAATATTCATTCAGACGGCTTTGGGCTAGGCTAGTTGCCCGCGGCCTTGCGATCAAGGGCATATTTTGCATAAACATCAAACGGTTCTTGCGGTCACTAATTAGACCAATGCGGAAATAATCCAATGCGACCACTAACTGTCATTACCGGCATCTTGCTCGGGTCCTGTCTCGCTATCACAGTTAGCCTCGCCGCGGTGTTGCTGGTGTTCTTCATTCTCGCCGACGACTACCCACGCGTGCAGCATGAACTAGAGCCTCTATTGTCCAGTATTTCCATCTTCTTCGGTATGACCATCATTTCGGCTGCGAGTTTCTACACTTTGCTGATTAATCACCGCGCGCGGCATTTATGCCAGGGACTATTGTGGCTCGGAGTGGCAGCGACAAGTTGGTACTACATTCCCTAGTCAAACAGCGAGAATTCAGCGTTGTTGCCGTTGATGTCCTTACTTTCTTCTCGCCGGTGACGCATTCGAGCCTGCAACTCTTCACGGTGTTCATTAATCCAGTCGTCACGACTAGTACCGTCATGTTTGCTGCGAAACTCGCAAAAGTCCTGGTAGGCCTCGATCTCATGCTCAAGTTCGCGCATGACGAGCTCAACCATAATTGCATCGTCCAGAAATCCAAGGCCGGGAATATGATCGGGGATCAAGTCTTCGGGCTCGGTGAAATACGCGAGAGCATTTAAGACTCTCGTTGCCTCATGGTGCGGCAGCCGCCAGTCCAGGTCGGTCAGCATGCGGATCATGAGGCGCAATTTGTCGATGCGTTCCTGAATAAAGCCGGGTGTGGCGGTGCTAGACAGGTCTCTCAACAGACCCTCAGCGGTCGCGACAATGTCTTCCGGCGTAGACCGTGCAATGGCTTTGCGTGCCTCTCGCATTATCAGTTGGAAATGCTTGAGATCATCGTTGGTGAGTTCAAACGAAACACGCAGACTCATCGGTGTGCCTTCAGGGGAAACTCGTCGAGGTAACGAAGTTTAGCGCAACGCGGTGCAGGATTACTTACTGCGTTTATCCCAGTTACGGGAGCGGTCGAAGCGACCCGTGTTGTAGGGATCCATGCCTTCTTCTTCTTCGGTGTCGATCATTGAATCGTCGAGGATTTTCAGGGTCTCGTGCGTCCCTGTATCTTCGCGGACGTATTTGTTGCGAATCAGCACGTTTTTTCCTGGCCCGTTGTCTTCAATGGTGCCCTCGATCTGCGGGTCAAGATCAACGTACTCGGGTTGTCGCTCTGGTACGGATTGTTTGATCTGCGTCGTACGCGGGGCGGTGTGTCCGCCGGTGTAACGAAGATGCGAGCCGGTTTGGCGAAGATGGACGCCGGAGCGGTCCAGTGGTGACAGTCGAGAAGCCTTCCGTGGCGATATCTTGCTGGTTAGCCAGTTTATGAAACGCTTCATGATCGGTGCTCGAGTGCTCTCGCTAATGCTTGTCTGATTACGGCAACTATAGGCCTTGCCTCAGATCAGGATGCATCATTGTTAACATAAATTCTAGACAATCACCGCTAATGAGCTGTTGTTAAAGAAAATAATGTGATTCGCATCACATTTTTCCGGCGCCGGCCGCGTGCGGGAAAGGAATCAGCTTTTTGGGGTCGCCGTGCTGCGCCAGGCATGCAATGTGAGACGCAGGGTTTGCCAGACCAGATACGGAGACAGGATGAAGAACCAGGCGAGGAGGTCACCCGAGCGGATTTTGGCGCTCAGCGTGCCAAAAAAGTCTCCGTAGCCATGCCCGCCGAACTGACCAAGCACATCTTGCCCGACATAGAAGATCGCAATTGGCACTAGTACGAATCCGAAAAACAGCAAGCCGAGTAGCAGGGCTAATTCCCGCAGAGCATTTTGTTTCAGGGCGTTCTGGTTCACGGTGACCGTCGATGTCACAAAGGAAGCGATATCCTTGCTTACGGTCTGGGAAATATCAAGTCCGGTTTCGGTGCCGCCGTCGGTACACGAGCATCCCCATATGCAGGCATGCAGCCGCAAATAACAGGTAGTGAGGCAGAATCCAGTACCAGTTACTGATGTACAAGGTAGCGAATAACGCTGTGGCTCCGGCGACCAGGTAGAAGTAGGGCAGCGCGTTATAGAGGAGTTTGGGTAGCCATATCTTGCGAGACATCAGCTTGCCCGCGTCGCGGGTCATTTCCTGGGTCTCACTGAGGTGAGCTGACTTGCTTGCCGTGTTGCTGAACATCATTGCCGGTACGCGCTCCTTGCGATTCGACAACTACACTAAATTGTACGGCCGCAAAAAGCCGTGATTGCGCTCACAATCCTGAAACTAAGTTGGGTTTGGGCTAGGCGTCGCGCTTTGGGCGTTCTTCGTAACGAAAGTCCGCCGTACCGATGGTGACGGTGTCACCGTTCTTCAGGAAGTGCTCGGTGATTCGTTTTGAATTGACGAATACGCCATTCTTGCTGCCCCAGTCGATCACGCGGGTCGCCTCTCGATCTGTAACAATCACCGCATGGCGACGACTGACATACGTGGCGTCCAGCTGTATGTCATTTTGTTCGGTGCGGCCGATCGTCAGGCGATCCTTGAAAAGGGGAAAGCGTAATTCCTGTCCGTCGACTGACCCGATCAATACGCGAGTCACACGGTCTCGCTCCTTGCCAGGGCGTTCGTTATTGCGTTCAGACATTCGAGTGTCTATGTCCTGAATGACATCCTCGATCTCGCCGATAGACTCGATTTGTTGAGATTTCTTGGCGAGTTCGGCAAGCAGGCAGTTGATTGCCTCGCTCTTGGTTTGCAGTTTCTGCTCGTTATCCTCCATTTCGCGTTGCAGACGGCGGTTCTCTTTTTCGAGCTTTTCGATGCGTGACCGGTTCTGTTCTTCAGTTTGGCTGAGCATTTTCTCGAGTTCATCCTTGAATCCGCGTGTGTCCACCAGGTCCGACACCAGTTGTTCAGTGACCAGCTCGTGCTGTGCAACTGTTTCCTGCGCCTCTCCCAATTCAAAACGAACCATGCGAATTTCATCCTCATGGGTGGACTTGATGCCATCCAGTTTTTCAGCCAGAGCCTCTTTGTTCGCCTTTTCTTCGCTCAATTCGGCTGCCATTTCGGCGAGCTCCTCGGTGGCCCTCGTCATGCTCAGCTGCAGGAACTCTTGAGTGTCTTCCGCTTCACTGGTATCCGCGGATTTGTCCTGCAAGTTTTGCCGCAGCGAATCGGCATATGACTCGGTGCGCGTGATTTGTTCACGCAGTTCAATGATTGTGCTTTCGGCGCTCGCAATCTGCCCGGCCTGTTGCTGCAAGCGTTGACGATCCTGTTCCGCTTCGTCGCTGCGATCTGCTGTCAGCTCCAGTTGAAGTTTCTCGATTTGTTGGTCGCGCTCAATGACCGATTCCTGGAGCACTCCATACTCATCGTTGCGAGCACGAATCTCGGCTTTCAGTGCCTTGATGGCCTGATCGCGTTTCTTCAGTAACTTTTCTTTGCGCTGCAGTTTCTTGGTCGAATCGCGCAGCTCGTCATTCAGATTGTCTGTCAGGTCTTCGCGGGCCTTGATTTCAGTTTCGAGGCCAGTCCACTTCGCCCGTAACTGTTCAATGTCGTACTGAAGTCGATCGATAGTTTCCGAGCGATTCTTGAGATCCGACCTCAACTCTGTAATTGCGGCATCGCGGTCGGAGTCTTCAGGCTCTGCAAAGCCATGCGTACTGGCAGCAGCTTCGGACAAGTCATCGGTATCGCGACTAGAGTCGACTTGCGGACGCGCAAGTTGCTCCAGCTCCGCAGTCGGGTCGTCGTCCTCCGAGCCTACTTCGTTTATGTTTTTCTTATCATTAGCCATCCGCACATACTCGCATGGTGGGCGGCGCAGAGAATGTCAGGCTACGTTACGTCAAATGCGATACAGGTGCGCTAGTCGCAAGATACTGTGCGGCCTTCAGCCCATAAACGCAGGTCGTGTATCTGTTCCTGCATTACGACTGACAGTGGTTTCGTCTGCTGTGCTTCATGCAGGATGTGGCTGCTTGAGAGCGGTTCTTGTTGCGCATGCGCTGCGTAAAATCCTGACACAACCGCCTGCTCAATTTCAGCGCCGGAGAAACCGTCCATGGCGTCCGCCAGTGCCTCGATGTCGAAATCACCGAGGCGCTGTTCACGACTGGTTAGGTGAATGGCCAGTATTGAAGCGCGAACGTCTTTGTTCGGCAGATCGACAAAGAAGATCTCATCGAAGCGGCCCTTGCGAACGAGTTCAGGGGGCAAGGCGCTAATGTTGTTGGCAGTAGCAACAACGAAAACATGACTTTTCTTTTCCGCCATCCAGGTCAGGAATGTGCCGAGAACCCGCTGTGTCGTTCCTGTCTCGCCACCGCGACCTGCAATGCCTTTTTCTATTTCGTCTATCCACAGGACACAGGGAGACATGACGTCCGCCGTATTGAGTGATTCCCTCAGCTTGCGCTCTGTCTCGCCGTGGTACTTGTCGTAAATGGCGCCAAAGTCCAGGCGCAGCAATGGAACCCCGAAAATGCCGGCTGTTGCTTTGGCTGCGAGACTTTTGCCGCAGCCCTGAACGCCGAGCAACAGAATCCCTTTCGGTGAATCGAGGTGCGAAGCACTGTCGTCACCGCGAAACACCGACTTGCGTTGCGACAGCCACTTCTTAAGTCGGCTCAGGCCGCCGACATCACTGAAACGCGCAGTGTCATATTCAAACTGCAGTGCACCGCCACGATTCAGGAGTTCATATTTGGCCTGCATAACACCGGGGAGGTCACTCTTGGTAATCGCACCATCAACGTAGATCGCATTGCGCGCGAGTTGCTCCGTATCGTTATAGGTTAGGCCGGCGAGATTTCTGACCAGCAGTTCGTAAGCTTTGGAATCAGCTTGCACGTGTGCACCGGGATTTTCGGTGGCCCATTCATCGGCAACGCGCTGAATGATCTGCTGGCGTTCTTTTTCGGTCGGGAGTGCCATCTCAAATCGCGCACTGAACGACTCGAGCTCACTGGGCAGTTTTACAGTGTGGCTAATGAGTACGATCTGCCGTGGCACTTCCTTGTAGCGAATACAGATGTCTTTTATCAGACGCACGTGCAGCGGGTTTTCAAGGAACGGATGGAAGTCGAGTAACACATAAATGCCCGGTTTTAGCACGGCGCGAATGTGTTTGAGCACCTCACTGGGTTCGGAATTCAGTGGTTGTGGCTCAAGCGCTATGTCCAGACGTTGCAGGCCATCGGTAAACGTCCAGCGAAACAACGGCATGTATTGCTCGCCGATCCCCGCAATTGCGATGGTCTGGAGCATTTTCAGCATCCGCGACTCGTTCCGCGTCTCAATGATGACAATCGGGGTCCGCGAGCGCAGTACGACTTCTAAATCGTGACGTCGGTCCATCAAATAATCAGAATCTCTACATACCAGCGTGAAGTGTACGACAGCCGGGCAGCTTGTCGATGTGCAGTGTGTCCAAGTTAGCAGCAGCATCTTCGCCAGCAATTTCGCTGGCGATCATCGTGAGTTGCGCAAGGTCGACCCGGCCATCTGTCAGCACCAGTCGTCTCGTTACGTCATCCAGAGTGGCCGTTCCTGCAGACAGTTTGCGAATCTCTTTATCAAGTTCGCTGAATACACCAACGGCCAGGGCCGTTGTCGCACCAGTAGATGAGCCTTTGCACAATTCCGTGGCATTCGTTGCCCATGCCGCCAGATCAGCCTTTGCCCGGGTGTACCGTTTGTCGGAAATCGTGCCACTGCGGCGCAACAGTTCCAGGCTGTAATATTCGGCCAGACCCTCGATGATCCAGTCGTAACCGCTTGCGGCGGACAGGCCCAGGGTCAGGTGTAGAACCTCGTGTAGCAGGGTGCTCGTTGCGTTCTCACTGATCAATGGACGATCGGCGTGGATAAATAATGACTGTGGTGCCGAGAGCCCGCCGCGCCACATGGGATCGCCAGCGCTGACGATCGTCAGTCGTGGGGGGAGAGCGGGCAACAAGCGGGAGAGTTCAGGTAGCGTCCAGTTGAGCAGCGCCAACGTGTCCATACGGCGAACGGCATTGTCGATCGGCCCTGGCACGGCCACGCGGATGCCACTGATCGTCTCTCGTCGTACGCCAAGTTCTCCGAGCACCATCCACCCTGACGGCTGATCAAAGCGGCGCCGTGGATTGTCGACGCGAAATGCGCCATCTTGGTCAAAGTACTGTGTGACGGCTGTCCAGCCACCAGGTAACTCCAGCCTTAACCAGGTCTCGCTCTTGGCAGCTTTGAGCGTACGCGTCGCCGCTCGTGGAATTATGTCTTCAGCCCGAAACAGGCCCCAGTGATTGTCCAGCCACGCGTCGTAACCATCGCCATTTCTGCGATGCGGAACGGCAACCTGCCATTTGAGCGTGCCTCCATTTTCAGGGGGACGCCAAATCGCACTATCGCCATCAATGCTCAGTGCTCCGTCCCCGTCCAGGTCCGAGATCAGGGGATTAAGCCGTAACCGCATCTCTCGCAGCAGGTATCGCGCCTGTGAAAGTTTGAGTGTTACCGCAACGGTTCCAGTGTCTGCCGTGGGCCTGACGCCGTAGTCCAACCGGTAGCTCAGAGGGTCAGCCGGCACGTAATCACTTATGGTGGTGTCACCGCAGGCGCTGCACCACGCGAGGCTTAGCAGCAAGATGCCAACATTCAGTCTTGAGATGTAGTTCATACGTGCTTCAGCTTTAGTCGCGTATTCTGCTTGCTCTATACCGAACGGGAGTGGTCGCAATGATATCTCAGCCAGCCCGAATTGTTCGTAGCATCCTCCTCGTCACGGTCGCCATCGCGTGCGCGTCAGGATGCTCGTCGAAGCAAACTGTCAGGCCCATCGCCAAGCCCGAACCGGTACCTGCCGCAAAGTCGCCGTCCCGACCCAGTGTCGGCGAACGGGCAGCAAGAGTCGCTCTGCAGCAGGTTGGCACGCCTTACCGTTACGGGGGCAGCACCCCGAGCGGGTTTGATTGCAGCGGTCTGGTGTATTACTCCTACGCCAATGCTGGCAAGAATGTTCCACGTACGACAGGCGGGCTCTGGAGTGATCTGGCGCCGATCAATGACAGGGATATGCGTGTCGGCGATCTGCTGTTTTTCAGCATATCCGGAAAAATGTCTCACGTTGGCCTGTATCTTGGAGGTGGACGCTTCGTGCACGCGCCATCCAGCGGCAAAGTGGTCTCGATTGAGAATCTCGGATCCGACTACTACCGCCGGGCGTTTATTCGAGCAGGCAGACCGCGATAGGGGTCAGGCGGACTCTTCCTGCACGATAAAGGCGTGTAATTGATTGGCCAGCGACTTGCAGGCTTTGGCCTGGGTTCTTGCGATAAACGGCAAGGGGATCACCAGCGCTGGCATAAAGGATGTGCCGCTTACGTCGGCCGAGACGGTTCCTGCTGATTCCAGACCCTCAAGGTCCCACACAGATGCATCGTAATCGGCATCTTTCTGCCACCACGCGAAACCGAAGCAACCGCCGCCACCAGGTCCTGCGGCACAGGACAGGCTGCCACCGCCGGCCACTTTCTCGGTGTCACCGTCCAGCCAGATAATGTAACGAATTCCCTGTTGTGCAATTTTTTCGGCAACGCCCGGTCGTTCCATTAACTTCGCGAGATTCTTGGTTTCCGCCGGTGCAGTACGAGGTTCGAACCAGGGAAAGAGCGAATCAACGAATTCGGCGTGGGGTATAACGCGTAATCCTTTGCTGCCTCGGGCTAGATTATCTTCGATACAGGTTATGTATTTTGCTTCCGTCTCATTACCAAGATGGTAGCTTTTCGCCATGATTACGACGGATTCGCCCTCGTTGATACCGGTCAGGCCCTGCCGCGCGTCCTGCACCGTAGATGTCACACATGCTGTAGATGATGCAGTCGCAACAACGACCATCAACGTCTTTACCAATCGATTAGCTTGAATCATCAGTAGGTCCCTCGAGTGCTGTGGTTTGCACGTCGTTCTCGTTCGAAACAGGTGCCGGTTGCGTAGCCGGTTTGTTAATCAAAGTACTGATCTGGGTTTCTTCATCTAATTTCATGACCATCAGGGCGGCGGCGTCGCGCATCGCAAGCACGGCGGCTCGTTGCAAGGCCTGCGACTTGCCCATGGTGGTTGTTTGACTCTTGCCGTAGGCGCTTACAGGCCATTCCGAGAACAGCTTTCCTTCGCGATCGTAAACTTTCAGCCGATAGCGAATCCAGACGGCAAATGCCTCCGTGTTACTTTGATCCGGTGTGGAAAACTCAAATGCATCAATGCTGGTTTCAATCAGAGCATCGAGCGGGAGAAGGTTAGGGTCGTCGTTTTCGGAAAGCACTTTGACGCCGGCAAACATGTGGCTGAAAAGCTGCTCAAACAAAGCGGCGTTGGACCGGCCCAGGTCGATCGACCATTCCTCGCGGCCGAATACCAGTTCCTGGTGAATAAAGTGTTCGAAATTGCCCGGCATGCGCAAGCCGACTGACATCGGGATCTTCTCAACCAGCGGCGTCGGAATCGTCGGCGCCTGAAATGCGACGCTTGAGCTACAACCGGCTGCGAGCCCGGCGAGCAATATTCCTATCAGCGCAGTGCGTATCATAGATTTATATTTAGACGAGCCTGGTCATGTTTATCGGTCGATCGATTTGTATATGAGAGCGCCCATATGCACCAGAGTTCCATCCATAGACGCCAAATATAGCGTAAGTCCACTGTAGATGGGCAAGCCGAGAGAATCAACGTAATCTGCCACTTCACGAAGTTCGCTTCTACCGGTATAAAGACCCCCGCACTGCGTTTTTATTACATTCCCAGGCCAGGTCGATGGCACGTCCGAAAATTCTTGTTTTTCAGCATGTTCCGTATGAGCCTCTGGGAACGCTTGACCCGTTGCTGAAACAGTCTGGTTTTAGAATTCGCTACGTGAATTTCGGTAGAAGTCCGAAAACACGTCCAACACTGGACAAATATGCGGCACTGATCATCCTCGGTGGGCCCATGAATGCAGATCAGATCGACAGCTATCCGAATCTGCATACGGAAGTCGAGGTCATTCGCGAGGCGATCGATCGTGACATGTCAGTGCTGGGGATTTGCCTTGGAGCACAGTTATTGGCCAAGGCTCTGGGAGGCTCGGTATGTTGCAATCCGGATCGGGAGATCGGCTGGTACGACGTCGAGTTGACCGAAGAGGGTGTGAAAGACCCGGTGTTGTCCACCTTTGCCCGGCAGCAGCGTGTGTTCCAGTGGCACGAAGATGGTATTGAGTTACCGAATGAGTCGGTGCACCTGGCCAGCTCGCCGGCCAGTAAGGTGCAGGCGTTTCGTTATGGTGAACATGCGTATGGCTTTCAATTCCATCTGGAAGTGAACAGCGCACTGATCGATCGCTGGCTTACGGTACCGAATAACCAGGCTATCCTCGATGCGGAAGAGGGCAACATCGACCTGGCGGAAATTCGTGAGCAAACGGATTGCTCGATCGACGCATTGCAGGAATTGAGCCTGCAGACATTTTCGCGCTGGATCGATCGATTTGAGCTAGCGCCGCGCCGCCGCAGACTGCCTTCCCGCTAATCGCCTCGCCATTCGAGCGGTGGCTCCTGCATTAGCGCGACTTGCTCGCGTAACGACAGTACGTGATCTTCCCAGTACCGATGTGAGTCGAACCAGGGAAAGGCAATCTTAAATGCCGGGTCTTCCCAGCGCCGTGCGATCCAGGCTGCGTAATGCATGATTCGTAAACTTCGCAATGCCTCAATCAGATGCAGTTCTCGCGCGTCGAATTGGCGAAATTCCTGGTAACCGGATAACAGCGCTTCCAGCTGTGGTGTCTGTTCTGCCTGATCGCCGGAAAGAAACATCCACAGGTCCTGCACGGCCGGCCCACTTCTTGTGTCGTCCAGGTCGACGATGTGCAGGCGATCCTCGGCGACAAGAACGTTGCCAGGATGAAAGTCAGCATGCAGTCGCAAATGGCGGGTTGCTCCTGCTCTGTCGTAGCAGGTTTCCACCGCGGCAAGAACGTGATCAACGATGCTCTCGTACGCGGGTAGCAGCTCGTGCGGGATAAAGTCGTGCTCCAGCAAGAAGTCGCAGGATGCATAGCCGTAACTTTCAATGTCTACAACCGGACGGTGGGTGAAATCTGCTGTCTCCCCAATCAAATGGATGCGTGCGAGGAGGCGGCCGAGTTGACGTAACAATTTGAGATTATCGAGATCTGGTGCACGACCACCGTGGCAGGGGGACACAGAAAAACGAAATGGCTCGGAGTGATGCAGGGATTGGCCGTCGCAGATCATCGGTGCGACCACCGGAATTTCAGCATCTGCGAGTTGCTGCGAAAACTCATGCTCCTCGAAGATCGCTGCATCGCTCCAACGCTCGGGTCTGTAGAATTTGGCGACGATCGGGCTGCCATCCTCGATACCGACCTGGTAAACCCTGTTTTCGTAGCTGTTCAGTGCGAGAAAGCGGCCGTCACAACGAAAAGAGAGGGTCTCGAGTGCCTCCAGGATGTGCTCGGGTTGCAGGTTGGTATAGGCAAGGGCGGCATTATCAGGGGTTCTAGTCATCAACGGTGCGTATTAGTATTGAATCCATGAACATTACAGCAGAAAAATGTACGCGCGTGATTATCGCTGCCTTTATTGGCATCTTTATTACGTCTTGCAGTGCAGACGACCGGGCACTTGACCTTGAAAGCTATACGGCAGAGCTCGAGCAGTGGCGTAGTGAGCGGCTTGCGAATCTGAAAGGGCCAACCGGTTATCTTAATCTGGTCGGCCTGTACTGGTTGAGTTCAGGCGAGACCCGCATAGGGTCGGCGGCTGACAACGATATCGTTTTTCCAGCTGAAGCGGCGCCCTACATCGGCGAACTTCAATCAACTCCAGACGGAGTTGTGCTGGTGACAACGTCCGATGCGGATGTACGTTATGAGGGCGTACCGGTCAGCTCGATTCTGATTTCAGACGATACAACCGCGAGTCCGGTCATGCTGACGCACGGGTCATTCGCATGGACAGTGATCAAGCGCGACGGGCGCTTTGCATTGCGTCTCAGAGACTTCGAACATCCGGCTATCGCGGCATTTCCGGCAATTGAATCTTATCCGATCGACCCGTCGTTGATTGTCGATGCGACGTTGACGCTCTTTGATGAGCCCAAAGTTATGAACGTCAACACCACGATCGAAGGGTTGGGATATCACCCCGAGTCGCCCGGGAGCGTGTCATTCGACATCGACAGCGAGTCCTACAAACTCGAAGCTTACGCATCGGGTGACAGTCTGTTTTTCGTGTTTGGTGACGCAACGAGCGGCCGCGAGACTTATCCCGCAGGGCGCTTCTTGTATGCCAAAGTCCCTGGCGAGGATGGCAAGACAGTTCTCGATTTCAATCGCGCTTACAATCCTCCCTGCGCATTCAATGCATTCGCAACCTGCCCGGTTGCATCACCCAGAAACCGAATGCAGGCGCGCGTTGAAGCGGGCGAAAAATACGATCCCGACATACATTCGATACCAGAGGGCTATCATTGATCTTCGTCTGCTAGCTCTCGTTGCGCAGTTGTTTGGCGAGCATTGCGACTTCCTTGCTGCCGCCCTCCGTGGCTTGTGATCCCACCTGGTGAAAGCCGAGCTGCCGGTGAAAACGCATTGAGGATTCGTTCGGTGGGCGCAAGTTAACCTCGCAGGTCATGACCTCAACGATGTCCGGAACGGAAGCTGCAAAATCGTCGTAGAGCCTGGACGCTAAACCGAGACGTCGTCCGAATGTGGCCACTGCGACCCGATCGACGTACGCGAAATCGCTGTAGCGGTCGCAAAACCAAAGGTAATTCGGGCTGGCATAACTGGTTCCCGGGCGCAGCCCGATCAGGTAGGCGGCGATTCGCTCGTCTTTGATCGCCACACGGAAATAGTGCGCGTTGGTGGCAAACCAGTGCATGCGCTCAATATCAACACTGCCGACATGCGGAACCTCGGATTGGTTCAGACTAAGAACTGCGTCAAGGTCATGGACAGTGACATCGCGGATAATTATCTCCATTGCCGCAGTGTAGGTTTGTGCAGTGGGGCGTGCAAAGCGTATACTGCGGTCAAGACGGCAATCGATCCGCTCGATTAACAAAATTAGACCGTCGCAATTCGCTACTTTACTCGCCATTTTTTTGGAACCAGAGTTCCGTGTTGGAGCTTTGTGAATTTGATTGTAAGGAAGCCGTTTCATGATTAAGTCGATCAACCTGAAAGTTCTTCTGCCAATTCTTGCCAGTGCCTTCATCATCGTCGCTTGTGACAAGGACGAAGCTACGAGTGGTGAATCACAAGTACTGATATCTGAAGATACTTTGCTGCAGTACATACCTGCAGATACCCCCTATGTTTTCGCCAACGTTGCGCCATTGGCTGACGATCTGATGGACAAACTCGAACCCAAGATCGAACGGGTATTGCAGTCGTATCAGACAGTCATGCGAGAAGTCATGTTGGCGGCAAAGCAGGATGTCTCTGCGGACGAGATCAGCGACGAGGATATGGAGCGAATTACAGCCATTTCCAATGAGCTTATGTCGCTGTTTTCAATAGAAGGCATGCGCAACGCAGGCATTGGCCGCGATGCGACCGGCGCAGTCTATGGCAATGGTCTGCTGCCGGTTATTCGATTCGAATTGACTGAAGGCGCGCTCTTCGACGCAGCAATCTCCGGCCTGGAAGAAGAGGCGGGCTACGAGATGGCGGTCGCAAATCTGGGTGAGCATTCGTACCGCTATTTTGACGCTGAAAAAATCAGAATTGTGATTGCCGTGATGGATAATCAAGCGGTACTGACGATGGTGCCGACGAGTTTTGACGACGCGCAAACCAGCCAGGCACTGGGCCTGACTCTGCCGGAAACGAATATTGCCGAATCCGGTGCGCTGCAGGAAATCGCCAGCGAGTATGGCTTTACCAACGAGTTCGTTGGCTTTATGGACGTCGAGGCGATTGTTGAACGCCTGATTGGCGGCGCAACCGGCCTTGATGCGGATCTGGTTGCGTTGATGGAGCATGACCCGGCCGATTTGAGCGATGTTTGTCGTGCAGAAATTCGCTCCGTTGCGGCGATCGCACCTCGAATGGTTATGGGCTACAAGGAAATCAGCGTCGACAAGATTGATTCTGCGATTGTTCTTGAGCTCAGAGAAGATATCGCTGCTGGGTTACAGGGATTGTCAGCCGCTGTGCCAGGACTCGGCGAGGATCATGGTGGTCTCATGTCCTTTGGCATGAGTATCGACATTAAAGCGGCCCGGGAATTTGTCGAAGCCAGACTGGATGCGATGGAAGCCGAGCCCTTCGAATGTGAGCATTTCGCTGATCTGCAGGCAGGTGTTGCAGACGGACGTGAAGCATTGAATCAGCCCGTTCCTCCGATGGTCTACGACTTCAAGGGGTTCCTTGCAGTGATCGACGATATTCAAGGACTGGATATCGCCTCGCAAACACCGCCGACGTCAGTCGATGGAAGCTTTCTGCTCGCAATGAAAAACGCGCAGGCGCTGGTGTCGCTGGGAGCAATGTTCAGCCCGGAAATCGCCGGTATGAATCTGCAGGCAGATGGCAAACCAGTAGC
>Ga0164320_10000173_pt1 | contig 18788 bp, 18 predicted proteins | sample GuaBasSediGuay11_FD_113736 | JGI IMG/M metagenome (GOLD analysis project Ga0164320, IMG submission 113736) | Subseafloor sediment microbial communities from Guaymas Basin, Gulf of California, Mexico - Guay11, Core 4567-28, 0-3 cm | ecosystem: Environmental > Aquatic > Marine > Hydrothermal...
AATACAGCCGGTATCGTGACCGACCATCATGTCGGCTCGCGCTTCTTCCTGGGCGACTCGCAGCTTGCGATCAATGGCAAACGAGCGAGTGAATTCCCGTTCGGAGATGATGTGTCGGAATCCGAAGCCGCAGCAGTCGTACCAGGTCCGGTAGTCAATGACTTGCGCACCGAGGGCTTCGAGTACTCCAGTTGTGACGGCCACACGGTTGCCGCCGAGAATTTTGTCGTCGTAAATCGCGTCTTCAGGAACCATCTTGTACACGTGGCACGCCGGGTGCACGGTCGCACGGATATGACTGCAGTCGATGACCTGGCGTTTCGCGATTTCGTCACGCATCACATGCAGCCATTCAGAGTAATGCACAACCTCTTCCGGGATCAGCAGCTTGCCGTCGACGAGGCGGCCTAACTTGCCGAGAATTTTCTTAACGCTTTCGCGAAGCTTGGCCGACCGCAGCAGGTAGCCACGAACCTCTTTGTAGTTGCCGAATGACGTGCCGCAATGCACGAGCGGGTAGAAATGGCCGTCCGGCAATCCCTGCGCTTTCGCGGAGACGTAGGCCTGGTGGAAGTTGCGCAGGAACACGGCCGCCAGGCTCTCGATGTTACCGATGCCCGAACCGTGGTAGTTCCAGGCCGTGCACGACGTTTGGTCTGTCTCATCGAGATACTCGATGTCCATTTCGTTCATGAGCCACAGCAACGACGCCGGGTAACCAGGAATATTGCCACATTGGCCACAGGACTTGTGGTGCCAGAGCTGTGTCGTCGGGATACGCTTGTCCCACCCGTACAAGGTCTTCACGGTTACAGGCTTGTGTTCATCCTGAATCCTGTGCACGACGATTTCGCCGTCTTTCTCGAGCTCCCACATGACATCGCGAACGTCTTCAACGCGAGCCTTGTTGGTCAGCATCGAGCGGCGGTTGACGATCTGGTCAACCCATACGGTCGCTACATGCGCGTCTTCTTTGCTCAGGTTTGCATCGGTCCATTCGGAACCATGCCCGGTAAAACGGTCCCCACCATTATCTGTCATGCCGTGTCTCCTACAGGGTGTCACCCCATTCGCGGCTAAAGCCGCTCCTACAGTCTTCTATTCCTGTTCATCGAGAAAATCTTCATAGTCATCGCGCTTCTCGTCCATGATGTCGCAGATGACGTCGAACAGGTTCTCATCGATAGTTTCGAGGCTGTCGAGTACGCCGGTCTCTTCCCAGATTGTGTACAACTCAACAGACGTCTTTAGGTTCACTTCCCACGCCGTCTTTGTCGTGTGCAGCGTCGGCATCGGTATTGCCTTACGTAGAATTTCCAGCGGCGCATCGACTTTCGATACGTTCGGCCCCCAGTCGGCAAAGCCTTCCGGGTTGATCATGTCGGGCGATAACTGGTTACCGGTTGAAATGAGTTTCAGCATCACTCGACTGAACGGTCGCAGCACGCTCTTCGCCGACTCCATGCCATGTTTGATCGCTGTCTCACGCATGATCATGACGAGGCCGCCCGGAGAGTTACCAAACGGGCAACGTGCGGCGCAGGTGTAGCACTGCGCGCACGACCAGATTTTCTCCTGCATCGCGTCATAGATGCCTTCGAGGTTCTCGGTCCAGAGCAGTTGTACGATCTCGCGCGGGCTGAAGTCGTAGTAATGTGCGGACGGGCAAGTCGCGGTACAGATACCGCAGTTCAGGCAGCCATTCAGTTCATGGTCGTATCGCAGGTCTCCCTGGATGTCCTGAAAAATTTCCTCGAGTTGTTCACGCCCAACGACCGAGTCATCAGAGACCGGGTCGCCTATGTGTTCCTGTATTCGCGAAGTGGACGAATGTGACACTGAATTACCCTAGTAAGTAAGAACCTTGACGTCTTCTTCCATGATCTGTTCGATCAGGTGTGCGCCGCCGACGATCCCCTCACATTCCGGGATCAGATCGTCCTTGGTCATGTCGAACAAATCGAGATTCGGTGAACAGCAAAAAAACCTGGCGCCTGCCTCGTGAGCGTCCTGTATGAAGCTGTACACAGATTTCGGCGAGCCTTCCTTAACGAACAGTTCGTCGGCAACGCCCTTCTTCATCAGTCGCCCGGAGGTCGCTGTACAAATGACATCGACGTCGTAATCCATCGCTGCTGCGACGGTTGCCTGGAATATCGGAGCACCGAGTTCTTCCCCGTTACGAGGATCGGTGTTCGCCATGACGATTATGAGTTTTTTGGCCATTTTTGTTTTCCCCTGGCATCAGCAGGCCGGTACATGCCCGACCGTCCAACAGCACATTAGCATATCCTAAATTACTTGTTTATCCAATTCTTCGGCCGCCACTTTTCCTGCCTTCGGCGACGACATGAGTGATGTACATTGAATAAGTCCGGTCATAATCGGCACCAGCTCGTCCTCGATGCGGGCCTGCAAAGCCCGTAAATCATCGAGTCTGGACGCTGCAGCCTCGGGCACCTCTTCGAATTCCATAATCAGGTCTTCGACCATGCCGAGCTTAATCCCGGGATGGCCTGCGAAACCATAAGCATTTTTGCCGATCTGGAAAATCGCTGGCCTGCCCGCCTCGTCAGTCGCCAGGATGAGGGCATCGGCGGGAGGCTCGGGTCGGTCGCGCATGTACACAACCTGGGCGAACTCTGCAGGGAGATATCCGTTCAGTGCACCCTCCTCGGTCCTTGTCGCGATTCCCGTTTCCAGCACCAGGTCTGTCGCTACGCTGGACCCGCCAGCCGCTATCGCAAGTATCTGTGCTCCGAGGCCGATTCCGATGACCGGCGTGTCTTTTTCAAGACATCCACGGGTGATTTCGATTTCTTCCGCGAGAGTTGGTAAATCGCGAGTTCCGCAGGTTCCCCAGGGACCACCACCGAGCAGTATCAATGCGTCAGCCGGCAGGTCGGCCGACGGCAGCTTGCCGCCGCCCGCAAAGGGCCTGAAGTACTGGAAGCGAATTCGCCGGCCTTCGAGATGATCTTCCATCAGGCCGAGATATTCACCGGAGGTATGTTGAATGACCGCCGCTACGTTCATCGGCGTTTCGGTTCGGTCTGCCAAGTCGAACGCATCCCTGCTACTGGAGCACTCAGCCATGGTCTCGATCCTGTGAACGCATTGCAGCATCTATTGCCGCTTTAAAGTCACTCGGTGCGACACTCAACATATCGATTTCGTTTTCCTCGAAAAACTGATCGATTGCTGCGTGCACTTCGTCGATGCGTGTCCCCGCGAGGTGTGCTTCGAGGTCGAACACGATGCGCGGCGGCGTGACGAAAAAATCACCACTGATCAGAGCACGCTGCAGAATGCGTTTGGTCGGACCGTCGAGCTTTACGAACGCATCGATCGTGCCGCCCGGGCCTGTGTGCGTTCCAGCGAGTACTTCATTGTCATCGCCGGGATTGTCGATCTCCGCGACAAACTCGTCGGTGCCGATTTCCTCGATGAAATAGCGGTTCGCGAGCATCTCTTCGTTTTCGGTGATCTCCCCCGGCTCGGCCGAGATGCCGAGCTCGCCAGTGAATCCTTTGATCAGCGCTTGTTTGATCGTTTCGAGATCCGGCATGTCATCGCCAAGCAACTCCTTGAGCGTCACGACGCGTTGCTCCGCCGAATCAAGGTCGCGCTTCGCGAGTTTGCTTTGCGGTATGTTCAGTGCACTGACCATCTGCTGCGCGTTCATATCGACGAGCACCGTACCCTGATAGATCAGCACGTCGCCATCGAAGAAACCGCCAGTGCCACTGATCTTGCGACCGTCCACTTCGATATCGTTGCGCGGCCTGAATTTCGCGTCGACACCAAGTTCCTGGAAGCCTTTGGCCGCTGCATTGCAGATCTCACGCGCAAGGTCCGGCAATGCTGCCACGCCGAGTGACGAGCGATGAAAGACGAGTTCCCAGCCAAGCTGGCCTTCGTCGAGATAGATTGCACCGCCACCCGTGATACGCCGCACCGTACCGACGTTATTCGACTTACAGTAGTCGAGATCTATCTCGCGGCTGAGGTCCTGGTGCCGTCCGATCAGTGCGGTCGGGGGAAAACGCAGGAAACGGATCGTGTCGGGCACCCGGTCTGCTTGACGCTCTTCGATTAGCGCGGCATCAAAAGCGATGTTGGCACGACCTTCACGCACGCCGGTATCAATGATGCGAAAGGGCTTCGTCATTCAACCCGCACAGGGATATCGAGTTGCTTGCGGATTTTCTTGAGGTCTTTCTTGCCTGGCTGGAACGGGTAGCTTGCGATGTCACTCGGCGGCGAATCACCGTACGGACGGTCGCAGGCAGAGATATCGTCCTGGAACTTGCCCGGGCAACCCGACGTACGAAACGCAATGCCCGCATCGATAATGTCGGCGAGGTCCGCGTCGGAAATACCATAGGTCTTTACGCGCCCTTCTTCGTCGAACGTCATTTGCTCGACGCGCACGTCGCGGTAGTCGATCAGGTAACGCGCCAATTGCACGCGCCGCCATTGATCCCGTGGCGTCGCCGGCAGATGATCCATTAGCGAGCCTTGCTCCGGGAAGAAGCAGAACATATGACTGTGCCCGCCGAGATCGACCAGTTCCTGCACCAGGTGCAGCACATCGCTTTCCATTTCGCCCATACCGACGATGATATGAGCACCAAATTTCTGCGTGCCGAAGATGTCTTTCGCATCGAGCATGATGTCCCAGTACTTCGACCATTTGTGCGGTGATTGCACGCCTTTGCCACGTGTACGGTCGAAAACCTCGGGCGTTGCCGCGTCGAGCGCAACAGTGAATATGTCGGCGCCCAGGTCTTTGGTCTTTTGCACATCCGCACGCGTCATCGTAGTGGGATTCGACAGTATTGAGACCGGGATAAGCTCTGGCTCGATCTTGTCGGTCCATTGCTTGAGCACCGTAAACGTGTCGTCTTCAGACCGTGGATGCGTGATCATCGAAATACACATGCGGTGAAACGGGCTGTTCTCGGGATCCCTGGCAACGATGTCGACGATCTCAGCCATCGGAACAGCGGGCCAGTCGACACGAATGAAATTGCGATCGGCGTAGTCGCGGTCGGCTTCGCGGTGCCTTGCCAGACCGCAGTAGGCACAGTTGGCACGACACCCCTCGGGGTAGGTCAGCAACAGGTTCAGGCAGCGCGTGCACTCGGTGCGATACATGCGTCCGCCCATGATCCCGAGCGTAATGGCCGCCGCGTTGGACAGCTGCACATATTCCGGCGATATCATGTGCGGCGCCATAAAGTTGTTGTTGGGCAGGTAAACGCCTTGTGGCGGTATGTCATTCGACTTGACGTGCTTGCCGTTCTTGCGATCGGCTGGTGTCTTTAAGGGTGCACGCGGTTCCATCTCAACGTTGGATTTATGTTCGAAACAACTCATCGTCTACAGTCCTTGCTTCACGCAGCGAAAGTGCGCTCGAGGGATACCTTGAACTCACTGCCCAGCTTTATCGAACAACAGGAGTGCGCCTGTTCGAACGGTCGCCCGATCGAATGTGCAACAGAAACGGCACCGTCAGCGGGGAACGCGATGCCATCGAGGCCCGCCATGATCGCGTACGCATCCGTCACGCGTTTGTGCATTCCCGGGGGCCGCGCACAACCGAGCAGAACCTGCCTGTCGGGAATTCGCTCACGAGCCTCGAGAAATATCTTGCCGACATCGGTCGTTCCTGGCGTCACAAACGTGCCGGGTTTCGCATAGAACGGCATGATGACGACGAGTACGAGCGCTGTGACCGGGTAGCGGCTGACGATGTCGAGCGCATTGGCTTCACCGAGAATCTGGCCGTAGTGAAGACCAATGACGATGTGTGGCGTGACCTCCATTGAGGTCGAGCAAAGCGCCGCCAGGGTCTCTTCAAAGTCGGCGACCGGCCGATCCAGTTTGTAGACATCCTTGATGGTTTCCTGCGCTCCGATGACGTCCATCATCACGGTATCAACGCCCGCTGCTTCCATCGCTTTGGCCTGCGGCTCTTTCATCAATGCGCTGTGCACGGCGATTCTCAGGTCGGGGAAGTCTTTCTTCAATTGTTCAACGACCGGCAGATAGCGCGTGTAGTTGATCTCGTTGCGTTTGTTGGAGCCACCCGACAACAAGAAACCGTTTAGTTCCTGGGTATCGATGAGATGGCGCACTTTCTGGTCGAGCATGACCGGGTTAGTGGCCGGAATCATGGGCTCGAGGATTTTCTTCTGACAATGGTCGCAGTTCAGGCCGCAAGCGCCCGCAGTAATCGAAAACGCCGGAAAGCTGTTTTTGCCGCAGCCGCTCAGTTCCGTCGTTTCATATTCCTTGAAGGTCGGCGTTGAAAATCGCATAGGTCGCGGATCGCGATCTTTGGCCGCCATTTCGAGCTGCGTGACGAGCGCCTCGTCGAATTCCGCATCCTCAAGGTCTTCGATGTCGGCAAGTAAGTCCAGCCAACTCAATTTTGCCTCCTCCCTAAATATCTACGTATCCCGAACGTCATTGAGACGGCTCCTCGTCCAAGAGAACACACTGCGCCAATGATTTTATGGCCTCACGTACAGGCCCTTTATACGGAGAATCCACCAAGCTGATCAACCAGCTTTGCTCCACGTCTTCCTCGTCGATTAGGTCACATGACATCTTTTGAAGCATATTCAGTGCTTCCTCGGGCAGGCGTTGCGGAAAATCTTGCCCACTCAAGCGACCCCATAGTCCGGCCCAGTAGCGCGCGACAGTCCACGGATTGTACCCGCCACCACCGAGAACAACAGTCGGTTGATGCAGCGCGACGAACTTCTCGACCGTATCCCACAGCGCGACATTGCTCAGTTTCATGCCGGACAGGGGATCGCCTGCCAGGCAGTCGGCACCGCAACACATAACGAGAGCATCGGGCTTGAAAGTTTCCGCCAGTGGCAGGACGGCGTGCTCGATGAGGTAGTCCAACTCGTCGTCATTAAACCCTTTTGGCACTGGCAGGTTGCGCGCACACCCTTCACGCCTGTCACTGGCCGCACCGCTGTATGGCCAGCGATCCTCCTCATGGATCGAAACGGTCAGGACCCGCGAGTCGGCAGCAAATGCATTCTCGACCCCATCCCCGTGGTGAGCGTCGAGATCGAGGTACATGACGCGTTCGCAGCCTTGCTGCAGGAACGTGTCGATCGCGAAGACCGGGTCATTGAAGTAGCAGAAGCCGCAGGCCCGGTCCGGTCGCCCGTGATGCGTGCCTCCGGACGGATGAAACACAACGTGCCCTTCGAGCGCGAGTTCGGCGGCCAGGATCGAACCGCTGACCGTCATGGCCGCCCGATTGAACAAGCCCGGAAACAGCGGATTCTCGAGCGTACCTATCTGATAACGGGCGCGGTCCTCAGGACTGACTTTGCCCGTGGAATCTGCGTATTGCAGCGCCTCGACATAGCAAGAATCATGAAATTCAGTGAGTTGCTCCACTGATGCGGGTTCGCTGGTGCGAAAATCCTGCTCCGGCAACCAGCCGAGGATGCGGACCAGGTCGACTACAGCCGAGTGTCGAACTATATTTAGTGGGTGGTTGCCCCCAAAGGCGGCCTGCCGGAATACCTCGCTGCCGATGTATATCGGCGACTGTTTCAAATGCTTTTCCGGTTGTATTTGTGCATGGTGCGCAAACATATCAGGGGAATTTTGGGGACTCACGAGCCAGCAGAGAATATTCTATTCCCCTAATAAAGACAATTCTGATATTCTAATATGCCCTTCGGGGCCCGAACTCTGATACCAAAGAGGTGAGAACAATGTCCAGTGAAGCTCAAGACGTGCAAGACGCCGTGAGTGCAGCGCCTGTCGCCGCTCCCGCAGAAAAGAGCATGTCCATTATTGTTACGAAAGGTAGTCTCGACTGGGCCTACCCGCCGTTCATTCTTGCAACCACGGCAGCCGCCATGGGATTGCCAGTAACCATGTTCTTCACGTTCTATGGCCTGCCCCTGCTGTTCAAGAAACTCGATCTGCAGGTCACAGCCTCCGGCAACCCGGCAATGAAAATGCCGATGATGGGCTTACACATGGGCCTGCCAAATCTTGTCACCGCGATTCCTGGCGTCGATGCCGCTTGCTCGGTCATGATGAAGAACCTGATCAAGAAAAAAGGCGTCGCATCCATAGACGAGTTGCGCGAAGCGGCTGTTGATATGGAAGTCCGCATGATCGGCTGCCAGATGACGATGGATCTGTTCGAATATGGCCAGGAAGACATGATCGATGGCATAGAAATCGGCGGCGCCGCAACGTACATCGAATGCGCGACAAAGGCGGACATCAATTTATTCATTTGACCGGAGCAACAATCAATGGCTGACCATACACTCGACGCAAAAGGGCTCAACTGCCCCTTACCCATTCTGAAAGCGAGTAAGGCACTCAAGGAAGTGCCAGCCGACGGTATTTTAGAAATTCTCGCCACGGACCCGGGCGCCGTCGCCGACTTCGAGGCCTTTTGCCGGCAGACAGGTAATGAACTCATCGAGCATTCGGTCGACGATGACATTTACCGCTTCCTGATCAAACACACGGGTTCCTAAATGGTTTTGTAGCAAGCGGATCATTCAACGGAGCGTTCCCGTGGCAGATAAGAAACGTGGCATTCATGAGCTGTACGGGCAGGATCCGGTTGCAGCGGATGAACTGGTCTGGGGCCGCAAGACCGACCCCATCACACGGCGCGGCTTCCTGACCAAAGGCAGCCTGGTCGCCATGTCGACGGCGGTCGGCGCGTCCATCCCATTCGCATACCTGATGCCGGGAGGCCTGATTCCGGCGGCCGTGGCGCAGTCCAGCGAACCATTTACGATCCCGGGCAAGGAAGGTCTCATCATCCTGAATGACCGACCGGTCAATGCCGAAACACCGGCACATTTGTTGGACGACGACATTACGCCTGCCAAGCACCTGTTCGTCCGCAACAACGGCAGACCGCCGGTAACCACGAATATCGATCCCGAAGCATGGACACTCGAATTCGGCGGTGAATCCGCAACGCGTCCCATGTCATTCACGGTCGCTGAGCTTAAGAAGAAATTCAAACATTACACGTACCAGCTGCAACTCGAATGCGGCGGCAATGGGCGTAGCGAGTTCGTACCACCCGCATCAGGCAACCAGTGGTCGATCGGCGCGGTCGGCTGTTCCGAATGGACCGGCGTACGACTGAAAGATGTACTCGAAGAGGTTGGCATCAATGACGATGCGGTCTACGTGGCCTACTACGGTGCTGACACGCATGCGAGCGGTGACCCAACCAAGGTGCCCATCTCGCGAGGTATGCCTGTCGAGAAAGCACTTGAGGATGAAACGCTGATCGCCTGGGCGATGAATGGTGAAAACATTCCTGAAATGAACGGATACCCGCTACGGCTCATGTGTGCCGGCTGGCCCGCTTCGATCTGCGGCAAATGGCTGAACAAGATCGTCATTCGAAACCAGGTTCACGATGGCCCGAAAATGACCGGCACCTCTTATCGCGTGCCGTGCAAGACCGTCGCACCAGGTAGCGTGGTGCCGGACGACGAGATGTGCATCATCGAGTCCATGCCAGTGAAGTCACTGATCACCTTCCCGCAGTCGGGGATAGAGCACGAGATCGGGTGCAAGCTCGCTCTTCGCGGACACGCCTGGGCTGGCGACAGTGCCGTCGAAGCGATGCACGTGTCGATCGATTTCGGCGCAACCTGGCTTAAAGCTGACCTCAAGGATCCGGCCAACCGCTTCGCATGGCAGCACTGGAATGCCGAGATTGAATTCCCTGAGACCGGCTATTACGAAATCTGGGCACGTGCCACTGATGACATGGGCCACGCGCAATCCATGGTGTTGCCGGGCTGGAACCCGAAGGGCTATCTGAACAACGCATGTCACCGGATCGCCGTGCAGGTCGCCTGATGCGGGCGAGACTCCCTGCCGCATTGGCAATGCTCGTTCTCGGGGTCGGTAGCGCCTCGGGACAGGACGTCGAACTCGACCCGATGTCGGGGTTGAAGATGAACGGCGACTGGGAAATCGTGCGAGCCAACTGCATAGCGTGCCATTCACCAAAGCTCATCACGCAGCAACGCGGTAGTGAAGCACAGTGGCTTCACATGATCCGTTGGATGCAGGCCAAGCAAAATCTGTGGCAATTTGACCCGGACACCGAGAACCGAATCGTCACGTATCTTGCGGAAAACTATCCGCCCCAGGACGACCAGCGCCGCATGGCGATTCCCCCACACCTGATGCCACCGAATCCATACGCGCCACCGACGCAGTAGCCCGACAATGCTCGTGAATCCGGTACCCGTCTTATTCGACGATCTCGACTCGCTTCTCGATCACATGAACCTGATGCGCTTCATGGATACCCTCGCGATCAATGAAGCGGACCTCACTGCCATGTCCGGCTGATTCGAGCAGTGACCTGATCGCCTGCTGCGTGGCCTCGTCAACGGGCTTGCCCGTCATGATCATGGTGCCATCCATGTGGACAGGCGTCGCAATGTTGCCGTGTCTCATGACTCGCACGTCCACATTTTCACCGTGATCGGTATCAGCAATAACGACGCCGTGATGTCCGCTGACCATGAGCGGCATATCAATAGTCTTGCCGTCTACATCGAATGAGTAACCATTCGCGTTGCGTGTGACGAGAATAGTGCGGCCATCCTTGTCCACGATGGAGCGGTTCTCCCCTTCCTGCATGTCGTGCAGGTTGAAACCCATGTTATCGCTATCGAGTTCAATACGTACCGCCTCGTGATCCGTATCGTCCGATATCACTTCAATCTGCACTCTCGTCTGATCTTGTGCGATCGCGACCCCGAACAACCCAATAGCAGCTACGCTCACTACAATTTTCGAATACGCCATAACCTCATCATCCTGTTTTATTTACACGTCATATCAGATGCGTACCAATGCCATTTCGTCGCAGATCGTACTTACCTTTCCGCCCACTCGGCAAGCGTCCTGCCTTCATTGACCAGCTTTGTGAGCAACGGGGCCGGCGTCCAGTTCTCATCGCCAAATCGCTCCCGAAACTCCTCGATACGAGCGAGCACCTTGTCCAGGCCAATGGCGTCCGCATAGTGCATCGGTCCACCGCGCCATGCAGGAAAACCGTAGCCATAAACGTAAACGACATCGATGTCGCCAGGCCGCTGTGCGATTCCCTCTTCAAGTATCCGCAACCCTTCGTTCACCAATGCATAGATCAGGCGGTCAACGATCTCATCGGCATCAATAGGACGCCGTTCGATACCGAGAGCATCGGCCTCGCGTTCGATGATAGCCTGCACTTCGGGGTCCGATGACTTCTTACGAGTATCAGCATCGTAGGTGTAGAAGCCCTTGCCGCTTTTCTGCCCTAATCGGCCTGCTTCGACAAGCACATCCGGAACACGATAGGCCGCGGGGTCGCCCCGCTCTTCTTCAGGCTGCGCCTGCCGCGCCTTGTAGCCAACATCAAGGCCCGCCAGATCACCGACGCTGATTGGCCCCATTGCCATACCCCAGTCATAGAGCGCCGCATCGACACTCTCAGGCAACCCACCCTCGACCAGGCAAAGTTGTGCTTCGCGAAAATAACCCTGCAGCATGCGATTCCCGATGAATCCGTAACAAACGCCTGAGACGACGGCGACTTTGCGAATGCGTTTCGCCAGCGCCATCACAGTGGTTAACACATCATCTGCAGTCTTGTCGGCGCGAACGACCTCGAGCAACTTCATGATGTGCGCAGGACTGAAGAAATGCATTCCCAGAACATCCCGCGGTCGCATCGTCGCCGCAGCAATTTCGTTAACGTCCTGGTAGGAGGTGTTTGTCGCCAGAATCGCACCGCGCTTACAGGCCTTGTCGAGGCGCGCGAAAATATCTTTCTTGAGTTCGGGGTCTTCGAACACAGCTTCGATGACCAGGTCGACATCGCCCAACGCACCGTAGTCCGTCGCGCCGCTAATGAGCCCCCTGCATTCTGCTGCTTTGCCGTCGCTGAGCTTGCCGCGTTTGACGCTGCCCGCGTAATTCTTGTCAATGATCGTGAGCCCACGCTGCAGCGCCTCATCATTGATCTCGACAAGCGTCACCGGAATTCCCGCGTTTGCAAAACTCATTGCGATACCGCCGCCCATCGTGCCACCGCCGATGATGCCGACAGATTTCACATCGCGTATCGGCGCGTCGTCCGATAAGCCAGCCACTTTGAGCGCTACTCTTTCGGCAAAGAACATATGTTGTAGCGCCGCGGACTGCGGGTCCTGCATGCACTCTGTAAATAACTCTCGCTCGCGTTTCTGGCCGTCCGCAAAGGGCATTGTCATTGCGTTGTGAACACACTCAACAATTCTGGATGGCGCCGTCTGCCCCCGTGCACGCTTTTCGAGGCCGGCAGAAACCGCGTCGAAAACACTACTGTCGACGTTTTCTGCGGCTAGTTCACTGGTCCGACGGACTAGCGCTCCGGTCTCTACAAGGTGGCGCGCGTAGGACAGCGCTTCAGCAAGCAAGTCGGAACTAACAACCTTGTCTACAAGCCCGATTTCTGCGCCGCGGCCGGCCGGAATTGACGTACCGCTCAGTATCAGTTCGAGGCTTGCCTCGACGCCCGCAAGCCGCGGCACGCGTTGCGTGCCGCCAGCTCCGGGCAACAGGCCGAGTTTCACTTCGGGCAGGCCGACTTTCGCGCTATCGAGCGCGATGCGGTAGTGGCAGGACAGTGCGGTCTCGAAGCCACCGCCCAGGGCGGTGCCGTGCAGCGCCGCAACGATGATTTTTTCACTGGCCTCGATCTCGTTGAGCAAGTCCGGTAACAGAGGCTCAGCACGCGGCTTGCCGAATTCCTTAATATCGGCTCCGGCAATAAAGGTGCGCCCGTCGCAGTGAATCACTACGGCCTCGGTATCGTCGCTGGCCGCAGTTCGAACCGCATCAAGCAAACCCTGCCGCACAGCCTGCGATAAAGCGTTAACGGGCGGGTTGTTGACCGTAATTACACCGATATTCCGGTCAGTTACATAATTCACGACGTCGTTCATTGGGGCTCCAGCCAGGGAATTCTGGTAGCATCTTGCCACCATGTACGGTCAGCTCATAGAACAAGCCGAAAAATACCTGGGTTCTCTCTATGTTCAGGACAATATTGCCGAGCAATTGAAGCGGGGCCTTGTCGAATTACTCGCAGCCGGTGAGGCCAATGCGGACACCGCCTGCCGGGCCCTGAAGCTGAGTCGCCGGACGCTGCAGCGTCGACTGCGGGCTGAGAAGACCAGTTTTCAAAAAGTGCTCAACGAGGTTCGAGCGGTGCTGGCCGTCAGCTATCTGAGTGATGATCGACTCAAAGCGCTTGAAGTCGCCATGCTGCTCGGATACTCGAGTATCAGCTCGTTTACGACCGCCTTCAAGTCCTGGTACGACATGCCACCGATCGAGTACCGGCAGAAATTCCTGACTGCCTAGACCTGGCTGGCTAGAACGGAACACTCTTCTCGACGATTTCCCACTTGCCGTCCTGTACCTGGTAGAACGTCAGGTAGTCGCCACCCTGGTGTTTGGTCGCGCTGAACGATAACGACGGACCGCCAAACGGATCCTCGTAATAGTCGATATTTTCGAGCGCGGCGAGCACTTTGTCCAGCGTCAGATCCGGACCTGCCTGTTCAAGCGCACGTACCACCAGGTCCGCGCTGACATAGCCGATAATCGACTGCGGAGCAGGCTCTTCGCTAAACCTGCTGACATAGCTTTCGTACCACTGACCCAACCAGCTAGCGGCGGCGACTTCGGGTTCGAAGTCCGGAACGTAGAATGACGACGCCGCGTACAGGCCATCGGTAACGCCATTCGCCGCCTCGGCGACCGCGGCTACGTATGACACCATGTTACTGATGATCGGCGCGTCCCAACCCGCATCTCTCGCTGCGCTGTAGATCAGGATCGTGTCTTTGACGAGCGGGCCCAGGACGAGCATCTCGCAACCTGAATTTTTGATCGCCGTAATCGTCCCGACGAAATCAGTTTCGGCGGATTTGTGGCGCCCGGTATAGGTGACCTCCAGCCCGAGTTCTTCAACCGCTTTTTCGAATCCGACTACATTCTCCTCGCCGTAGTCGTTGGAAACGGCCTGCAAACAGACCTTGTCGATTCCGTGTTTCTCGACCATGTATTTCATGCCACCACGGACCTGGTCGCGATAGCTGACAAAGTAACTAAACTTCATCGGGTGCAATGGCTCGTACATCTGCACAGCTCCGCTCAACGGAAACAGGCTGGGTACGTCAGCCTCAAACATTCTCGGCATCAGGGCAATATTCATTGGCGTACCCATCGCGCCAACCATCAGGAAAATGTCGTCGACATTGAGCAGCTTGTTTGTTGCTTTCACCGCCATTGGCATCTGGTACTGCGTGTCTTCGACAATGAACTCGATCTTGCGGCCGTGGATGCCGCCGGCTGCATTGGCTTCATCGAAGCGCATGCGCTGACCGTTACTCGATGGAACGCCCCAGATTGCGAGCACACCCGACAGATCATTGTGAGAACCGATCGTTATCGTGTCGTCGCTAACCCCGCGCGGCAAATCCGGATTGGTGTCTGCTTGCTCAGCACCACCACAGCCCAGCAGAAACAACGGAATCAATGCGACTAATCTTCTCATCTTCTTGCCCTTGTCACGACGACGCCTTGCCAGCGTACATACTATCAATCAAATCGGAGTATTTTTCGCAGACAAAGCTGCGTTTCAGCTTCATCGTTGGCGTGAGCTCTTCATCCTCTGCTGTCAGCAATACGTCGATAAGGCGAAACCTCTTAACCTGCTCAACACTCGAGAACCCGGCGTTCACTCTGCTGATCTCCGCATCGACGAGGCCGATAACTTCAGGCTGTGCGCACAAAGAACGATAGTCCGTAAACGGAACGGAGTGCGTCTGCGCGTAGTGTTCCACATTCTCCTGGTCGATCATGATCAGGCAGGTCAGATACTTGCGCTTGTCGCCAATGATCACCGCATCTGAAACATACGGTGAAAATTTGAGTTCGTTTTCCATGACGGATGGCGTGATGTTCTTGCCGCCTGCCGTGATGATGATATCTTTCAGCCGGTCCGTAATCGACAGATTGCCCTCCTCGTCGAGTTCACCCACATCACCGGTGTGGATCCAGCCATTAACGATCGTCTCAGCGGTCTTTTCGGGCTGATTCAGGTAGCCATCGAATTGACCGACGGATCTCGCGACGATTTCGCCGTTATCATCAATTCGAACTTCTGTACCTGGCATTGCCGGACCCACGGTGCCGATGCGAAAAACGCCCTTACGCGTCGTCGTAATAATTCCCAGCTCGGTCTGTCCCCACAGCTCGTCGATGGCTAGCCCGATCGCAAGAAACCACTTTAGCAACGCAGGCGAGATCGGTGCCGCGCCGGACGCTGCAGAATGCGCACGATTAAGTCCCAGCATTTTCTTGATGTTGCTGAACACGACTTTGTCGGCGATCACGAATTTGAGTTTGTCGAGGGCCGATAGCTTTTCTCCGGCGATCATCTTGTCCGCGCGCCGCATCCCAATCTTGATGCCCGTTTCGTAAGCCTTGCGGCCAACCCAGGTCGCCTCTGACATTGCCGTTGTTACTCGTGAATAGAATTTTTCCCATACCCGCGGCACCGCCAGCACGTAGGTCGGTGATAGTTCGCGGAGGTTTTGTGCGACCGTTTCCGGGCTTTCGGAGAAATTGATCGTTGCCCCCTGCGCGATAGGCAACCATCCTGAAAATACACGTTCGGCAATGTGGCACAGCGGCAGGTAGGTCAGGATCTCGTCGTCTTTGGACAGCCTGAGGTAATCAGGTGAGAAGCTCATCTGACACATGATGTAGCGCTGCGACAATATGCTGCCCTTGGGCAGTCCGGTAGTGCCGGACGTGTAGACCAGTGCAGCACGATCATCACCACTGCCTTCTTCACTGATACGTTCTACAAGACCTTCGTGGTCTGCACGATACGACTTGCCCATCTCGAACAATGATTCTATGGAGTCAACCTTGTCGTGCTCGAAGCCACGCAATCCGGTCCAGTCGAAAACGAAAACACGCTCTATTCCGGGCAGTTCCTTTTCTATCTCGAGATACTTATCAAGTTGCTCTTCATCTTCGGCGAAAAGAAAGCGGCAACTCGAATCAGACAACGTGTGTTCGACCTGGCGTGCCTGGTAGGTCGGATAGATGCCGTTAACGACGCCACCGGCCAGCAAGCTACCGACGTCTGCCCACAGCCACTCTCGGCAATCTTCACTCTGTATGGAAACAACATCGCCACGTTGCAATCCGAGCGACAAAAGGCCGTAGGCGATTTCCATCGCCCGCTCCCGGTAATCGTTCCAGGAATAGCTTTGCCAGATGCCGAAATCCTTTTCACGCATGGCGATACGATCGCCACGCTCGGCCGCCACCTTCAGGAACAGCTTGGGCAGCGTGTCGCAGCCGTCGATCAGGACGTTGTCAGTACTCATCGCCACGTCTTCCGTTTCTTCCAGCGCCGCCGCCCGCGGATGCCCTCCTCTTTCTTGCCGAGGTAGAACTCCTTGATGTCCTCACTTTCGAGCAGGTCTGCGCTTTTGCCGTCCATGACCATGCCGCCGACTTCCATGACGTAACCACGATTAGACACTTGCAAGGCGACGTTGGCATTTTGCTCGACCAGCAGGATGGTCATACCCTGCTCACGATTAAGTCGGGCAATGATGGCGAATATTTCCTGTATCAACAGTGGCGATAATCCAAGCGACGGCTCATCGAGCATTAGCAATCGCGGTCGCGACATGAAGCCACGACCGATCGCCAGCATCTGTTGCTGTCCGCCCGACAAATAGGCCGCCATTTTGCCGCGTAACTCACGCAAGGCCGGGAAATAGCCATAGACCGTTTCGGTGTCCGCAGCGACTGCATCATTGTCGCGGCGGTTGTACGCGCCCATCGCCAGGTTCTCGGCGACCGTGAGGAATGGGAACACTTCGCGACCTTCCGGCACATGCGCAATGCCTTTGCGCGCGACCCAATCCGGATCACGGCATTGAATCTCTTCGCCATCGAGCAACACCTGGCCCTTGTTACTATCGAGCGCCCCGGTCGCCGTCTTGAGCAAGGTGGTTTTTCCGGCGCCGTTCGCGCCCAGCACAGCGACGATTTCGCCTTCATTAACCGTCAGGCTGACGCCGCGAATCGCCATGATCGGACCGTAGTAGGTCTCGATATTGCGCATCTCCAGAAGTGGCGCACTCATTCGGCGACTCCCAGGTAGGCCCGCTGTACTTCCGGGTTTTCTCTAATCTCATCCGGTGTACCAATCGCCAGGAAGTGACCGTCGTTGATTGCCATGACGCGGTCAGCAACCTGGCCAACGAGATTCATGTCGTGCTCGACCATCACCAGCGTCACGCCGAGGTCGTGTTTGATGTCCTCGAGCCAGAATGAGATATCGTCCGTCTCCTCGTTGTTCAGACCCGACGCCGGTTCGTCGAGCAGCAGTATGCTCGGCTCTGCACAAAGCGCCCGCGCAAGCTCAACATTCTTGCGAGCCCCATACGGGAGATCAGAAATGCGCTCGTCACGGTACTGAGCAATCTCGAGCAGGTCGATGATGTCTTCAACTTTTTCCCTGTGTTTGACTTCGCTCCTGCGCACGCCGGGCAGAAACAGGAAATTGCTGAGTGGGTTCTTGCGCATGTGAGCGTGCCGGCCGACAAGCAAGTTCTGCAACACGGTTGCCTGCTCGAACAACTCGATATTTTGAAATGTCCTCCCGATCCCGGCATGAACGATCTTGTGTGCCGGTAGGTCGAGCAGGTTTTGTTCGCCGTAACGAATCGTGCCGGCCGTCGGCTCGTAAAGGCGACTGATCAGATTGAAGATGGTGCTCTTGCCCGCACCGTTCGGGCCGATGATCGCGAAGGTCTCGCCCGGCTCGACGTCAAACGACACATCCTCGACCGCGTGTACTCCACCAAATTCAATCGACAGGTTCCTGACTTCGAGTCGTTGCGGCGTGCTCATCGCATGCGCTCCGTTTTCAGGTAGGACTTTTGCCGCACAAAGGACGACTTGCGGTAGTAAGGAAATGTCTCGAGGAAATAGCGAATTTTCATCCAGCGGCCATACAGGCCGCCTGGCTCAAAGACGATGACGAAGACAATAATCAGGCCGAAAAGCAACGGCTCGATACCCGCCGTCTGCCCGATTGATGGCGGCAAATAGTCTTTCAGAAAACTCAGTGCGACCGGCAATATCGAGATCATGATGGCACCGAGAATCGCTCCGAGTATCGTGCCCAGGCCCCCAACGACAATCATGAGCATGAGCTTTAATGACTCAAGCACGCCAAATACATCCGGCGCAAGGTAGGTCAGGTGATGTGCCAGTAATGCGCCGGCGAGGCCGGTAATGGCCGCACTGACCCCAAACGACTGGATCTTGACCCACTCCACGTTGACACCGAGGCAGCGAGCGGAAAGCTCTGAATCCCGAACGGCAAGGAACGAGCGTCCGGTCGGACTGCGAAACAGGTTAGCGACACCCCAGACAACGAACACCGTGAGCAGCAGATCGACATAGTATTGCTGCCACACCTCTGTCAGCGACAGGCCAAATACCTTCAGAGAGGGTACGGCGAAACCCATGTGCCCGCCGGTCAACGACCCCCACTCGCCAAACACGGTTTCAATGAGGATACCGAACGCCAGGGTCGCGATGGCGAGGTAAAAGCCGTGCATCTTCGAGGCCGAGCGGCCGATTGCCATCCCGATCAA
>Ga0164320_10000175_pt1 | contig 18716 bp, 15 predicted proteins | sample GuaBasSediGuay11_FD_113736 | JGI IMG/M metagenome (GOLD analysis project Ga0164320, IMG submission 113736) | Subseafloor sediment microbial communities from Guaymas Basin, Gulf of California, Mexico - Guay11, Core 4567-28, 0-3 cm | ecosystem: Environmental > Aquatic > Marine > Hydrothermal...
AGACCGAATCGGCAAGGGCCAGCAAGATCCTCAATTCTTGCAATCAGACTGGCTACAGATGAAGTCTCTGGTAAGCCAGTTTTGTGGTGTCAGGTTGGCAGAATCGCAGATACAGGATTAGGTAATGAGTGTTGCGGTAAATAATGTAGTTAGTACCAGTGATACTGACATTAAGCAGTATATGATGCAGTTGGGTCAGCGTGCCCGTGCGGCTGCCGCCAATCTTGCGCAAAGCGATACCGAGCCAAAAAACGACGCGTCACTGAAAATAGCCGATGCTATTGATAAAAAGCGCGACCTGATTAAAACCGAGAATCAGAAAGATATGCAGGATGGCGAGTCTAATGGACTCGACGCGGCATTTCTCGATCGGCTATTATTATCCGATACGCGAATTGATGCGATGATTGAAGGATTGCGACAGATAGTTTCGCTGCCCGATCCGATCGGTGAAATTAGCGAAATGGAATATCGTCCGTCCGGGATTCAGGTAGGAAAAATGCGTGTTCCATTAGGCGTCATCGGTATCATTTATGAGTCTCGACCCAATGTCACTATCGACGCCGCGGCACTTTGCCTGAAATCTAGTAATGCCAGTATATTGCGCGGCGGTAAGGAGGCAATCAACTCAAATCAGGCCATTTACCAGTGCATCGAGCAGGGTCTTCAGCAGGTGGGCTTGCCCCGGACCTGCGTGCAGGTAATCAATACCATAGACCGAAGCGCGGTTGGCATGATGTTGAAGATGCGCGACTCAATCGACGTGATAATTCCGCGCGGCGGCAAGTCTTTGATCGAACGCGTATCGGCCGAGGCGAGTATCCCGGTGATCAAACATCTGGATGGTTTGTGCCATGTATATGTCGATGACGGTGCCGACCTGTCAAAAGCTTTCGACATAGCAATCAATTCGAAAACCCGCCGTTACGGGGTCTGTAACGCAATGGAAACCCTGCTGGTGGCTGATTCGGTTGCAAAGGATTTTCTGCCCAAACTGATTAAGGTGCTGATTGAAAAGGAAGTCGAGCTCAGGGGTTGTGCCCGCAGCCGCCAGTTTGATCCAGCCGCTATCGGTGCAGCCAACGACGAGGACTGGGAAACCGAGTACCTGGCGCCAGTCCTGTCGATCAAGGTAGTAGACAACCTGGAGCAGGCCATTACGCATATCAATCATCATGGTTCGCATCATACCGATGCCATCGTCACCGAAGACTATACCCGTGCGCGGCAGTTTTTGCGGCGAGTGGATTCGAGTTCAGTCCTGGTTAACGCGTCTACCGCATTTGCCGACGGCTTCGAATATGGGCTTGGTGCTGAAATTGGCATCAGTACCGACAAATTGCATGCGCGCGGACCGGTGGGCCTGAAGGGATTGACTTCACAAAAGTATATTGTCTTCGGAGATGGGCATATCCGGCATTGAACAGGATAGGCATTCTTGGTGGTACCTTTGACCCGATTCACCTGGGCCATATGCAGGTTGCTGAACAGGTACAATTGCGCCTCGCGCTCGATGAAGTGCATTTTCTGCCCTGTGCAATACCAGTCCATCGCGATATTCCACGAACCAGTGATGCCAACAGAATTTGCATGATTGAACTGGCAATTGCCTGCAACAGTCGCTTCAGGCTCAATACCCTGGAACTGGATCGGGGCGGCAAGTCTTATACGATCGATACCCTGCGGGCGCTAAGCCTGGCGAATCAATCTGATAAACTGAATCTGATTTTGGGAACAGACGCGTTCAATCAATTTCCAGGCTGGAGATCGCCCGATGAAATTTTGCAGCTGGCCAATCTGGTGGTTTGCCAAAGACCGGGAGTCGAACTGAATGAATCGATTTATGCCAGTCACTGGGTAGATTCCACTCAATTATTAAAGGACCGGGCGAGAGACTGTATCCTGCCACTGGAAATTGACGAGAGTCACTGCTCTTCAACTCTGGTCCGGCAACTCCTGTTAGAACAAAATCGCGCCGCCAGGTGTTTACCAGCGGCAGTGTCTCAATATATAGCGAGTAATCATTTGTATGAACAAGTCCCGTAAATCAATGCCGACGCCGATGCAACCCGAGGCTATTAAGAAATTCGCACTGCTGGCGCTCGATGATCTGAAGGCAGGGAATGTTGTCGTCATCGATGTTCGCGACTATGCCAGCTTTACCGATTACATGATATTTGCCAGCGGCAAGTCCACTCGGCACGTCAAATCGATTGCCAGTGAAGTGATCGAAGCGGCAAAATCGACCAACCTGCTTCCGCTCGGTATAGAAGGAGAAGATGTCGGTGAATGGATATTGGTGGATCTCGGTGATGTTATCGTCCACATCATGCTGCCGGATACACGCCAGTTTTACGAACTAGAAAAGTTATGGGGCGAGGAATTGGCCGATCTGGGAGGAAAGCTCCAGTCATGAAGGAGCAGTCAGATTGAGATTCAAATAATAGCAGTTGGTCAAAAATTACCGGCCTGGACCGAAACTGCCTGTGCAGATTATCTCAGGCGGATGCCTCGCGAGCTGCGCATTAACGTGACCAGTATCATGTTGGCGCAGCGCAGGGGCGGTGGATCGCCAGAACAGCTCAAACAACAGGAGGCCGTGCAGATAATAAAAAAGATACCTCGTGGTAGTTTCAGCATATCGCTCGATGAACGAGGTAAACATTGGTCGAGTAATGACTGGTCCCGGCAGCTCGAGTTCTGGATGCGTGAATATCCGCGTGTCAATTTGATTATCGGCGGCCCCGATGGTCTCGCCGACGAGTGCCGCGAAGCCTGCCAGCAGTCCGTGGCACTGGGTGCGATGACCATGCCGCACGCATTGGTACGGGTAGTACTTATCGAGCAACTATATCGAGCCTGGACCCTGATTGACGGCCACCCTTATCACCGTAGTTAATCCGCTTAGTGAGTATTTCCATATTCAGGTTCAATTCAGCATATCAGGCTATTATTGAACCATGAATTACCCCGCTTCAAGTTCGCTTCACCTGTGTTTAGCGCGGATACTATTAATACCATTGATGGTAAACTTGCGTCGGTTGGGAGCAGGTAAAATTGAATTATACTGCGCCAGCGAAGGGCTGCCGGGCAAGGCGGGCGTTCAAGCGATACTGGGCAATGCAGTGCAAATATCATGACAATCAGTGAAGAAATCCTCGTTAATATCACTCCCCAGGAGACCCGTGTCGCGATAGTCGAGAATGGTGCGTTGCAGGAAGTTTGTATTGAAAGGCAGGGCAGTCGTGGCATCGTCGGCAATATTTATAAAGGCCATGTCAATCGCGTGCTACCCGGCATGGAGGCTGCTTTTGTCGATATCGGTCTTGAAAAAGCGGGTTTCCTGCATGTTTCGGATATCGATACGGACGATACAAACGGGGATGACGAACTAAACGCGCAGCGCCCGGTAATCAGAGAACTGGTGCGCGAAGGCGAGACCCTGTTAGTGCAGGTGGTAAAAGACCCGATCGGTACCAAGGGTGCCCGGCTGACAACCAGCATATCGGTACCGTCGCGTTACCTGGTTTACCTGCCCAATTCCACCATGATTGGAATTTCGGTAAAAATAGAGGATGAAGACGAACGTGAGAGACTACGTAATTCGCTCGCTGAGCGCCTGATCGAGAGTCGTAATGGAGGATGTATCGTTCGAACTGCGGCCGAGGGCGTAGATGAAGAAGAGCTGCACCGTGATATCGATTTTTTATGTATGTTGTGGGGTTCTCTGGTTGAAATTGCACGGGACATGAAACCGGGTAACATGGTTCACGAGGACTTGCCGCTCTCGATACGCACGCTGCGAGATATGGTGGGCAAGGAAACCAGCCTGGTTAAGGTTGATTCGAGGGAAACCTATCAAAAAATGATCGAGTTTGCACAGCGGTATATCCCTGACCTGCCGGCGCAAATAGAGCATTACCCGGGCGAACGACCGCTGTTTGACCTGCATAACATCGATGATGAGATTCAACGCGCTTTGGCGCGGCAAGTGAGCCTGAAATCGGGCGGCTATTTGATTATTGATCAAACCGAGGCGATGACTACCATCGATATCAATACCGGTGCTTTCGTCGGCCATCAGAATCTGGAAGAGACCATCTTCAAGACCAATATGGAGGCGTCGCTTGCAATAGCGCGGCAATTACGACTGCGAAATTTGGGCGGAATCATTATTATTGACTACATCGACATGGAGCGAGAAGAGCACAAACGGCAGGTATTGAAAGCGCTGGAAAAATACCTCGCCAAGGACCACGCCAAAACCCAGGTTTGCGAGGTATCACCGCTAGGTCTGGTCGAAATGACCCGAAAGCGTACGCGCGAAAGTCTCGAACACGTGTTATGCGAAACCTGCCTGATTTGCCATGGGCGCGGATCACATAAAACAACCGAAACGGTTTGTTGCGAAATTTTTCGTGAAATACTTAGCGAAGCCCGGATATATGACGAGGCACAGCTATTACTGGTGATGGCAAACCAGGATGTGATCGACCGGTTACTCGATGAGGAAGCTGCAAGCCTCGCCGAGCTGGAAACTTTTATTAAAATCCCGGTCAAACTTCAGGTGGAAAACCACTATTCTCAAGAATCTTACGATGTAGTACCTGTTTAGCCTATAACGCCGTTTTATTACCCTATGAATAAACTAAGTCGACTGATTACCAGGCTGTTGTCATTGACAATTATCGTGCTCGCGGTGGTTGTCATAGGTATGCGTTTTGGTCTCTCTAATATTGAACTGTTCAAATCCGACATCGAAAACTGGTTGGCAAAGGATGTTATCAGCGGCATCAGGTTTGCCAGTATTGAGGGTGGTTGGAACCATTTCAACCCAATTTTGAGCTTACATGGTGTTTCAATAATACTGCCTAATCGTAAACAGACAACTGCTATTAAAAATATGTCGGTCGAGCTTGATCTGTGGAATAGCCTGCGCATTGGATCGCCGGTAATACGCGAAGTTTCAGGCACGGTGAGCAAGTTGAGCTTGACTAAAGATAGGCGGCATCAGTGGTGGCTTAATGAAATCAGCCTGGGTAGCGCCAACCGCGAAAAAGCAGAAGCCGATATCGAGCAGCTAATCGCGCAGATCCCTTATTATCTTCACCTTGACCTGCATCAACTGATCGTAATCGATCAGTCCAGCAGTGAAGAATACCAGATCGATAATGTCCAGATCGACGCACAGCGACGCGATGGTTCTTACTATCTACAACTGGATGCCAAGTTACCGGGTGTGCTGGGTAACAGGCTCAGTTTTAAATCAATTATCGGTCAGGAAAATAGCGTCGCTTATTTAAAATCCGATCGTCTCGAACTTATTCGCCTGGCGTCATTATTCGACCTGAATACGGGTGGCATCCAGCAGGCTGAGGTCGGGGGTGAGTTCTGGTTAAACTTTCTCGATAATCAGGTAATGTTATTCAATGGAAAACTATCTGTTAAGCAGGGGTTGTATCGTTTGCCGACAGGGGGAGGGCTGTTACCGTTCAGTCTCGACAGCCAAACCAGCATCTACCAGAACCGAGGCCGGTGGAATATCAGTAACCAGATCGATACTCTGTCGGTCAATCATGTTCCATTGCAGGGATTCGGGACGGAAATTAGAGTGGTCGCAGAAGCCGGGCAGCCTCCTTTAGTCAAGGGTTGGCTAGCGGGGTTCGAATTATTTAATCTGAGAGTGCTCGACGAGCAAATAATACCGGCAAAGATTGCGAAGGCGCTGAAAGGCAGTGATATACGTGGGCAACTTAATAACGCCTGGTTCAGTTTCGAGCCCGGCGATATGAACAGTCTTCAATTCATGGCCCAGGCGACCCATGTTACCAGCGAACCAGTGAATGGAATTCCGGGCGTTAACAGCGTCGATGGAAGCCTTGTGTTCGGTAATCAAAATGCGGGTCTGAATATGGAAAGCACCCTGATGTCGCTAGATTTTAACGATCTATTTCGTGCACCACTGGAACTTGAACGTTTTAAATTTAAAGCCGATATTAGTTTGCATGAGGATGTTGTGCTGGTTTCCGCACCGGTATTCCAGGCAGCCAATAGTGATATCAAGGTTACCGGGCGACTGTGGTTAGAAGCCGACCAGGCCGAAAGGCCGTTTTTATATCTACGCGCGAACCTGGAAGACGGGGATGGAAGCAGTACCTCAAAATATTTGCCGGTTAAAATTATGCCGCAGGAAGTCGTGGACTGGGTAGACCGTAGCATCAAGTCCGTTGATGTATCAGACGGTAGCCTGTTGTTTCATGGTCGACTCGAACATATACAGTCGCTTGAAAAAAACAGGTCGGGACAAATGATGGTCGAGTTTGGCGTCGACAATACCCGGGTTAGATTTGACCCGGACTGGGATTCGGCAAGCAACGGAAAAGGGCGTGTACTATTTCAAAATATCGGTGTGCAAATAGATCTTGAAAGCGTCAGCTATGGATCGATCGACAATGCCAGCGCTACGATTTCGATCCTTGATTTTAAGCATACCCAGGTCGATGTAACCCTCGTTACCAGGACTCCCACGAACACCGCTTTACAAACCTGGATTGGAACGCCAGTCGGACGAAAATACACGCCGTTGGTGAGAAAAATTCGTAACGTGGGAGGTGCCGTGATCGCAAGGCTAGCCATGTCACTACCGGTAGGCGCGGACAAATCGAGCCAGCGGGTCGAGGTAAATTTGCAGTTTGACAAGGCTGCATTTAAGGCGCCGGATTGGGGTCTTGAATTCTCGCAAATAGACGGTAATTTACGGGTCACCGGGCAAGATATGGCCGCTAAGGGAATAAAGGCGCTGTTCTACACTAGCCCGGTGGACATAGATGTAAGTACCGATCAGGAAAGTGATCAAACCCTGCTCAACGCCAGAGGCCTTATCGATTCGCGACAGTTGCTCAATCTTTTACCCGATTACCTGACACAGGGATTTGCTGGAAGCAGTGAATGGGATATCAAGGTTGGTATTGCCAATGGACAAAGAAATAACACGGCGCCAACGATCCAGATAAATGCTAAAAGCGATCTTCAGGATACGCGGGTATTGTTTCCCGAACCCTTTAGTAAAACGGCAAATTTGAGCCGACAAACGACAGCTAATGTTTCGATATTCGAGGGTGAATCAATCGATTTTGAGGTGGACTACGGATTAGACGTCAAGGTGCGGGGCCAACTCATGCCTGACGATAAAAATGCCTACGGGTTATCGGTGCTCGGGCTCGGATTTTCTACCTCGCTAAGACCGTTATCAACGGCAGGCGTAAAAATATATGGAGAGCTGGGGAATTTTCCACTCGATCAATGGATTGATTATTATAAAACCCGAATTGCATCCGACACTACCGATGCAGGCGAAGCGATGCGTCTGGTAGACACGGTTGATCTGGATATTAAAACAACCCTGTTTCGTGATCGAGTATTTACCGTCACCATCCTGATCATGATCCGAACATCCAGCGGGTTTATCGGCGCCATAGATTCTTCACTGATGAAAGGAAACTTTAGTTTACCGTTCCGGAATTCGCTGCAAAACCCCATTGTTGCTGATCTTGAATATCTAAATATTCAATCCTCAGATTCCGAGTCTGAACAAACTGGTATGTTGCCGCAAGATTTTTATAATCTGAAACTAACCAGCGACCTGATGTCCTACGATCAGCTCCAGTTCAGTGACTTTCGTCTTGATGCAGGCGTGAAAGGCAATCAGCTGACTATCGATACGCTGACTTTTCGGCACGATAATATTTCCCTGGAAGCAAAAGCCAACTGGCATTATCTGCCCATAGTGAAAAAGCATCGCTCGGATTTAAGCCTGTCCATTACCGGTGGTCAGTTTGGTCAAACATTGGCAGCACTTGATCTTGGGGACACTATGCAAGATGGAAACGTCAACCTGAAAGCTCAGATCCGGTGGTCAGGGGAACTATTGAACCTGGACTGGGACAGTTTAATGGGTGGGGGCAGGTTTGAAATTAACAAGGGTGTGCTCAAAAATGTTGAGCCAGGGTCAGGCAGGTTGGTCGGTTTGCTCAGTCTAAATGCCTTGCCTAAACGATTGTCGCTCGATTTTAAAGACGTGCTGCTCGAAGGTTTGATTTTTGATAAAATTTCGGGTAGCTATAAAATCGAAGGCGAAAATCTGTATACTGATAATACCATGATGGATGGAGTCTCGGCCAGAATCAGGATATCAGGTAGAACCGGATTACGCGATCGCGACTACGATCAGACCATGCTGGTAATTCCCAAAATCAGGCATGCCCTACCGGTAATAGGGGGCCTGGCGGCGGGAAGTACGGTGGGCTGGGGATTATTACTGATTCAGAGCCTGTTTAAAAACGCGATCGATAAAAGCGTCGAAGTGGAATATAAAGTGACTGGTTCGTGGGCAGACCCACAGTTAGAATTGATTAAGAAAGTTATCATCAAACACGAAAGGGTTCCAAATGACAGGTAGGTTATTATTACTGCTGTTACTGTTTTCACTTAGCTTGCCGCTGGCGGCAAATAGCTTGCGAATATTCACCCTCAGCGCTGACGAGTGGGCGAGGCCGCGCGCCGGTGAGGTTATTCCGGAATTTGATGCGCTCAGGGCGGCAGTGAGCTATTGGGATAAAGGCACCAACTACGCCGTGTTAATCCGCTATCCGGGTGAAGACAGCGGCGAAATCTGGGCCTCGGAGTTACGAGACTGGTTTATTTCTCTCGGCATTCCTTCGGACTACCTATTACTGGTATCGGGTAGCCGGGATGCTGAAGAAGTCACCATTATTGTTGGTAACCGCACAGAACTAAAACCTTAGGAATCTTCACTATGTCCTCAACACTGGAAAATGTATCCAGCCAGATATTGCAACCGACGGGCCTCGATATTGCATGTCTCGATCAATTTCTGGATAGCCTGCATGGCAATCAAATCGATGCCGGAGATCTCTATTTCCAGACCAGCCAGCAGGAATCCTGGGTGATGGATGATGGCATTATTCGCGAGGGCTCATTCAATATCGAAAAGGGTGTTGGTGTGCGCGCCATGTCGGGTGAAAAAACCGGTTTTTCCTATTGCGACGACTTGCAGTCGAACGCTATTACCCAGGCGGTAAAAAATGCACGTGCCATAGCAAAGCAGGGACAGAGCGGAAATTTGCAGGTTGCCGTCAATACGCAGACCTTTAAGTCCCTGTATACCAGTATGAATCCAGTCGATGGACACAGTGCCGATCAAAAGGTCGAATTATTGAAGCAACTGGATGCTTATACCCGTTCACTGGATGAACGTATCGAGCAGGTGATTATCTCGTTGTCGGGTGGTATCGATCATATTTTAGTTGCGGCCACGGATAATACCCTGGCAACTGATATCAGACCATTGGTGAGGCTTAACATAACGGTGTTGATGCATGCGAATGGTCGCCGTGAACAGGCTTCGGTAGGTGGCGGCGGACGCCATTCCTACAATACATTTTTCGATACCGATGCGGCCTACGAATATGCTCGTGATGCGGTACGCCTGGCGACCGTTAACCTGGAATCAGTTGCTACCCCGGCCGGCAGTATGCCGGTAGTACTGGGGCCCGGCTGGCCGGGGGTATTATTGCACGAAGCGATAGGGCATGGTCTCGAAGGTGATTTTAATCGCAAGGGCACATCGGCCTTCAGTAATCGCATGGGAGAGCTGGTCGCGTCACCGCTATGCACCGTGGTCGACGATGGTACCCTGAATGATCGCCGCGGTTCGCTCAGTATCGATGACGAAGGTGTGCCGGCGCAGTGCACCACCCTGATTGAAAATGGTGTGCTGAAGGGCTATATGCAGGATAAAATGAATGCCCGACTGATGGGTACCGAGTCGACCTCGAATGGTCGACGCGAGTCTTTCGCACACCTGCCAATGCCGCGTATGACGAACACCTATATGCTGGCGGGAGAGAGCGAGCCCGGGGACATCCTGGCTTCAGTCGACAAGGGTCTATATGCAGTTAATTTCGGCGGTGGCCAGGTCGATATAACATCGGGCCGATTCGTATTTTCTCTCTCGGAAGCCTATTTGATCGAAAAAGGTCGCATCGGCGCACCGGTCAAAGGCGCGACCCTGATAGGCTCGGGCCCGGATATCATGGCTAAAATCTCAATGGTCGGTAATGACCTGGCGCTCGATCAGGGGGTTGGAGTCTGTGGCAAGGAGGGCCAGTCGGTACCGGTTGGAGTCGGACAGCCGACGCTCAAGATCGATGAGATAACCGTCGGTGGCACTGACGGCTAGTAATTATCAGGTTTTCGCACACAATTTCTTTTAGTACTTCGTAGTTAATTATGAGTAAGTGCGCGATTCATTTCCAGCACACGATAAGGGCGATCAATAGAAACACCCGTCATTCCGGCCCTAGAGCCGGAATCTCGTGAATATGACCCGTTGTAAGATTCCGGCTCTACGGCCGGAATGACGTTTTGGTTTTTTTCATCCCCATTCAAGCCTGCAGAAATATAATATGGATACAGGTTAATTTACCGAAACAGCGGTGATCTCCATTCCCTTCTCACCACTTTGCAAGGTCAGTTGACCGAGAAATTCTCCGGCCAGCTGGGTACTGTGCAAGCGCCACAAAATAGTCACGCCATTTTCGCGCTGAATCGAATCAATCATCTTGAAATCCGGCGCGATACTGCTTAACAGCGGGAAATCAGCGCAGCTTTGTCTGAAGTGCTGTTCAGACAGCTTTGCCAGTAATTCATTGGAGAATCCACGCGAAAAACGGGCATAATCTTGCTCACTCGCGGCTTCGACAATATTTTTCCATATCGGTAGGGCTACTGACTTGAGCTGTTCATTTTTTAATTCGAATATTTTTGCCATTATCTCGAGCCGCTAATTTAAGTCAGGATTCAACGGCTGTTTCGCCCGAATCGCTACTCAACCAGATTCTTACATCTTCGTAAATTGATAACATGGCGGGAACTACGAGCAGGATCAGCAGCGTCGCAAAGGCGAGTCCAAAGGCGATTGATACAGCCATCGGAATCAGGAATTGAGCCTGCCGTGAAGTTTCAAATAGTAGCGGCGTCAATCCGGCGATAGTTGTCATTGAAGTCAGTAATACAGCACGCAGACGTTGACAGGCGGCTTCTTCGAGTGCCTGATAGACAGACATACCTGTATCTCGAACTTGCTTATAAAAAATAACCAGGATGATCGAATCGTTGACGACGATGCCGGACAGACCGAAAATACCGAACAGCGATAGTATCGTCATGTTCATATCCATGATCCAGTGGCCGAAAATTGCGCCGGTCATGCCCAGTGGAATGGTCAGCATCACCAGTATCGGCCAGCCGTAGGAAGAAAATACCCAGGATAACACCAGGTACATGAATATCAGTGCGATCAGTGCACCGGTTTTCATGTCGGAAAAGGTTTCACGTTGGCTTGCTGATCGACCCTCGATGCTGTAATTAATGCCATACCGACTCGCTAGTGAAGGCAGGATCGATAGTCGCAGGTCATTGACGATTTCGGCAGTGTTGTTAATGGTCGGGTTGACATCGGCAGTCACGTCAACCGAGAGGTTGCCGTTGAAATGGCGAAGCGTTTCGAAGCCCTGGTTGGACGACCAGATAGCGACACTTTCAAGCGGCACGAATTCCCCACCCGGTAGTTTTATCGGTAGTTGATACAGGCTGGTAAGACTGCGTTGTTCATCATCGGGTAGTTGCAGGCGCACCTCGATTTCATCGGCACCCTGTTGAAATCGTTGCAATATGATGCCGTCGTATGCGGCGCGCAACTGCCGACCAATATCGTTGATCGATAAGCCCAGTGCCTCACCGGCCGGGCTAAGTGAATAGATCAATTGCTCGCGACCATAGGGTAAATCGTCGTCGATGGCACTAACACCGGGAATTCCAGAAAGCGCCTCGGCCAGGTTGAGTGCCGCATTTTTTAATTGATGCGCTGAGGAACCGGTCAGACGAATACTTAAATCACGTCTCGAAGGGCCTGTCCTGCGCGACGATATCTTGAAACTATCGATCCCCGCTGGCAGAGTGATGCGCGCACGCCAGTTCTTGATAAAGTCACGATTTTCAGTTTTACGTTGATCAGAGCCGAGTAATTCGACGTAGATCGAACCGTTGCGCTGGCCCGTTATAGATCGCCCGCGCCCGGAGCTGGAGGCGTGCATGGTGTAATAGGTGGATACAATTTTCTCATCGTAATCTGAGATGGTGTTGTGTAGTTCGCTCTCTACCTGCTGCAAAAAGCCATCGACTACCTGTTCCGAGGTGCCGGCGACAAAGCGCACGTTGGCGTATAGCGTGGTCGACTCGGGTGAGGGGAAAAACTGCCAACCGGTTTTTCCACCGACCACCAGGCCGACCGCGAACAACAGGAATCCGATCGCAGTCGCAATCGTGGTCCAGCGAAATTCGATCGCGTGATGAACCAGGGGCCTGAATAGACGATCGCGAAAAGCCTCAAAACGATTATTGAGGAAAACTCGCGCTCGTGAGGGTGGTTTCCTGTGCTCATTGACGAAGGCATGCCGCAGGTGTCCGGGTAAAATCAGAAACCCCTCGACCAGTGAGGCGATTATCACGCAGACGATTACTATCGGAATCGCGATCATGATATTACCCATGTGACCACCGATCAGCATCAACGGCAGGAAGGCGGCGATCGTGGTGAGAGACGAAGCCATGACCGGGGCAAGCATCCGCCGTGCACCTCCCTCGGAGGCTTTTAGTGGATCTTCACCCATATCATAGTGCGCCTGCGCATCCTCGCCGACCACAATCGCATCGTCGACTATGATGCCGAGCGCCATAATCAATGCAAACAGGCTAATCATATTGATACTGCCGCCGACCAGGTACAGGACCGCGAGTGTGGCCATAAATGAAACCGGGATTCCGACCGCGACCCAGAAAGCCACGCGTGTCGATAAAAACAGGTACAGAATCAGCAAAACCAGGACGAGACCACCGGCTCCATTCTTGAGTAGCAGCAGAATTCGGTCCCTGATCAATTCCCAGCGCTGGTTGAATACCTGTACCTTGATAGTCGGCGGTAGCGTCGGCCTTGTCTGGTCCAGCCATTTTTGTAAAATTTCGGCCGACTCGAGCGAGTCACCGGTCTCGTTACGGCGCAGTACCATTACCACCGCGTTGCGATCGCCTACAGTAATGGTTGGAGTGCCGGATTTGGTCTTGCGCTCAATGGTGGCAATATCGCCGAGATTGATGCGCTTGTCCTGTTCGCTGATCACGCTCAAGCCGGCAAATTGCAGGGGTGATCGGCGCTGGTTCTTGCTGCGAATTTCCCGCGTACCGTCATCCTCACCCATTAATCCAGCGGGCAGGTCCTGACTCGCGTTGTCGATGCGTTGGGCGAGGTCGTCGAGCCCCATGCCAAGGCTTCGCATCTGTTCTGCCGCCACCGAAATTTGAATCGTATCCTGTGGCAATCCCCCGATCTCAACCTTGTCTATGCCGAGCGCCAGCAATTCCCGCTCGAACTGGCGGGCAATGACACGCAATTCCTGCAGTCTTTCCGGGCCGCTAATTAATAATCGGGCTACCGATTCATAGCGAATACCCTGGGTGACTGTCACCTTTTCCACTTCCTCGGGCATATTGGTGAAGTCGTCGACCTGTTTTTTAACATTGTCGAGGGCCAGCACCATATCGGTACCCTCATGAAACTCCAGTGTAATACCGGATATTCCAGGGGCAGAGGAAGAACTCATTTCACTGAGCTGATCGACGCTGCGTAAGCGTTGTTCCAGTGGTATGGTGATACCCGATTCGATGTCTTCAGCACTGGCGCCACTCCAACTCGCCGATACCGAGATCCTGTCGAGATCGAAATTAGGGAAAAACTGAATGTTGAGCTTTTTGAGGGCGATAGCACCGGCGAGGAGCATCATCACCATCAGCAGGTTAGCGGCTACCCGGTGATTCGCAAACAGGCCAATGATGTCATTTCGATGCGTCATCGGTTCCGCTCCGGACCTTGAGACCACTCACCGCGTTGGGTAAGTGGGTGATGACAATTTCGTCGTCAGTGTTGATTTTGGTGCTTTTAACCAACAGCAACGCGGTACCTTCCTGGTCGCTATATTGACCGACTGGCTCAACGTCAACACCTTGCAGCCGATTGTCCCGCATCAGATAAAGTCTCGAATTGCCATAGATTGCCTGATAAGGAATTGCTATGACGCTATTTTCGACCGGCAAGTCGAAACTCAGCGGCAGCAGGGCCCCGAGACGCAGCCTGGTGCCGGACTCGCCTGCCCGAAAATAGGCATCGACACCCGAGGGCTCGGCCTTACCGGCGAGGCGGACTAGTTCGAGTTGTAGAATCGTGTCGGACAGGGTAATACTGGCAACCTGGGTTATGCCATTGGACATGGCCCGTTGTACACCTGCAATATATCGTGCCGGGATGTGCGCGCGTATTTCGAGACTATTCACCGGGTAGAGGGATACCAGTATCTGGCCGGTGTCAACTCGGTCCCCGACCGAAACAGGTGTCGAACTGACGACTGCCTGAAAAGGCGCGAATACTTCGCTGCGTTCAATCATCAAGCGCGCTTCTTTGAGTTTTGCCAGGTTATGTTTTAGCCTGGCTTCGAGTTTGCCGAGTTGTACCGGAAAACTTTCAACTTCATACTCTCGAGATATTACTGACAACTGCTGGCGCCCCTGTGCACTGCTGGCCAGGTTGAGAATGGTATCGGCACTCAGTTTTTGCTGTTTTAGTTTGAGCAGCCGTTCGACCTCGTCATTGGCCAACTGCAATAGCCGGCGTTCAGTTTTGAGTGCATTCAGGTTTGACCGGTGGCGAATCTTCAATACGCTGATCTGGTTTTTGATATCCGCTAAATCTGTCTCGGCCAGCACCAGCGTGGATTCAAAATCCCGGCGGTCCATTTTTACCAGTAACTGGCCCGGGTCCACCTGGGTTCCACTTTGCACCAGTACCTCGCTGACGATGCCCGCTCCGGGGGCGGCAGCCTGTAACAGTTCCGGGGATTCAACACGCCCGTAAAGCCCGAGGCCGGGTGATAAATCCTGCTTCATCGCAGGAATAACTTCGACCTGCCAGACCTTTTCCTTGAGCTGAGGTTTATTCCTTTCCGGTTTGCTGCCCTTCAGGTGTTGAAACACACCGACCGCAATCGCAATAATGACGACTGGAAGAATTAATTTCAGGCTCGGGTGAAGACTCATGGCTGGCTATTGTTACACATTCGGAACTACAACCTAATGTTGTAATGAATTATCGATAAAGCGTCAAGCGCCTGGTACTGGTAGATGGGAAGTATTTGGGATAGTTCCTGTTACTGGCTAATAGCAGCAAGATTTAGCTGCCTCTGTATCACTGGCGGGCACCAGTAATAGGCACTATTCAGCACGCTGGAAAATTGAAACAATCCATCTTCGATGCCGTCGTCGCCTCCTATCATTCGATTCAGCTGGGCCTCGAATGCATCGAACGAACGGCCAAATGCGACAAACATCAGCCCTGCCTGCAAATTGATGCTCCAGGGCATCGAGCGGCGCACCAGGAAAGCCTCGGGATTAAAACTCTCCTGGGCAGTCCGTTTAACATGGGCCGATTCTGGCGCATCGTCAAATTCAATATTGTCCGATCGGCGGCGACCGATCAGGTTATCCTGTTTTGCGCCCGGGAAAGTATCAAATTCTTCCAGGTCGTGCTGCCACTGCTGTACCGCGACAAAACTTGAGCCGTTGATGGACGCTTCGCCACTGGTTAAAATTGCGGCTTCTATCGCGGCATCTGCTACCGGATTTTCAGTACCGTCTTCGTAGCCGGTTAAATCCTTTCCGCCGGCATATAAGTAGGTATCGATGGTGCCAACCACGTCAAATACCGGTGTCAGGTGACGGATGATGTGGCGCGTTCTGTGTAATAGTTCGCCTCGGTCATCGCCACGCATCCAGCACCATAGATCGGTAGCCGTGCCAGCCCCGATATGTTTCGAAGCGAATGCCGGCATAGCTCTCATGCCGGGGATGGTTTGATTGAAACGGTCGAGCAACGACTGGCCGATAGCGACCACATTGTTGTTGGTATCCAGGGATTGAAGCGTTTCAGTCACCTGTTGCAAACTGGCCGATCGATTCAGGTTGCAGGTCAGATAAACCGCCTGTTCGGGAAGCGGTTGCAAGATGCAGGGTTGATAATTTTTCATGGTATGTAATCAGGTTGAAGCTTCGAAACGGCTCTTGGCGACATTTTTTGTTGTCGCCCTGGGGTCGAATATTTGTCCGTTCATGGCCACGTAAACACCGGGCTCGAGTAGCTGCACCGCGTTGGTGGCGACTCCAATATTGTAGGCCGAATCGCTATATCGCATGCGCGCGGGTTGCATCGCGCCGGTGATGACAATAGTTTTGTTTTCGATCTCAAGCAGACACATCGCGGTCTTGATCATAGAATCGCTACCATGTGTTATGACTATTCGGTCACAGGGATCCTGCGCTACTTTTGAGCGAATGGTTTCACGGTCCGCATCAGTCATATCAAGGCTGTCCTTCTTCAGAATCGACTCTACCTCGAAATCAAATGTCACGTTGGCTTCATCGAGTATCGGTTTCGCCATCGGCTCGCCAATGTGAAAATCGCTCTTATGGTCGTAGTAAATCTTGTCGAGTGTGCCACCGGTGGCGAGTATTTTAATTTTCATCGTATTGATGCAGCCAGTTCATGGAGGGATTATTTCATGGATGTCACAGAATTCAAATGATTGTTAATCGTATACCATTGACGATGACTGGAATTAGATAATAATAGCCATCTGAAAAGACGCCTGGGGGCGAGATAAACCTGGAAATCAATATGAGTTCGATAGTCGATAAAAAGCAAAGCACCCGCTCAGCTTTTCCGCTAGTTGCGATTTTGTGTGCCTGTTTGATTGCAATGCTCGCATTTGGCCCCAGGTCGGCAATGGGATTTTTTCAGTTGCCGATACTTCAGGAAACCGGTTGGGATCGATCGACCTTCGGGTTCGCGATGGCATTGCAAAATTTGTTCTGGGGCATGGGTCAGCCATTTTTTGGCGCAATTGCCGATCGATACGGTACCTGGAGAGTACTGGCGATTGGTGCCCTGTTATACATCCTCGGCTTAATCGTGATGGCCTTTGCTGCAACGCCGCTGTGGTTGCATATCGGTGGCGGTATATTGGTTGGGTTGGGAATCGCTGGTTGCTCTTTTGGCGTTATCCTGTCTTCCCTTGCCCGCATAGTCAGCCCCGAGAAACGCTCGTTTGCCTTCGGTCTGGGTACGGCAGCAGGTTCAGTGGGCATGTTCATCTACGCGCCGATTTCGCAGGGATTGATCGATTCGCTAGGCTGGTCCGATAGCCTGCTGGTATTGAGTGCGATTATGTTGCTGATTCCAGTATTGGCGATTGCGCTGCGGGGTAATGCGTCGACCTCAAAAATAGCCAGTGCCGAAATAGAACAGTCATTCAGGGAAGCGTTAAGCGAGGCTTTTGCACACAGGGATTATCTGTTACTGACTGCCGGTTTTTTTGTCTGCGGGTTCCAGGTGGCATTTATTACCGCGCATTTCCCGGCCTATATCGGTGACCTTGGCATACCAGCCCGATGGGCGGTGGTGGCGATCAGCCTGATCGGCCTGTTTAACATATTTGGTTCATTGGCCTCGGGCATAATCGGCCAACGTTATTCAAAACCGATACTGCTGACGCTGATTTATATCGGCCGCTCTATCGCATTCACTGTCTTCTTGCTAGTACCGGCGACACCAACCACTGTCGTCATATTTTCAATCGTAATCGGTATCCTCTGGCTTTCTACTATCCCGCCAACTAATGGTTTAGTCGCGGTTATGTTTGGCACCCGTTATCTGGGTATGCTCGGGGGTGTGGTATTTTTCTCGCACCAGGTTGGATCCTTCCTCGGCGTCTGGATGGGTGGTGTGCTCTATGACCAGACCGGGTCCTATGATGTGGTCTGGTGGCTCGGTGTTGTTCTCGGGTTATTTGCTGCGGCCGTGCATTGGCCGATCAGGGAGAAATTGGTAAAACGGGAGCCATTGGATTCCTTGTAAAACGGTCTGAAACCCGGCGATCGGGTAAATAGCATTCAGAGTTTGAAGTCATACTGTCGCACTGGTATCGCATTCGTTACTTTACATACCTGGAATCGTTCGAAAGCCGACGTTAGCTATTGCTAATCGAAAAGCCGCTTAGTGCTCAAAGCGACATACGGGGGTCGGCTATCGATGAATTAAATGGTGCTTGGAGTTCTATCAATAACTGTACGTGATCAAACGTGGTTATCGTTAAATCTTGATGTTTCTACTCGAAATAAATTTAGTAACTACGATTTGGGTTTATTTGTAACACCAATCTTGCCCACTCCACCAGTAACGCTATCGATAGCAGTGGATACATCTGCTACTGCATTTGAGCCCGCCTTTAAGGCCCAAGTATCTTGGTCGCATAACTCGCAACGAGCAGCAAACGCAGCTTCAATTCCTTCCATTTGACGCGAGTCGAGGGTAACTAAATCCGTTAAATGAGCCTTGCAATTGTTGCACACGATATGATCGGGTTTTAATGCCTCAATTTTTGCTAAAGCTTTTGCTACGCGAGTTGCTCGATTACCTTTTATATTTGCCTGCCCCACAAATTTATCCTCTGTTTATATTTATGTGCCTAACAAGA
>Ga0164320_10000176_pt1 | contig 18665 bp, 18 predicted proteins | sample GuaBasSediGuay11_FD_113736 | JGI IMG/M metagenome (GOLD analysis project Ga0164320, IMG submission 113736) | Subseafloor sediment microbial communities from Guaymas Basin, Gulf of California, Mexico - Guay11, Core 4567-28, 0-3 cm | ecosystem: Environmental > Aquatic > Marine > Hydrothermal...
GAATCCAAATGAAATATCAATATTGGATTTTGCTAAAGAAATAATTAAATTAACGAAAACCAGTCAAAAAGTAATTTTTAAAGATTTACCCACTGACGATCCTTTACAACGTCAACCAGATATTTCTTTAGCAAAAAAATTGTTAGACTGGGAACCTAAAGTGGAAAGAGCCGAAGGGATGCAAAAGACGTTTAATTACTTTAAAAACCTGTCGAGAGATGAATTATATAAAAAAGATCATAAAGATTTCGCAAGTCATATAAAAAAATAAATGTCATATAAACAAGGAAGATATTCAAATTTAATCAAGCCGATATTCTTATTTGGTGACTTGATAATTATTAATGCGACTATTTTTTTGTTTAGTCCAAACATTACTAATACATATATCTTTGCTACATACATTTCTTTTTTATGGTTAGTAATATCTATTAAAAATCTTTTTTATGAGGTTCAAAGAAGCACAAAAATCGTTCAAATAATAACACTTTTGTTAAAACAAATAGTTGTATTTGCAATAATTCTATATGCGTTTATTGGAGTATTTAAACAGCCAGATATCAGTAGATTGGCATTAGGAAGTTATTTACTTGCAGTTTTTGTTTTAATTACCTTTTTTAAGTTCTTTTCATATTTTTTATTAAGTAAGTATAGAATTCATTTAGGAGGAAATTTAAGAAGTGTTATTGTTATTGGTAAAAACGAAAAAACCAATCAGCTAATAAGCATTTTTAATACAAGATTGGAATTTGGGTATAAATTTAAAAAGCAATTTTGCATTAATGATAAAGATTTTTCATTAGAACAATGTTTTGCTTTTATAACAGAAAATAATATTGATGAAATATATTCCTCAGTTGCAGAATTGTCTAACGAACAGATTAATGAATTGATAGATTTTGCCGATAACAATTTAAGAGAACTAAAGTTTATTCCCGACAATAAGGATATTTATTCAAAAAAACTTAAATATGAATATTATGATTATATACCAATTTTAACGTTGCGTAATATCCCTCTTGGAGATTCTGTGAACCATTTTGTAAAAAGGGCATTCGATATTTTATTTTCTTTAACAGTAATTATATTTTTATTGTCTTGGCTCACACCTATTATAGCTATATTTATAAAATTAGAATCAAAAGGCCCAGTATTTTTTAAACAATCAAGAAATGGGTTTAACTATAAAGAGTTTGATTGTTTTAAATTTAGATCAATGACTCCAAATAAGGATGCTCATTTGCACCAAGCCACTAGAGGAGATCAGAGAATAACAAAAGTTGGTAAGTTTCTTCGAAAAACCAGTTTAGACGAACTGCCTCAATTTTATAACGTCTTGTTTGGAGATATGTCTATTGTTGGTCCGCGACCACATATGGTAAGTCATACAAATATGTATGCAAAAAAAATAGATAAATTTATGGTACGCCATTTTGTAAAACCAGGAATTACTGGATTGGCTCAAACAAGTGGGTTTAGAGGAGAAGTGGAAACGGATAAAGATATTATTGGACGTGTAAAATATGATATTTTTTATATTGAAAATTGGTCTTTGTTATTAGATTTAAAAATTATTTTTCAAACGCTTTTAAATACCCTAAAAGGCGATGACAAAGCCTATTAATTTACAATTTGTAGACGAGTTTTTCTAGCTGTATATCTAGCTCAAAATTAGTGTTTGCTGTTTTTCTTATTTGTTCTTTTAGTTTTGAATTTATATCAGCAGTTTTAATCCTATTTAACACTTCATTTAAACTATTGTAATTACCTGTTTTTGCAATCCAACCTAAATTATATTCTTTAACGATATCTTCCCCTTCTCCACCACCAAAATAGAGTATAGGTAAACCCAATTTAGTGTATTCAAATATTTTAGAAGGAACTGAACCGTAAATTCTTTTTAATAGCGGAATTATAACAACATCATATTGAAGCAGTACTCTATGTAATTCATTTCTTGCTATTTCGCCATAATATGTAATTGGAAGATTTTGATTGGATTGAATAAAAGCTTCAATTTTTTCTTTCTCTGCTCCAGCTCCATAAATATAAAACTCAATATTTCTATAATCTAAATGCTCACATAGTTTGTAAACTCCTTGAGCAATACCAAGTAAGCCAGCATAAACAATTTTTAGTTTTCCGTCTGAAACCATTTTACTTTCAATTTTTGGAATTTCTAAATTCGGGTAATTTCTATATAAAAAAGTTTCTTTATTAGGAAATAGAGAAGTAACATGAGTTAGTATCTCTTGGCTTTGTCCTAAAACTAAATCGGCTTTGTTGTAATTAAACCGCTCAATTTTCTCTAATAGTTTATAACTAAAATTCTTTTTAAAAGCACCCAGCTTTAATCCAGCCAAAGGCCATAAATCGCTCACATTTAAAATGAGTTTCCTGTTTTTAGATTGCAAAAAAAGCATACAAGTAAAAGCAACTAGCAAAGGAGGAGATTGTATGATAACTATATTCGGGATTTTATTAAACGCAAAAAACCAGATTAAACTAAAACTATAAGATAGCATTGAAAATAAGCGTAACAATTTATTTTTAGAATTGCTTGCGTAAATCCATAACCTATGAATTTTAACATTATTTTCGATTGAAACCTGACTGGACTTACCTTTATAACTACTAAAGATCTTTCCTGTGGGATAATTAGGTAAAGGCGTAGCAACTGAAACATTGAAATTCCTTTTTTGTAAGCCTTCAGCTAAATGGAATATTCTATTTGAAGCTGCTCCAGTTTCAGGAGGAAAGTAACTCGTTATTATGAGTATATCTTTCATTATAATTGATAAATTCCTACTAAATGATTTATAATTCTTTTGGCTGCTTTACCATCCCAAAGTTCTGGAATATTGCCATTTTTCCATTTATTGGCTAATAGGACTTTAAATGCTTCAGAAATTTTATCAGGATTAGTGCCAACTAACAAATTAGTACCTATTTCACAGGTTTCAGGGCGTTCGGTAGAATCTCTGAGTGTTATGCAGGGCACGTTCATAACTGTTGTTTCTTCAGTTATTCCACCAGAATCGGTTAAAACAGCAAAAGCATTTTTAACCAGAAAATTAAACTCTAAATAACCTAAAGGCTCTATATAATGTAAGTTTTTAAAATTCAAATTTAAACCCTCGAGCATCTTTTTAGTTCTAGGATGAACAGGAAAAATTATTGGATAATCTTTGCCAAGAGTTGCTATTTGCGTAATTAATGTTTTTAGTATGGTTTCTTCATCTACATTACTTGGTCTATGTAGCGTCATGACCAAATATTCTTTTTGTTTTAAACCTAATTCGTTCCAAATAGGAGGTTTAATAAATCGCTCTTCATTTTTTAGCAACGTATCAATCATAACATTACCAACAAAAAAGATATTGTTTTTTGAAACGCCTAATTTCTCGAGATTAGCATTGGCATATGTTGAGGTTGTAAAAAAATAATCGGTTAGGCTATCTGTAACTATTCTATTGATTTCCTCTGGCATATTCATATCTCCCGAACGAATCCCTGCTTCTACATGAGCAACTTTTATTCCTTCTTTTTTTGCAACTATAGCGCATGCCATTGTTGAAGTAACATCGCCAACAACCATTACCAAATCGCATAAATTTTGAGCCAACTCTTTTTCAAAACCAATCATAATAGCAGCAGTTTGTTCGGCTTGAGTACCACTCATTACTTCCAAATTAGTGTCTGGAAGAGGAATATTTAATTCTTCAAAAAATGCATCACTTAAATTTTTATCGTAATGCTGTCCTGTATGAACAAGCCTAAAATGAATATTAAATCCTTCATTTTGTTTTGATTTTATAGCATCAATAATTGCTGCTATTTTCATAAAATTTGGTCTTGCTCCAGCAACAATAGTTATGTTCATTAGTTTTGGTTTAATAAAGATGAAAACTGTTTCAATTTACCACTTTTTAATCGTTGCAATTGGGTTTGCCTTTCAAACTGAATATCTAGACCTTTTTCGAGATAGTTTTCCATTTCGGTTTTAATCGCTTCGATTTTTTCTTCTGAAAGCTTTGTAGAACTTGCATAGGTAATTTTAAAAGTTTTTGCTGTGATTTGTTCAACTACAAATTCTTTAACATTACCATTGTCCTCAATAATGCTTTTGGTTATATAGTAAAATGTCAATCCTGCTGCTTTTTTCCCGCTTGGTAAAATTGCAATATCATTTGTTCTTCCAATAAGTTTTTTTAAAATGGGCTTTTTAATGATGCTTTTCTCTGAAAGACTTCCAATATCACCAATATCATATCGAATAAAAGGATGTGCTTTGTTGTAAAGCGATGTTATAATAATTCGTCCTCCTTCGCCTAAAGGAACAGGATTATTGTTGTTATCAAGAATCTCAACAACTAATGTTTCGCTGTTAATTTGCCATTCGTTATTAGGATTTTCAAAAGCAATGAGGTCTAATTCTGCTACACCATATTCATTTATCACCGGAACACCAAATTGTGTTTCCATAAGAAGCTTATCGTCTTCAAATAACATCTCTGAAGTAACCACACAAGCTTTTAATGTTGGACAAACAGATTTTAAATTAATATTTTCCCTTTCTAAAAATTTAGCAAATTGCACAATAGAACTCGTATAACCATTTATATAATCAAATTTTTTAGATTGAAATTTTTTAAGATGTTTTTGAAAAGCAGTATTGCTTAAATCGAAAACCGAAAACCGAAAACGTTTACTTAAAACATCTTTAAAACGTTCTTTATAATAACCTTTAGCATCTAAAGGAATTCCATAAAATCGCGCTTGTTTAGAACGATTGAAATCTAAATTATACCATCCAAATCTATCTTGAATAATAGCCCAAGTCATGGCGTGGCAAAATTTATCTTTTGCAAAAATAAAAGGCTCGCCCGAAGATCCAGAAGTTTTGTTTATAAACACGTTTTTGGTTTTAAAACCTTCCGACAAACGCTCTTTTAAAGGATGCTGTAAATCCCGTTTGGTCATTACAGGAAGACTATTCCAATTCAGCGGATTTGCTTCAGTTGCAAACGATTTATAAAACGGATTGTGTTTTAAATGATAAGCAACAATCTCTTGTTTTTTTTGCTCAACATATTGTTCAAATTCCACATCATTTTTTTGTTGAATATCTTTCAAAACATATTTAGCTTTTCTTATAGGAAAGCCATTAAACTGTAATGTGAAATCAAATAAATTCAAAAGAAAAAAGTATAAATATGTTTTTGTAAAATAATTATTTTTTAATCGTAAAAGCAATTATTTTTGCCTAAACAACAAAATAGCATGACAATTTTAATTTTGGGTTCTGGCGGAAGGGAACATACTTTTGCTTGGAAAACTAATCAAAGCCCTTTATGTAAACAACTTTATGTTGCTCCTGGCAATTCGGGTACTTCTCAAATCGCTGAAAACATAAATATAAATGTAACCGATTTTAATGCAATCAAAGACTTAGTGTTAGAAAAAAAAATAGACATGGTTGTTGTAGGACCAGAAGACCCTTTAGTGCAAGGCATTCATGATTTCTTTTTAAACGACGATGCATTAAAAAGCGTTGCAGTTATTGGACCACAAAAAGCTGCGGCACAACTAGAAGGAAGCAAGGAATTTGCTAAAGAGTTTATGTATCGTCATAATATTCCAACAGCAGCTTATAAAAGTTTTAGTAAAAATGACGTAGAAGAAGGTTATGAATTTTTAGAAACTTTAAATCCTCCTTATGTACTTAAAGCTGATGGATTGGCAGCAGGAAAAGGTGTTTTAATTCTTAATAATTTAGATGAAGCTAAAGCAGAATTAAAGCAGATGCTCGTTGATGCTAAATTTGGAGAAGCAAGCACAAAAGTTGTTATTGAAGAATTTTTGGATGGTATAGAATTGAGTTGTTTTGTGCTCACAGATGGGGAAAATTATAAAATTCTTCCAACAGCAAAAGATTACAAACGTATTGGAGAAGGCGATACAGGATTAAATACTGGAGGAATGGGAGCCATTTCTCCAGTACCTTTTGTAGATGGCGTTTTAATGGGTAAAATCGAAGAACGCATTGTAAAACCAACAATTAATGGACTTAAAAAAGATAATCTGCCATACAATGGTTTTGTTTTTATTGGATTAATAAAAGTTAACGATGATCCTTTTGTGATTGAATATAACGTGAGAATGGGAGATCCAGAAACCGAAGTTGTTCTCCCTCGACTTAAAAATGATTTGGTAGAAATATTTAAGGCAATTTCTGAAGAACGATTAAATGAAATTGATATTGAAATAAACACACAAACCGCAGCAACAGTGATGCTAGTATCTGGAGGTTATCCTGAAGTTTATGAAAAAGGAAAAGAAATCACAGGATTAAATAATGTAGAAGATTCTTTAGTATTTCACGCTGGCGTTAAACTCGAAAATGATAAAGTTTTAACATCTGGAGGAAGGGTAATGGCAATCACATCATTTGGAAAAACGCACCAAGAAGCATTAAAAGAATCTTATCAAAATATAGAAAAATTACATTTTGATAAGATGTACTATCGTAAAGATATTGGGTTCGATTTATAAGTAAGAATGTGCAGTAATGCTTTTATCTTCTTCTTTATTGTCTTCAACCTTTTTTAATTGCAGCAGCCAATATACAAAAGCGATAATGCAGATAATAATTAAAACCCAAGACACCATATTAGCAATCCACCAATTGTCTAATTCTATAGCTCTAAGTTTATCAAAAGGCCAAAAAAGATAGTTTACAAATAAATCTTGGATAGCAAAAAAGAAATCTTTCATAGGTAATAATCTTATATTTACAGGACAAAATTACATTATTTTAAATTTAAATAAAACAAAAAACTATTAGTAATTTACCATTGACATTAATTTATCATTATAAACCATCAAAGGAAATATACAAACGCTGCAAATGATTACAAGATTTTTTAGCACATCTAAACCAATCCATTTAGTAATAGTTATTCTATTTTCTCTATTGGTTTTTATGTTTACTAGAATCAATAATTTTGAAGGCAGTTTAAATTTCATTCTTTTTTTAAAACAAATTGGGCTTTACTCTGTGGTTTTAGCCTCAATTTTTGTACTTGATTTTTTTGTGAGCAAGAATAGTTTAACTAAAAGGAGCAGCTATAAAATTTTATTATTTAGCTTGTTTATAGCTATATTACCAGTAACAATTCAAATAGATAATGTACTAATATCTAACCTGTTTGTTCTTTTAGCTATTAGAAGAATTATTAGTTTACGGTCGAATAAAGATGTAAAGAAAAAGCTATTTGATGCTGCTTTTTGGATAGGGATTGCATCATTATTTTATTTTTGGGCTATTTTGTTTTTTATTTTAGTTTTTGCAGCACTTTTCTTTTATTCCATAAACAATTTTAAAAACTGGATTATACCTTTTATTGGCTTACTAACAGTAATTATAATTATTATAAGCTATTCTATTATTGAAAGCAATCAGTTTACCGATTTTAATAATTATTTGGACGCTATTAGTTTTGATTTTGCAACATATAATGTTCTAGGTTTAATTATTGGTATAACAATTTTAACCTCGTTAGGCCTTTGGACATTATTTTTCTATATAAGAAATTTAAAAAACAAAATAAAAAGGCAAAGACCTTCTCACATACTAATTATAGTAGCACTTTTAATAAGTGTTGCAAATGTTTTAATTGTACCAAATAAAAACGGAAGTGAATACATTTTTATGTTTGCACCATTATCGATTATTATGGCAAATTATATCGAGTCTATAAAAGAAAAATGGTTTGCCGAATTATTTGTTTGGATATTAATCCTCACTCCTATTTCTTATTTAGCGTTGTAGTTTTTCGCCGAAAGCTAAATCGCCAGCATCACCCAAACCAGGAACGATATAACCTTTGTCGTTTAATTTATCATCTACAGTTGCAATCCATAAATGAGTATTTTCTGGAAAATAACCATCAATAAAATCGATACCATCTTGTGCGCCAATTACATTTACAAGATGAATTTCTTTAGGTATACCAAAAGGTTTCAAAGCTTCAAAAGTAGCGACTAAAGACTGACCAGTTGCTAACATTGGATCTGCTAAAATTAATCTTTTGTTTTCTAAATTTGGACAGGCCAAATACTCTACTACAATTTCAAAACTTTCTGGATCATGTCGATGATGCCTGTAAGCAGAAATAAAAGCATTTTCGGCATCATCAAAATAATTAAGCAAACCTTGATGCAAAGGAACTCCAGCCCTTAAAATTGAACAAAGCACAATATCATTGTCAAACAAATTAATAGAGGATTTTCCTAAAGGCGTTTCTATTGTTGAAGCATGGTAAGTAAGAGACTTGCTCATTTCGTAAGCTAATATTTCACCAATACGTTCAATATTCCGTCTAAAACGCATGCTGTCTTTTTGAATAACGACATCTCTAATTTCTGAAATAAAAATATTTAAAATTGAATTTTGCTCTGATAAATTATGTATTTGCATAATGACCTAAACTACTATTTGTGTGGTAAAGTTAATTAAAATAGAAGTATATTTGTGCTTTAAATTATGGATATATGTTTACAAGCAAAGCGAACGTAATTTTTCAGGAGGTAATAGAAAAATATCACATTATTAATACAGTAGATCAGCCTTTTACCAATCCTTATAATGAAGACACAAATTTATTAGAACATTTGTTATACAGAAAATCTTGGATAGACACAGTACAATGGCATTACGAAGATATTATTCGAGATCCACAAATTAATCCGGTTGCAGCATTAACATTGAAACGACAAATTGACGCCTCAAACCAAGATCGAACCGATATGGTTGAGTATATTGACAGTTATTTTTTGGGAAAAAACATAAATATTGAAGTAAAACATAACGCAACCATTAATACCGAAAGTCCAGCTTGGGGAATTGATAGATTGTCTATTTTAGCTTTAAAAGTCTATCATATGAACGAAGAAGCAACACGAACAGATGCTTCAGAATCTCATAGAAATGCTTGTCAGAAAAAATTAGAGGTTTTGTTAGAGCAGCGCGTAGATTTATCTACAGCAATCAATACATTATTGAACGACATTTCATCTGGTGACAAGTATATGAAAGTCTATAAACAAATGAAGATGTATAATGACGATGAATTAAATCCTGTGTTAAGAGGGCAAAAATAATTAATTCCTGCTAAGGCAGGAATCTCATCCTATAAAAGGAGATGCCAAAACCACCAAAACATATCCTCGTTATTCGAATGTCAGCAATGGGAGACGTGGCGATGACAGTTCCAGTTTTAAGAGCATTTACACAACAATATCCAGACGTAAAATTTACAGTACTTACACGAGCATTCTTCACACCTTTTTTTAGAGATTTACCAAATGTTTCAGTGTTTTCAGCCGAAGTGAAAGGAAAACATAAAGGTATTTTTGGACTGTGGAAGCTTTCAAAAGAATTAGAGAGATTAAACATTGATGCAGTTGCAGATTTACATAATGTACTACGGAGTAAAATTTTAAAACTTTTTTTATTTGGGATAAAATGTATTCAAATCGATAAAGGAAGATCAGAAAAAAAAGCACTCGTTTCAGGCAAAGTATTCAAGCAACTCAAAACAACTCATCAGCGCTATGCCGATGTTTTCGAAAAATTAGGTTTTAAATTAGATTTGAAAAATCCATCATTTCCTAAACAATCAATTTTAAACGATAAGACTTTAGCTATATTAGGGAGTGACACACTAAAATGGATTGGCATTGCACCTTTTGCAACTTACGAAAGCAAAACGTATCCTTTAAACGTAATGAAAGAAGTTATTTCGACACTTTCCAAAACTCATAAAATACTATTATTTGGTGGAGGACAACATGAGATTGACTTATTAAATAGCTTTGATAACACTATTAATTTAGCAGGAAAATTATCACTTAACGAAGAACTTGATGTGATTTCTAATTTAGATGTGATGCTTTCTATGGATTCAGGCAATGCTCATTTAGCAGCAATGTTGGGCATGAAGGTAATCACGATTTGGGGAGTAACACATCCTTTTTCTGGTTTCACACCGTTTAGTCAACCAGAAGATTATGCTTTATTATCAGATAGAAACCAATTTCCATTAATCCCAACTTCTATTTACGGCAACAAATACCCAGAAGATTATAAAGAAGCTTCACGAAGTATTTCTCCTAAAACAATTATTGAAAAGATTGAATCAATTCTTTAAAAGAATACTGTCATTCCTGCGTCAGCGTGTTGCTGAAGCTTTAGCGGAGGCACAAGGCAGAAATTCAATTTTGAAGTTTAATAAAGAGATTTGTTTTCCAACTAAAGAACATTTGTCTAACATCTAAAAGCGAAGCGGTCTAATATCTAATGTCTATTTCACACATCATCATAATCCACAATAACTACTGGAGTTGTTGGCTGTGCCTGACAGGTTAAAATTAAACCTTCTGCCAACTCATCATCAGTTAAAATATTGTTTTGACGCATTGTAGCTTCACCCTCAACAAGACGCGCAACACAAGTACTACAAATTCCTCCTTGACATGAATATGGTGCATCAATATTATTATCTAGTGCAGCTTCTAAAATTGTTTTTTTTTGAGACATTGTAAATGTGGTCTCATCATCATCAACAATAACAGTAATTTTTGTATTACCATCAGTTAAAATTTCATTTATAGATTCTGGAGAAGATGAAACGGTAAAAAGTTCGAAATGAATATTGTTTTTATCTATACCATTTTCTATTAAGACATCAGAAACATTATTAATCATTACTTCGGGTCCGCAAAGATAAAAGGTATCAATAACTATGTTTTTATACTTATTTTTTATAATGTAGTTTACTGTGCTTTTTTCAATACGACCAAATAGAGCATTGTCTTCATCCGATTGACTAAACACAAATTGAACATTAAATCGATTTGGATATTTATTCTGAAGGGTTAATATTTCATTATAAAAAATAGTGTCTTTAGGTGCTTTATTCCCATAAACTAAAATAAAACTACTTTGAGGTTCTTCTTCTAAAACAGTTTTTGCAATGCTCATTATTGGTGTAATACCACTTCCTGCAGCAAAAGCAACAATGGTTCTTGATTTTGAACTATTTGGTTCAAAAACAAATCGTCCGTTCGGTGTTGCAACTTCTAAATCATCACCAACTTTTAAAGTATTATTTGCAAACTTTGAAAAAACTCCATTTTCAACTTCTTTTACAGCAACTTTAAGCTCACCACTTTTTGGCGAACTGCAAAGCGAATAATCCCTTCTAATTTCTTTTCCATTTATTTCAGTTTTAAGCGTAATGTATTGCCCTGCTTTAAAGCCAAAATCTTTTTTTAATGCTGAAGGAATATTGAAACTAATGGTTACACATTTATCGGTTTCTCTATTAATTTTTTTTATAGTGAGTTTATGAAATTGAGACATGTAAAATTAATTTTAGCAAAAATAGTGAAGAAAGATTATAAATTTTAAATTTGCCTGTAACAAATTGGTTATAAAAATTACTAACCAATTAAGCATTAACCTAAAACTATGATAAAACGTTTTTTAAGTCTAGAGTGGAAGCAATTTTTTCGTTCTCCATATTGGCAGAGAGGCATTGGATTAAAAATAGTAATGGCATTTTTTGCACTCTATTTTATTGTGACATTTCTGGGAATGGGAATAGCTATTTACCCAATATTAAAGAAAATATATCCAGATCAAGATCCTTTTTTATTGGTCAACGGAGTTTTATTTTATTGGATTTTGTGTGATTTGATGATTCGTTTTTTTCTTCAAAAACTGCCAGTAATGTCAGTAAAACCATTATTGACTTTACCAATTAAAAGAAGTAAAATAGTAAACTATGTATTAGGTAAATCTGCAATATCCTTTTTTAATTTTTTGCCTTTGTTTGCTATTATTCCTTTTGGTGCAATATTATTAAATAAAGAATATGATACACCGACAATTCTATTTTGGATTTTAACGTTAATAATAATTACATTAATTACAAACTTTTTAAACTTTATTATAGAAAGTTTAGCGTCTAAAACCTCATTATCTTTTTTGCCATTAATAGCTATTTCAGGAACATTATTTTCTCTGAATTATTTTAATATCGTTTCGCTTTCAGATTTAATTTCTAATGGTGTATTAGCTGTTGCAAACAACCCAATATTATTAAGCGTTCCTGTTTTAATTTTAATAGGATTGTATATGTATAATTATAAAATTCTAAAAGGTAAATTATATGTTGATACTTCGCTTCAAGCAAAAGTTAAAGAAGCAAAATTAACAGAGATGGCTTGGACTAAACGGTTTGGAAATATTGCACCATTTATGCAATTGGATTTAAAATTAATTTTACGCAATAAAAGGGCAAAAGCCACACTGCCTATAATGATACTAGGATTGTTTTATGGTTTGTTTTTTTATCCACAACCAATGTATAGAGATTTAGTGTTTATGTATGCTTTTATAGGTATATTTTCTACAGGTATATTTTTAATCAATTATGGGCAATTTATTCCTGCTTGGGATAGCAGTTATTATAAACTATTGATGAGTCAAAATTTTAAGTATAATCAATATTTAAAATCAAAATTTACATTAATGGCCATAAGTGTTCTTCTTCTTTTTGTGTTAGGGATTCCATATATTTATTTTGGCTGGAAAATTTTATTAGCACATTTTGCTACCGCTATTTATAATGTTGGAGTCAACACACACGTCATAATGTATGGAGGATCATTTAATAGAAAAAAAATAAATTTGGATGAGCGAGCAGCCTTCAATCTTCAAGGCACAGGAGCTGTACAGTGGCTTATAGGAATTCCTTTAATGCTTTTTCCAATGTTAATTTTTGCGCTGTTTAATTGGCTTTTAAGTTTTGAAATAGCGATAGCAGTTCTAATTATATTGGGTCTTATAGGAATTGTTTTCCACCAAAAAATAATGAAAGTAATAACAAATAAATATGTCGCTACAAAATATAAAATGATTGAAGCATTTAGTCAAGACAATTAATTAAAATCAGAATGATACACGCAACAGAACTTACAAAAAAATACAGTGGAATAACTGTGTTAAATATAGATAATTTAGAAATTCCTAAAGGACAAAGCTTTGGTCTTGTTGGCAATAATGGCGCAGGAAAAACAACGTTTTTTAATCTTTTATTAGATTTAATTAAACCAACAACAGGAAAAATATCAACCAATACTATTCAAGTAAATTTAAGCGAAGATTGGAAACAGTTTACAGGCTCATTTATAGACGAAAGCTTTTTGATTGGCTATCTAACTCCAGAGGAGTATTTCTATTTTATAGGAGATTTAAGAGGACAAAATAAAGCAGATATTAATGCTTTTTTAGTCCAATTTGAAGAAATTTTTAATGATGAAATTATTGGAAAAAAGAAATACTTGAGAGATTTAAGTAAAGGAAATCAAAAAAAAGCCGGAATTGTTTCAGCTCTTATTGGTAATCCAGAAGTAATTATACTAGACGAGCCTTTTGCAAATCTTGATCCTACTACACAAATTAGATTAAAACAAATAATAAAAGAACTTACACAAAACAGGGAGGTTACGATACTTATTTCGAGCCACGATTTAATGCATGTAACCGAAGTTAGCGAACGTATTGTTGTTCTCGAAAAAGGCGATATAATTAAAGATTTGGTTACAAGCGATGCTACACTAAGAGAACTTGAAGACTACTTTACAGGTTCTGTAAGAAGCTAAAAGCCGGTCAATTTTGTAGTTAAATTAAAAAAGATAGTTATTTTTACGTTTCTACATACTTTTATGTAGTGATTTTAGTTATTCATTTACTAAATTGAACCAACGTTGAAAACATCTTTTAAAGCCATATCTATTCTACTTATTTCTATAATTTTTATTGTAGGTTGCTCTCGTAAAAAAGACAATTTTATTAGTAAAAATTTTCATGCTGTTACTACCGAATTTAATACGCTGTTTAATGGCTATAATGCTTTAAAGCAAGGCAAAGAAAATCTTGCTAGCAGTTATACTGACAACTATTGGAAAATTCTACCAATAGAGCGCATGCAAGTGTCAGACGAAGTTTTACCTCCAGGGCAAACCAAAAACACCGATTTTGAAAAAGCAGAAGAAAAAGCTGTAAGGGCAATTCAAAAGCACTCCATGAATATTGAGGGAAAAGAAAAAAACCCACAAATAGATGAAGCGTATTTACTTTTAGGAAAAGCAAGATATTTCGATCAACGCTTTGTACCTGCATTAGAAGCTTTTAATTTCATACTTTATAAATATCCAGCAAGCGATAAGATAAACCAAGCAAAAATTTGGAGAGAAAAGGCTAATATTCGTTTAGAAAATGATGAATTGGCAATTAAAAATTTAAAACGCCTTTTATATCAAGAAGAATTGAAACCTCAAGATATGGCTGATGCAACATCAATGCTTGCCCAAGCTTATATTAACACAAAATCATTAGATAGCGCTGTTACTCAATTAGAAATCGCATCTGCCGAAACAAAAAATAATGACGAAAGAGGACGTTATCGTTTTATACAAGGTCAACTATATAATCAATTAGGTTATAAAGATAGTGCCAATTTAGCTTTCGATAAGATTATCGAACTCAATAGAAAAACACCAAGAATTTATTTAATAAGCGCACATATTGAAAAGGCTAAAAATTTTAATTTTGAAGAAGAAAACAAATTAGAATTTTTAGAATTATTAACCGATTTGGAAGAAGATAGAGAAAACAAATCCTATCTAGATAAAATTTATTATCAACTTGCCGAATATCATAGAGAGAATGATTCCGATACTCTAGCTAAAGTGTATTACAATAAATCGTTACACACAATTTCTCAAGATAAATATCTAAAAGCATTAAGTTATCAAACTTTAGGGAACATGAGTTTTGATAATTCAGTATATAAAAATGCAGGAGCATATTACGATAGTACAATGCTTAATTTAAAGCAAAACAGCAAGATGTTTAGAGCTGTTAAAAGAAAACGAGATAATCTTGACGATGTTATTTACTACGAAGGTGTTGCACAACGAAACGATAGTATTTTAACCCTTGTAAATATGCCAGAAGAAGAAAGATTAGCAATGTTTAAAACTTATACTAACGATTTAAAGCAAAAAGCAGAAGAGCAAAAAGAACAAGAAGAAATCGCTAAACGTTCAAGCGGATTAATTACTAATGAAGGTAATAGTTCTAAACCAATTTTTGGAACAAGAGAAAGTGCTGCCGCATTTTATTTTTATAATTCTATAACTGTAGCTTTTGGCAAGAATGAATTTATTAAAACTTGGGGAGAGCGACAATTAGAAGATAATTGGAGATGGTCTAACAAAAGAGCTTCAAATTTAGGCTCAACAATTATAGATGAAGTATTGGCTAACGCCACAGAAGAAGAGCTCTTCGACCCTCAGTTTTATATTGCAAGAATTCCTTCAGAAGAAAAAGAAATAGATAGTTTAGCTAAAGATCGAAACTTTGCTTATTACCAATTAGGATTAATTTATAAAGACAAGTTTAAAGAATACAATTTAGCAAAAGACAAACTACAAGCCTTGTTAAAAAACAATCCAGAAGAACGGTTAATCCTGCCTTCAAAATACAATTTGTATAAAATTTATACACTTTTAGGTTTAAACGGCGAGGCTGAAATTGCCAAAAATGATATTATTTCAAGTCATCCAGATTCAAGATATGCAACAATATTATTAAACCCTGAAACTGTTTTAGGAAAAGACGAAAGTAACCCAGAAAATATTTATACCAATTTGTATAAACAATTCGAAAACCAAGAGTATTTAGATGTTATTTCACAATGCGACACATATATAACAAATTTTGACGGTGAAGACATTGTGCCCAAATTCGAATTTTTAAAAGCAGTATCTAAAGCAAGGCTTTATGGTTATGAAAGTTATAAAGAATCTATAAATTTTATAGCCTTAAATTATCCAAATAGTCCAGAAGGAAAGAAAGCAGAAGATATGATGCAAACTGTAATTCCTCTTCTTGCAACAAAGGAATTTGGAGATGATTTAGAAGCTAAAAGTTTTAAAGCTATTTATCAATTTACAGATGTTTCAAAAGAAGATGTAGATGCGTTTTTTAAGAATCTAGATGAAGGCGTTAAAAAAGTAAAATATTTTAATTTAAGCACTTCAAAAGACATATTTAATCAAAACACTATCTTTGTTGTAGTACATGGATTTAAAAGTATTAATGGAGCATTAGGATTCGCTGAAATATTAAAAGGCTACAAGCATCCAATTAATAAAGAGCATTTTGCAATTTCATCTCCAAACTATCAAACCATACAAATCCATAAAAATTTAGAAGAATATTTAAAATCTCTATAATAACTAATTAATAGCAACCATGTTTTCAGACCATAAAAAAGGAAAAATGACAGCAGACAATACTTCTCAACAAAACATTATAGCTCAAGGAACAACATTAGTTGGCGACATTACCAGTAAAGGAGCTTTTAGAATCGACGGAACCATTAAAGGAACTTTAAAAACTCAGGGAAAAATAGTAGTAGGAAAATCAGGAATAATAAATGGTGCTTTAGAAGGAGAAAATGCCGATTTTGAAGGTAAATTCTCTGGCAAACTAAAACTATCAGGAACTTTATCTTTAAAGGCATCTGCTCATATTGAAGGCGAAGTTGAGGTTGGTAAACTTGCAGTTGAACCAGGAGCTACGTTTAATGCAATTTGCAGCATGAAAGGTGCAGTAAAAGAACTCAATAAAGGTGAGCAACAAGAAGGACAAAAACAAAGACCAGAAACCGAGAGAACGGCTTAATAATTATGCAAGGTTTTCAGGTTTAGGTTTTCAAATGATTGCCATTATTAGTCTTGGAGTTTATGTTGGTATTAAACTTGATGAAAACTATCCAAACAAATACAGCCTATTTACTCTTATTTGTTCATTAGTAGCCATTGGTATGGCACTATATTCGGTAATTAAACAGGTTACAAATTTTTCTAAAAAAAACAATTCGGATGAGCAAAGAAACAAGTAGTTTCATACTATGGCTAATTGGTTTTACCATCACACTATTTTTAATTCATACATATATTATTTATCAATTTTTTGAAGGACAGCTCTTTCTCCCAATTTGGAGCATATATGTATTTAATGCAATATTAGTTTTAATTGTTTACACAGTTTTAAATTACAAAGCCAAGCAAAACAGCGAAAAAGTGTATCAATTATTTTTAGGACTTACCATGTTAAAAATGGTATTGGCAATTGTGTTTTTATTGCCTTTGTTTTTTGGAAAATCTGAACACTCTCAACTAGAAGTTGTTAATTTTTTCATTCCATATTTTCTGTTTTTAATGTTCGAAATTTTTAGCTTAAATAAATTTCTTCAAAAAGGCTAAACATTGTTAATATTAGTTTGGCAATTAATATAATGAATGTATATTTGCACCGAATTTTACATAAGGTATTTTTAATCGAAAAACTGATGCAAATCAATACTTTTAAGACATTTTTAGTAAGCCTTTTTTTAACCATATCTTTTTTTGGATATGCTACTGAAAAAGAAACAAAAGAAGATAAGCCTTTCAATGTTAAAGATTTAATTTTTCATCATATTACAGATAGTCATAGCTTTCATGTTGCTGACGATTTTTCAATTCCACTTCCTATAATATTATTTACAGATAATGGATTAGTAACTTTTATGTCAAGTGAGTTTCATCATGATACAGATGGTGAAGTTGTAGTAGAGCGAAAAGGATTAAAATTCATAAATCTTCACGAAAAAATTTATCAGCTTAATGAAGGCGCAACTGTAGTGGCTTTTGATGCGGAGCATCATGCAACAAATGCCGCAAGACCAATAAATTTTTCAATTACTAAAAACGTGTTTTCCATGTTTTTATCAATGATATTGTTGTTGTTAATCTTTATTACGGCTGCACGTTCTTATAAAAAATCAGCATCTAATAATATGCCGAGTGGTATAGGTAAATTTATGGAACCAATTATTGTGTTTATTAGAGATGAGGTCGCAATACCAAATATTGGAGAGAAAAAATACCATAAGTATATGCCTTTTTTACTTACTTTATTTTTCTTTATCTGGATTAACAATGTAATGGGATTAATTCCATTTTTCCCTTTTAGCAGTAATTTAAGTGGTAATATTTCTTTTACATTTACACTTGCTGTAATAACATTTATAATCACATTATTTAGTAGTAAAAAATACTATTGGAAACACATTCTTTGGATGCCAGGATTACCTGTACCAATGAAGCTGTTTTTAATGCCTATAGAGATTATAGGAATGTTTGTAAAACCAATAGCTTTAATGATACGTTTATTTGCAAACATTACAGCAGGGCACGTTATTATCTTAAGTCTTGTATCATTAATATTTATATTAAACACAATTTGGGTAGCTCCGCTTTCGGTTCTGTTTTCACTTTTTATAAGCGTAATCGAAGTGTTAGTTGTAGCTATTCAAGCGTACATATTTACAATGCTATCAGCATTGTATTTTGGGCAAGCATTAGAAGAAGAACATTAATTAATTTTTAAATATTTCAAACTATGAGTTTAGCATTATTACAAGAAGCAGCTATTAATTTTGGCCCTTTAGCAGCAATTGGAGCTGGTTTAGCCGCAA
>Ga0164320_10000177_pt1 | contig 18601 bp, 18 predicted proteins | sample GuaBasSediGuay11_FD_113736 | JGI IMG/M metagenome (GOLD analysis project Ga0164320, IMG submission 113736) | Subseafloor sediment microbial communities from Guaymas Basin, Gulf of California, Mexico - Guay11, Core 4567-28, 0-3 cm | ecosystem: Environmental > Aquatic > Marine > Hydrothermal...
AAATCGGTCGCGACTCTGTGCCTCGTCCCAAGAAGCCTCTGATGAGGTTTTCTAAGGCACCTCGGCACGCAGCCGTCGCACATGGCGGTAGAGAGTTCGCGCGCTGACCCCAAGCAGGCGTGCGGCCCGGGCCCGATGGCCGCCGGTCTCCTCCAGGGCGGTGAGCACGGCTGTGTCGTCGATCCGACGACGAGCTGACGCAAGTCCGTGACCGGTAGCACGGCCCAACTCTGGTGATGGTGACCAGCCACCGTGGTGACCACGACCCTTCCCACTCTCGAGCGCCAGATGCTCGGGCCCGATCGGACCGTCGGCGGCAAGAATGGCGGCGCGTTCGATGATGTTGCGTAACTCGCGAATGTTGCCCGGATAGTCGTGTGCGAGCAGAGCTTCAATCACTTCCGGCGGCAACGGAAGGTGACGGTCGCCGTCTTCGGAACGGCCAAGGAAATGCTCGGCTATTGCCGGGATATCGCTCTTGCGCTCGCGAAGCGGTGGCACGTGGACCGGGAATGCGGAGAGCCGATAGTAGAGATCCTGGCGGAACTCACCACAATCAACCATCTGCTGGATGTCGCGGTTGGTGGCCGCGATTACGCGCACGTCGATTTTATGGTAATCGGTGCCGCCAATGCGGCGGATGGCACCGGTCTCCAGCACGCGCAGCAACTTGGTCTGTAACGCCAGTGGCAACTCGCACACCTCATCAATCAACAGCGTGCCGCCGTGGGCGGCCTCGAACAGTCCTTTCTTGAGCATCGTCGAGCCGGTGTAGGCCCCCTTTTCGCTGCCGAACAGTTCGTTTTCGATCAGGTTCTCACCCAGGGTTCCGCAGTCGACAATGATGAACGGCCCTTTCGGTCGGCTCGAATACTGATGCAGGTACTTGGCCACACACTCCTTGCCGGCACCACTTTCGCCGGTCAGCAGCACCGTGGTCATGGTCGGTGCGACCCGTTGCAGCAAGCTGGTCATGCGCAGGATCGTTCGCGAACGACCGACCAGCAGGTCGTCCTTCTCTGGCGTGTTCACCGGGTAGATGAACTCGCCCATGTAGAGCACCTCGCCTTGATCATCAAGCAGCGGTGTGGCCTGGATCTGCACGTACTCGGGCCGGTCGTCGGCATTGAAGTGGACGTGCATTACCTGGGTGGTCTGCTTGTTGCCAAATACCGACTCCATCGGGCAGTGCTCGCCGTAGTTGTGGCACGGCGCCTGGGCGTGGTGCGAGACCTCGTAGCAGTGGCGCCCGATCAGCGCATCGGCCTCGATGCCGTAGCGCTTGCGGTAACTTCGGTTGGCCGCAATGATCCGGTAGTCGGCGTCGATGACGACGAACGGATCCGGCAGAATGTCGATGATCTGGTCGCATGAGGGCTTACCCCTCATGATTGTTTTGGCGTCCACAGTCGTTCCCTCCTCCCATGCGATCAATTGTGACATGACCGTCATGACAACGCCTGATGCTGCCACCGTGTCCTGAGGCTGTCAAAGTGGATCGGCTGTCTGCATGGCGGCCCCCGGACGGGCCGCGTACAATCGCCGGACGCCGGCTCGACGGACCCCGCGATTAAGGAACCTCTGATCAAATCATGAACTCGTATCTGGCGCCAAGAATGTCCAGCTTGTTCGTTGCAAAGCTTCGCAATAGCTAGCTATTGCGTGCGCTTTACGCCTCAAATCTGAACATTCTGAAGCACCATCTACTTCGTCCAGACTTAATCAGAGGCTCCTTAACGCATGACCCTGCCCGACACGATCACCCTGACCCGTCCGGACGACTGGCACCTGCACCTGCGCGATGGCCCGGCTCTGGCCGCCGTAGTCGGCGCCTCAGCGGTGCAGTTCGAGCGTGCCATTGTTATGCCCAACCTGCGCTCGCCGGTGACTACCACCGACCGGGCAGAGGCTTATCGCGAACGCATCCTGTCGGCCCGGCCCGATGGGAGCGCTTTTTCTCCATTAATGACGCTCTACTTGACCGACCGCACCGCGGCTGATGAGATTCGGGCTGCATGTGCCAGCGGCTTTATCCACGGCGTCAAGCTCTATCCGGCCGGTGCGACGACCAATTCAGATGCTGGCGTGACCGACCTACGCCAGGCCTGGCCGGCACTCGAAGCCATGCAGGCGGAGCGCTTGCCGCTGCTGGTGCACGGTGAGGTGACCGATCCGGAGGTCGATGTTTTTGACCGTGAGGCCGTCTTTATCGAGCGTGTACTGGCGCCGCTGATGAACGACTTTCCCGAGCTGCGCGTGGTCTTTGAGCACATCACCACGGCCGATGCGGCGGATTTCGTCATCACCGGACCGGAACGGTTGGCAGCCACCGTGACGGCCCACCACCTGTTGCTCAACCGGAATGCCTTACTGGTGGGTGGCGTTTGGCCACACCACTACTGCCTGCCAGTGCTCAAGCGCGAGCGTCATCGTCAGGCCCTTCTGGCTGCGATCGGTACCGGCTGCAACCGTCTGTTTCTCGGCACCGACAGCGCCCCGCACCCGCGTGGTGCCAAGGAGTCGGCCTGTGGCTGTGCCGGGATATTCACCGCTTACACGGCGTTGGAACTCTATGCCGAAGCATTCGCCGAGGCCGGCATGCTCGATCGCCTCGAGGCCTTTGCCAGCCACCACGGACCGGACTGGTACGGTCTGCCACGCAACGTTGGCACGTTGACACTTGAGCGACAGCCAACACCGGTTCCGGAGGCCCTGCCCTTCGGCAACGACACCCTGGTGCCGTTTCGGGCCGGAGGCGAGGTGGCCTGGACCGTCCGGAACGCGACCGGGAGGATGGCATGAACGAGGCGGCTTCGACCCCGAGTCGGATGGCGTCACGCTTCCGCGGCTTTCTGCCCGTCGTGGTGGATGTCGAAACCGGCGGTTTCGAGGCCAAGACCGACGCCTTGCTCGAAATCGCCGCGGTGACACTGCGCTTCAATGAGGCGGGGCAGATCGAACCCGAAGCGACACATGCCTGTCATGTCGAGCCATTCGAGGGCGCCAACCTCGATCCCAAGGCGTTGGCGTTCACCGGTATCGATCCGTGGCACCCGTTTCGTTTTGCCAAGCCCGAGCGCGAGGCGTTACTGGCGGTATTTCAGCCAGTGCGCAAGGCCGTGCGTGACGCCGGCTGCAACCGGGCGATCCTGGTTGGGCACAATCCGCTGTTCGACCTCGGCTTTCTCAATGCCGCGGTGGAGCGAACCAAAATCAAGCGCAACCCGTTCCACCCGTTCAGCAGTTTCGACACGGCAACGCTCGGTGGCGTGGCCTACGGCCAGACGGTTCTGGCCCGCATCGCCGAGGTGGCGGGGATTGACTGGGATGCGGGCGAGGCCCATTCGGCGATCTACGATGCCGAACAGACCGCAAAAATCTTCTGTCGGATCGTCAACCTGTGGGACACGCTGCGGGAGGCGAGTCCTCCCGCCGAGTAGTTCTCAGGAGGCCGCTTCCGCGCCTCCGACCATCTGTTTCAATTGACCTTGCTCGTAGAGTTCAAGCGTGATGTCGCACCCGCCTACGAGTTCGCCGTCAATGTACAGCTGTGGGAAGGTCGGCCATTCGGCATAGCGTGGCAGGTTCTCGAAAATTTCCGGATCCTGAAGCACATTGACGTAAGCGAACTCCGCCTGGCACGCTTCGAGTGCCGCCGCGGTACGGCTCGAGTAACCGCACATCGGGAACTGCGGCGTGCCCTTCATGAACAGCACCGTCCGGTTCCCCTTGACGAGTTTGTCGATCCTTTCCATAACATCCATATGGATATCCTCTAATATTCTGGATTACAGTATGACGATGGTCCCATGACGGCAGATGGACCGGAATGACCTGGGTCATCAACCAGCGGTCTACACCCCGTCGACATTACGCTGCAGCCAGAACTCCAACAGTGCCAGGTGCCACAGTTTGCTGCCCTGGATTCGGGTCAGGTGCGCTTCCGGTTCGGCCAGCAGCCTGGCGACGTAGGCCTGGTTGAACAACCCACGGCCGCGAGCCGCCGGGCTGCCGAGCACGTCGCGCATGAAATCGAGGAACGGTCCACGAACGTACTTAAGCGCCGGTACCGGAAAGGAACCCTTGGGCCGGTCGATGACCCCGTCGGGCAGCAGTCCGCGCGCAATCTGCTTCAGGGGATGCTTGCCACCTGACTTCAATCTCAGCTCGGGTGGCATCTGTGCGGCCAGTTCGACCAGTTGATGATCGAGGAACGGTACCCGTGCCTCGAGACCCCAGGCCATGGTCATGTTGTCGACCCGCTTTACCGGATCGTCGACGATCAGTGTGGTGATGTCGAGGCGCAGTACCTGGTCCAGGAAGGTGTCGGCATCAGGCTCGGCGAGGCGTGCGGCGACCAGTGCCGCCGTGTGATCATCGCCATGGTAGGCGGAATCGACAGTGGCCAGGAACTCGTCATGATCACGGTCGAAGTAATGGTTGCGGAAACGTTCGACGGCCGGTAGCGACGCTTCCTCGGCCAGCATCTTCTGGTACCAGAAGTAACCGCCGAACACCTCGTCGGCGCCCTGCCCGCTCTGCACCACCTTGACCTCGCGCGAGACCTGCTCCGCCAGCAGGTAAAAGGCAATGGCGTCCTGACCGACCATCGGCTCGGCCATGGCATCAACCGCTTCGGGCAGTCGCTTGAGCACCTCGTCGTTGGGAATGAGGTAGCGATGATGGCGGGTGGCGAAGCGCTCGACCACCTGGTCGGAGTACTCGAACTCGCTGCCCTTCTCCTCCGGTTGGTCTTCGAAGCCGACAGAGAAAGTCAGGATGTCACTGACCCCGGCCTCGGCGAGCAGGCCGACCAGTAAGCTGGAGTCGAGTCCACCTGACAGCAGCACACCGACCGGCACATCGGCAATCCGGCGCCGTTTCTCGACCGCACTGATCAGCGCCGTGCGAACCGCCTCGGCCCACTCCCATTCGCTGAGTGGCCGCTCCGGCCGTCGCGCCGGCAGATGCCAGTAGACCCGCTCGCGCCGGCTGCCGTCGACCTCGATGGTCATGGTCGTCGCTGGCGGCAGCTTGCGCAGGCCCTTGAGGATGGTCCGTGGCGCCGGGATGACGGCGTGCAGCGTCAGCTGGTGATGCAAGCCGACCGGGTCGATGGCGGTAGCGACGCCGCCGACGGCGAGCAGTGCCTGGCTGCTGGAGGCGAAGCGCAAGCGGCCTGCATCGTGCGTGTAGTAGAGCGGTTTGATACCGAGACGATCGCGGGCCAGGAACAGGCGCCTCCTGGTGGCATCCCAGATGGCGAAGGCGAACATGCCGTGCAGCCGTTCCACACACTTCTCGCCCCAGGCGTGGTAGGCCTTGACGATGACCTCACTGTCGCCGTCGGAGAAGAAATGGTAACCGCTCGCCCGCAGCTCTTCGCGCAACTCAGGATAGTTGTAAATGGTGCCGTTGAAGACCAGCGCCAGGCCGAGCTCAGCATCAACCAGTGGCTGGCTGGCGCGATGCGAAAGGTCGATGATCGCCAGGCGCTGGTGGCCAAACGCGACTGGACCGTCGGCATGGCTGCCAGCGTGGTCGGGCCCGCGGCGACGCAGGCGCCCCATCATCCGTCCGACCGCCCCGAGATCGGGGGGGCGGCTGTCGAAACGCAACTCGCCACAAATTCCGCACATGGCCTCTCTCCCAGGGACCGGCGCATGCTAACAGAGCACCAGCGGCCAACGATAACTGACCAAACTCAATGCGTCTGCCGCCTGGGTGGTCTACATTTTCGCCATAGCAGGCGCACCGCGCCACGGCTTCCGCAATCCCGTCGCGCCGCGCGCGATTTCACCGTATTCAGGAGCATCAGGCATGGAACACGTACTACCCCCACTCCCCTACGACATGGATGCACTCGCACCGCACATCTCTCACGAGACGCTCGACTACCACTATGGCAAGCATCACGCGACCTACGTCACCAATATCAACAACCTGATCAAGGGCACCGAGCACGAGTCGCAGACGCTCGAGGAGATCGTGCGCAGCGCCGCCGGCGGCATTTTCAACAACGCCGCCCAGATCTGGAATCACACCTTCTACTGGAACGGCCTGAGCCCGAACGGTGGCGGTGCAGCCAGCGGCAATGTCGGTGACGCCATCAATGCCTCGTTCGGCGGTTTCGACAACTTCAAGGAGGAGTTCACCAAGAAATCGGTCACCCTGTTCGGCTCCGGCTGGGCCTGGCTGGTCAAGAACGGCGATGGCTCGCTGGCCATCGTCCAGACCAGCAACGCCGCCACGCCGCTGACCACCGACCAGGTGCCGCTGCTCACCTGCGACGTATGGGAGCACGCCTACTACGTCGACTACCGTAATGCCCGACCGAAATATCTCGAGGCGTTCTGGAACCTGGTCAACTGGGATTTCGCCAACGCCAACCTTGGGAACCTCTGATTAAGTCTGGACGAAGTAGATTGCGCTTCAGAATGTTAAGATTTGAGGCGCAAAATACACGTAATAGCTAGCTATTGCGAAGTTTTGCAACGAAAAAGCTGGACATTCTGGGCGCCAGATACGAGTTCATGATTTGATCAGAGGTTCCCTTGGCTGAAGCGCGTCGCCACAACGCGAAGGACGGGGCAACCACGGTTGCCCCGTCCGCCTTTTAGCCACCCTTTCTGGGTGCATTGCAAAGCCCTATCCACTTCAGTACCATCAATTTTTTCGTAGACGGCGGCTCGCCAGGGCTGCCTTTTTTGTTTGGGCTGGACGGTATGACCGATGCACTGATGACCACCTACAACCGGCTTCCGGTCGCGTTTGCGCGCGGCGACGGCGCCTGGCTCTGGGACGAAGACGGCAACCGCTACCTCGACGGCCTGTGCGGTATCGCGGTGACCGGGCTCGGTCATGCACATCCCGACATCAGCGCGGCACTGGCCGACCAGGCCGCGACGCTTCTGCACACTTCCAATTTCTACCGCATCCCGCTGCAGGAACAACTCGGCGAGCGGCTGTGCGCCCTCTCCGGCATGGATCGCGCCTTCCTGTGCAACTCAGGCGCCGAAGCCAACGAGGCCGCGCTGAAACTCGCTCGTCTCCATGGCCACAGCCGGGAGATCGACCTGCCGGCGATCGTGGTGATGGAGCAGAGCTTCCATGGGCGCACGCTGGCGACCCTCTCCGCCTCCGGCAGCCGCAAGGTCCAGGCCGGTTTCGAACCTCTGGTCCAGGGGTTTATCCGTGTCCCTTACAACGACCTCGAAGCGGTACGGGCCGTGGCGCGTAACTCGCCGACGGTAGCGGCCGTGCTGGTCGAACCGGTGCTCGGTGAAGGGGGCATCCGTGTACCCGACCCGGGTTACCTGGCCGGCCTACGCGAAATCTGCGACCAGAACGACTGGCTGCTGATGCTCGATGAGATCCAGACCGGCATCGCCCGCACCGGCAAGCTGTTTGCATTCCAGCATGAAGAGATGGTGCCGGACGTGATCACCCTGGCCAAGGCGCTGGGCAACGGCATGCCGATCGGCGCCTGCCTGGCGCGTGGCACGGCCGCAGCGCTGTTCCAGCCGGGCAATCACGGCACCACCTTCGGCGGCAACCCACTCGCCTGCCGGGTCGGGATGTCGGTGCTCGACGTGGTCGAACGTGACGGTCTGGCCGCACGCGCCGCCGAACTCGGTGACCGCCTGGCCCAGGAGATCACTACGGCCGAACTGCCTGGCGTGATCGAGGTACGCCATCACGGCCTGATGATTGGCATCGAGCTCGATCGGCCGGCCACGGCACTGCCAGCCCTGGCACTCGAACACGGCCTGCTGCTCAACGTCACCGCCGAGCGGGTCATTCGCCTGTTGCCACCGATGATTCTGTCCGACGACGAGGCTGGTGAACTGGTCGTGCGGCTCGCCTCGGCCGTGCGTGCTTTCGCCGCGGCTTGACCGGACACAGATCATGGCGATTCGTCACTTTCTCTCCCTGCTCGATCTCTCCCGTGACGAACTGCGCACGCTGATTGCGCGGGCGATCGACCTCAAGGCCCGACGCCAAAACGGTGAACGGGATGAGCCGCTGAAGAACCAGACCCTTGGCATGGTGTTCGAGAAATCATCGACCCGAACCCGGGTGTCGTTCGAAGCGGCGATGGCCCAGTTCGGCGGCCACGCTATATTTCTTTCCCCGCGCGACACCCAACTCGGTCGTGGCGAACCGATCGAGGATACCGCACGCGTGCTGTCACGCATGGTCGACGCCATCATGGTGCGCACCTTCGAACACGAGAAACTCGAACGCTTCACCGCTCACTCCGTGGTGCCGGTGATCAACGGCCTGACCGACCTGGTTCACCCGTGTCAATTGCTTGCCGACATGCAGACCTGGTTCGAACGTCGCGGTGACATTGCCGGACGCACCGTCGCCTGGATCGGTGACGGCAACAACATGTGCAATTCCTATATCAACGCCGCACGCCAGTTCGACTTCACGCTACGCATCGCCTGCCCCGAGGGCTATGACCCCGATGCGAGCCTGCTGGCCGCGGCCGGCGACCAGGTCAATCTGGTACGCGATCCCAGCGTCGCGGCACAAGATGCCGACCTGGTGGTCACCGATGTCTGGGCAAGCATGGGCCAAGAAGAAGAGCAGGCACGGCGCGCGCGTGATTTCGCCGCCTACCAGGTCAACGGAGAATTGATGTCCATGACCGCTACCGACAGCCTGTTCATGCACTGCCTGCCGGCGCACCGTGGTGAAGAGGTTGCCGCCGAGGTCATCGACGGTCCGCGCAGCGTCGTCTGGGACGAGGCCGAGAATCGGTTGCACGCGCAGAAGGCACTGCTCGAGTTTCTGCTGTCCGGTTGATGCATCATCGATGCGTGCTGGTAGCATGGGCGACACCATGACCCATCCCGCCATGCAGCGCTGAGCCGCCGATGCCTTTACTCCAGGTCGTCGATATCGATTGCCGCTACGGCACGCAAACGGTCGTGCATGGTGCATCGCTACACGTGCACAAGGGCGGTTTCGTTAGCCTGCTCGGTCCGAGTGGCTGCGGCAAGACCACCATCCTGCGCGCGATTGCCGGTTTCGAACCGGTTCATGATGGTGAGATCCGCCTGCGTGGTGAGACGGTCTCCGCACCGGGCCGTAGCGTACCGCCGGAGCAGCGGCGCCTCGGCATGGTGTTCCAGGACTACACCCTGTTCCCCCACCTCAGCGTGGCCGACAACATCGGCTTCGGTCTGCACGGACAGGATGCGCCTGCGCGTCGGCACACGGCCGACGCCATGCTCGACCTGGTCGGATTGTCCGGCTTCGGCCCACGCTACCCGCACGAGCTGTCGGGCGGCCAGCAGCAACGTGTCGCGCTGGCACGAGCGATTGCCCCCGGCCCGGATCTACTGTTGATGGACGAGCCCTTCTCCAGTCTCGACACCGACATGCGCGAACGGCTCAGCATCGAAGTGCGCCAGATTCTTGAGGAGCGAGGCGTGACCGGCATCCTGGTGACCCACGACCAGTTTGAGGCGTTCGCCAGCAGCGAACAGGTCGGCGTTATGCACCAAGGGCAGATCCTGCAGTGGGACAGCCCGTACAACCTCTACCATGAACCGGCCAACCGCCTCGTCGCCGACTTCATCGGTCAGGGACGTTTCCTGCGCGGCACGCTGTTGGCACCCAACGCGCTCGAGACCGAGATCGGCCTGATCCGTGGAGACCGCGCCTACGGCTGGCCGCGCGGTACGCCAGTCGATGTTCTGGTACGACCGGACGATGTCGTGCCTGACGACGGTGGTGATGCCTTGCGTTGTGAAGTCGTCAACAAGGCGTTCAAGGGGGCGGAAATTCTCTACACTTTGCGCCTGCCGACCGGCAGCAACCTGCTGTCGCTGTTCCCGAGTCACCATGAACACCACATTGGCGATACCGTTGGTGTGCGGCTGGCTCCACGCCACCTGGTGCTGTTTCGCGCCGATCGCAACACCTAGTGGGCCATGCGCAAAGTTCGGTTACTGTTCGCTTTGCCAAAAGGCGTATCTCTGCGTTGGAAAAGCTTGGAATAGGCCCACTATTCCCGCACTTTTCCGCCTTGATCTACCCCTTTTGGCTGTGCTCCTTTAGTTACCGAATTTCACGCATGGCCCACTAGGGAACCTCTGAATCAAAGGTCCCCTGGCTAGCTGACTCTATCCTTCCCGGCGAGCCACCAGCAGGCTTTCGTCGCGCCATCCTTGGTCGGTATCCCCGGCCTGCCCCTCGTCGTGGAAAACCAGCACCCTCAGATCGGGGAATAGCTGCAACAACTCGTTCGGTGCAAAACGAAATGCCTGGTCTTCCGGTCCACGGTCGCTGACCGCTTCACGCACAAAGCTCTGGTAGCAGAGGATGCCACCGGGACGCAATGCGGCGGCGAGTTGCGGGCATAAATCGCGCTCGAGAAAGCGGGTAACGACGACGGCGTCGAAGCTGGACGGCTTCGGTGGCTGCGCGATGACGTCACGAACCTCGGCGTGGAGCACGACTCCACGCTGGTCTGCCTCGGTGCGCAGACGCTCGATCGCCGTCGCGGCGTAGTCCCAGGCGGTCACCTGGAATCCGTTGGCGGCCAGGTGCAGCGCGTTGACCCCGAGACCGCAGGCAACCTCGAGCACTTCGCCACCGGGTGGCAGCAGATAGCTATAACGCTGCACTACCTCGGCCGGCTCGAGGTCGGCGTAGTCACGCCGGGTCCAGCGTTCGTTCCACCGTGCACGGCGTGTAAGGTCATTCATCGGCCTGATTTCCGGGTGTAGCCGTCGGTCGCTGCAGCTTCGCAGATGACCGTGTCATGGACAACGTCTCGCCGTGCGTGGTTCGCAGCGCTAGACTCCTGTATCACAGCCATTCCCGGGGTCCCATGGCCGTCAGAAGTTCCCGCCAGCAAGGTCACATGCTGCGCCACTTGCGCATTATATTCCTGCTCCTGCTGCTGGCAGCCGTCATTCTTGGCCAATGGCAGGCGCGCTCGCTGGTGACCTCGTGGGAGACACCGTTGTGGGTGCTCCTGTACCCGATCAACGGTGATGGTAGCGACGTAGCGACAAACGATCTCAACACGTTCGACGACCTGCGATTCTCGGCCCTCGAATCCTTCTTCAGACGCGAAGCCGGGCGCTACGGAATCGATCTTGACGAGCCGGTGGTGGTTCGGGTTGGTCCAGTCCCCGATGCCCCGCCACCGCTGCCACCGACCGACGGAGGACCGTTGGCAATCGCCTGGTGGAGTCTGAAACTGCGTTACTGGGCCTTTACTCTCGACGATGGCGACGGGCCACCGGCCGACGTACGCATCGCCGTACGTTATTTCGACCCGGCAGGTAACCCGAGACTGCCTCACTCCCTCGGCCTGGCCGAGGTGCGAGTCGGTATCGTCAATGCCTACGCGGACGCGGAGTATCGTGGCAGCAACCGGGTGGTTATTGCCCACGAACTGCTGCATGCCCTCGGCGCCAGCGACAAGTACGACCCGACCAGCAATCTGCCGCGCCATCCCGACGGCTACGCCGAACCGGACCGTCAGCCACGCTATCCACAGCAGAAGGCCGAATTGATGGGCGGTCGTATTCCTCTGGCCCCTGGGGAGGCGCGGATAGCGGGATCGCTCGACGAGGTGATCGTCGGTCCGCTGTCCGCGCGCGAGATCGGCTGGAGCGACTGATCAACTGTCGATTGGCGGGGGCAGGTTCTCTGGTGGTCGCAATGCCTGATTTGGTCGGCCAACGTGGTAACCCTGGGCGAGGTTGACTCCGCATGCCCTGACCGCCCGGTAGATCTCCTCGTCCTCGATGAACTCGGCGACGGAGATGATGCCGAGTTCCTCGGCCAGGGTCGAGATACTCTTGACGAAGGCGTGGTCCCGCTGGTCACGCACCATGCTGGCAACAAAATCGCCCTCGATCTTGATGAAGTCGATCGGGAAGTGCTTGAGGTAGTGGAACGAGGAGAAGCCGGAACCGAAATCGTCGATGGCAAACTGGTAACCGTCGGCCTTGAGGTCGTTGAGAAAGCTCTTCAGCAGGGCGATGTTGCGTACGGTGTCGCGTTCAGTGATCTCGAACACGATACGTTCCGGAACCATACGGTAGTCAGCGACCAGCCGCCGAATTTCGCTGAGAAAATCTCTCAGCACCAGGTTTTTCGGCGACAGATTGAGGAACAGCAACCCGTCGTAGTCGCTCTCACTGACGATGGCGAAGGCCTTTTCGATGGTGATGAAATCGAGACGGTGGACGACCCCCATCTGCTCGGCGGTGGCGATGAACTCCTCGGCGGTGAGCACTTCCGCACCCTCGCCGAGGTCGATGCGGCCGAGCACCTCGTAGGCGGTGACGTGACCGTCACTGGTGTCGCAGATCGGCTGGAAGTAAGGGACGACGCGCCGCTCTTCGATGGCGTTGTTGATCAACATGCCCTTTTCGCCGATGCGTCGGAAGACGTCGACGACATCATCCTGGGTGGGCACGCTGAGGCGATCCTTACCCTCGGACTTGGCCTTGTACATCATGTTGTCGGCGAACAGGAACAGGTCCTTCGTCTCTTTGGCGTGGTCGGGATAGACCGAGCAGCCAATCGACACCGTCGCCTTAACCGGTTGGCCGTCGGGCGCCTCGATAGCCAGGTCGTGGATGGCACGGCGCACGCGCTCGCCCACGGTGAACGGCTGCTCGTCACTGGTCTCCGGCAGGATGCAGACGAACTCGTCGCCACCATAGCGGCAGAGAATGTCAGGTCGGCGCAGTGCACCACGGATGGCACGCGCAAATTGCTGCAGGCAATGGTCGCCAAAGCCATGGCCGTAGGTGTCGTTGATGGTCTTGAAATTATCAAAATCGATCACCAGCAGGGCGAACTTGTACCCGCCGCGTTCGGCGCGACCGATTTCGTAGCCAAGCAGTTCCCAGAATACGCGCTGGTTGTAGAGGTTGGTCAGAGGATCACGAGTGGCGTAGTACTCGAGATCCTGGGTGTACTTGTAGATCGCCTTGACCGAGCCAACGACGTTGAGCAGCGTTGACAGGATACTTTCGACCACCAGCATTCGCGTCGGATCCAGCGCAGTTTCGGAGTGGACGCCGATACCGACGATACCGCCGATCTTTGGCCGTTCGACCAGCAAGGTCTTGGTCCGGAACGTCAGCGTTTCCTCATCCAGTTCCGGCAACGTTTCGCCTGCTTTGGCGATGTTGTGGTTGATCGCCACCTCGGCTGGCTCGGCGAACATCCGGTTGTCAGCCATGCTCTTGCGTACGATTTTTTCCAGCATCAGGCGCGTTTCCGTGGGTGGCGTGCCGCGCCAGAAAACCTCCAGATCGTAGGCCTCTTCCTCGAGTTTGAAGATCGAGAACAGGGCATAGGTGTTCACCACCTGGTTGATCTCGACCAACAGGTTGCTGACGTAGTCACGCCAGTCGCGCACCACCTCGGAGGTGATGACGAATTTTTCCAGGATACGAATCTCGAATTCGAGCAGGTCGCGGTCGACGGCGATGTTCCGCAGGCGGTCGGTCAGAATGTCGAGTTCCGCGGCCAGGGTATTGAATTCGGTGAATCCGAGATCAAGTTGACTTGTGGAGAGCTTGGTCAGGTCCTTGATGCTGCTGATTTCCTGGATGTTGCCATGCAGCCAGGCCAAGGCCCACTGCAGGCGTCGGCTGACCACCAGCGCGACCAGTGCCGCGACCGCCAGTGCAACCGGTACGATCAGCACGAACGTGCCGAGGAACTCGTTGCGTGCGGTGTCGAGCAGTTGACCCAGGTCTTCGCGTACATCGATTACCCCGAGTACGTCACCTACGGCCGCATTGACATGGCAGCGACGACATTCCTCACTTGCGGTCAGTGGGTAGAGCTGGCGCAAGGCCGTCGTGCTGTCGAGGAGACGCGTCCGGCCGTCTCCCGCGAAGGCCGCATCGAGCTCGGCGTCGAGCGGTGGTTGCTCGATGGCGCCGAACAGCGCCTCGACCTTCGGTCCGCGGTAGATTTCGATGGCGATCGGTGTGCCGGCGTAGCTTTCACGCGTAGCGGCAAGAAACCCCTCGAGCTGGTCACGGCTCCAGCCGAGGCGCATCACCTGGTACATGGCGTTGAAGGTCTGCCGGGCGACCAGTTGAGCGGTTTCGCGGGCATCCTTGCGCACAGTTCGCTCGTAGAGGTCGGAGACGACGAAGTAGGCGCCGGCAAACAGGGCCAGCGAGATCAGCAGCGCGGCGGCGAGAATGAATGTCCTGATACTGCGCAAGCCCCATCCCCTCCCGGTCTGGCCGTGGTCTGCTCATGGGCCGCCCAGCCGACAAATTCTTCTGTAGGACCATAATGTATGCACAATGCCGGTGTGGGCAAATCGGGTCGGGCGGCTGGTATGCTTGGCGTGAGCACCTCGATTTCGGCGGACCATGCCAGAATTGACCGGCGGCCCACTGCAGGGCCTCTATTTCCCGGACTATCCTGACGACACCATCGTCAACCTGATGGCGTCGATTATTGTTGCGCGCGGTGGCCATTCACCGCATCGGCCACTCACGAACGCGCCGCCGGACCGGTTGGCCGAGCCGCGTCACCTGATCTGTATTGCTGTCGACGGTCTCGGCGTCGAGCAACTCGATAACTACCTGGCCATGCGTCCCGACTCCCCGTTCCTCGGCGTACATGCGCACACTACGCTGAGCACCGTATTTCCCGCGACCACCGCCTCGGCAATCACCACTTTTCTGACCGGTGCGTCGCCGACCGAGCACGGCATTCTCGGCTGGCATCTCAACCTGCCCGATCTCGGCCTGGTCAGCACGGTGCTTATGTCTCACGTGCGCACGGGCAGCGACTTTGCCCCCGAGGCCTTCGATCTCGACGCCTACCTTGCCCTGCCTTCGTATCTGAACAGCATCCCCGAGCCTCGCGCCCAGCTCTCCTACGGTGTCATCCCCCACAGCCGCTTCTCACGCACCGGGACTCATTGGGACCGGGTACGGGCCTTTGAAGACCTCGACGGCTTGCATGACGAGGTGGTCGCTGCCTGCCATGCCGTCAAACGCGGGCTTTCTTATGTCTACTGGCCAGTTCACGATGCCCTCTGTCATGAACACGGCACCCGCGATGCCCACACCATGGAGCACCTGGGCCAGATTGATGACGCGTTGGCAACCCTACATCGATCCCTTCATGGGCATGGAGCCCTGTTGATCGTCACCGCCGACCACGGCATCCATGACACGCCGCAGGAGCAACGTATCGATCTTGCCGCCGTGCCTGGGCTGTACGACTGCCTGGCCACGCTCCCTTGCGGTGACGCCGGTCATGCCAGCTGCTTCGTTCGTCCCCGACGCGAAACGCGCTTCCTGGAACTGGTCGAACAGCACCTCGGCGAGGCGTGCCACTGCGTCTCAGGCGAGACACTGCTCGAGATGGGCGCCTTCGGACCCGGTCAACCGCATCCAAAACTCTATGGCAGGGTTGGTGATTACCTGTTGATCGCACGCGACCGACAGGCCTTTGCCGCCCCGGTCGCCGGTGAGTCGCCGTTGTTCACGCTAGGCAACCACGGCGGCATGAGCATCGAGGAGATGCGGGTCCCACTCTTTGTCGTCGACTGTTGATGGAGCATGTCAGTCGTTGTCGTGAATCTGTCCCGGTGTGACCAGGTGCCCCCAGAGATCACCGGCCTCCTCCTCACCCACGCACCAGCCCTGCACCGATTGACCCGCACGATGAACCGATTCCTGGTCGCCCGACACCAGCGGGTGCCAGGCAGGTAGCGGTTTGCCCTGGGCGCGTAGCAGGTAGGCGCAAGTGGCCGGTAACCAGTCGATCCCGGGCAGGGATTTGACGGTCAGCGTCAGGCAGTCGGGGACATGATGGCTGCGGTTGGCATAGTCGCTGCAGCGGCAATGCTCCCGATCGAGCAGGCGGCAAGCGACGCTGGTGAAGTGCAGTTCGAGGGTGTCGGCGTCCTCTAGCTTGTGCAGGCAGCATTTACCACAGCCGTCACAGAGCGCTTCCCACTCCGCGCGGGTCATCTCGTTCAGGGTTTTGGTTTCCCAAAAAGGGGGCATGGTCGAACGGGTCATTGGTAGGGTCGGCATTGTCTCAGGTGATGGTTCACAATGTCAGCAGATGGTCCGCCCGAGCATCGAACCTACAAGGAGGCTGCAATGAAGACAATCACAACGGTGGGACACGCATTCGCTGCCGGTTTGCTGTACCTGATTACGCTGGTGGCGTGGAGTCCGCTGTACGCCGCCGAGGACGACGAAATCGTCAAGGTCGTCTATCACGCCGATTTCGCGGATCCGCGCCGATTCAGTGCAATGCTCTCCAGTATCCATAACATGGTCACTTACTACGAGGACCAACTCCTCGATTACGATGTACGGGTGGTTTTCAATTCATACGGGATTCGTTTTGTCACCGGCGACAGCCTGAAAGACACACCCTTTGCCGCCGATGCGGCCCTTGAAGAGCGCCGTGACAACCTCAAGGGACGCTTGCTCTCCCTGCATGAGGTCGCCGGCGTCAAGCTCGAGTTGTGCGAGATCACCCGCGTCTCCGTGGGCCTGGATCCTGACAAGCTCTATCCCGAAGTTGCCAGAGTTCCATCAGGCGTAGTGCAGATCGCTGACCTGCAGCGTCAGGGTTTCAGCTACCTCAAGGTCGAATAAGGGCGCCACCGGGTCAGGCGCCAAGCCAGGGGTCCAGCGGTTCCAGGCTGGGAGCGTCCGTATCACGTGCCCTGCCCTGTTCTCTCAAGGCGGCCAACGTTTGTCGCAGCACGTCCGGATGTGCGATCAGCTGGTCGCGTAATTCGCGCAGAATCTCGGGGTCATCCTGCAACTGTGTGATCAACGCTTCCATGCTACGGCCCATGGCGTATCTCCCGGTAGGTGATGGAAGAATCCTGGCCCGCCTACGGCACCAGCCGGCGATGGGCCTGGCCTAAAGCCTTTGAAACGCGAGTGGAAAAGATCGGTTTTGAAGTGAATTTGAAACATACGGTTTGTTACCGGCCCGAGGCCTATCACGGCCCCGGCTGGTCCAGGCACGCCTGGACTTGCGCTTCACTCAAGGAATAGCTGCGGCTATTCCTTTCCCTCCAGCACGGCGTCCAGTCGCCCCTGTCCTGCGCCGGCATCCGTGATGCTGGTGCCATAGGCAGGCTCGCCAGGCGCCGCGCTGGTGACTGGACCGAACGCGTCAACCGCCAGACCGGCCGCGCCGGTGATCCGTTGCGGCTGGTTGGTTGCCTTCAGGCGTGCTGGCTGATGCGACCGTGTTCGGCTGCGCCCATCAGGGCATCGAACTGAGCGCCGTCGACGTGGATCAACTCCTCGTGATCGCCTGCCTCGAACCAGATATCACGCTGGCGTATCAGTGCGTCATCGACCACCGTCTCGAGGCCGTAGGCGGTACCACACGGTGGGATAGCACCGAATTCACAGTCGCCGAACAGCGCTCCCACCTCGGTTTCACTGGCCATTTCGAGCGGCCGCTCGAGCAGCCGGCTGAGTTGTGCCAGATCGAGGCGGTGGGTGGCAGGGACCACGGCGACCAGGAAATCCTGGCCATCCCGTAGCAGGACACTCTTGGCCAGCCGGTCGCCGGGTATGTGCCCTACCTGGGCCGTCTCCATGCTTGTGTAGCTGCGCGGATGCACCGTTACATTGTACTCAATATCCTGTTTTTGCAGGAATTTCTCTAGAGTGATCGCGATTGCCATGGCGGCCTCCTCCATGTGTACAGCGTGTGTTGAAAGTATAGTTCGTGCGCTGCGCCAGGGGCCGTCGATTGACTCCACGGCGGGTGGCCCGCAAGCTTGCCCATTATGAGCGGCGCCCCCCTCCACGTCGGTCTTTTCGTCACCTGCCTGGTCGACTTTTTTCGCCCTACCGTTGGCTTTGCCACGGTCAGTCTGCTTGAGCGCGCCGGTTGCCGGGTGACGGTCCCGCCCGAACAGACCTGTTGCGGTCAGCCCGTCTTCAGCCAGGGGGCACTCAATGAGGCCAGGGCGATCGCCCGCCAGGCGATCGAGACCTTCTCCGGCTTCGATTACGTGGTCTTACCGTCAGGTTCCTGCGCGGCGACCATTCGCCGGCACTACCCGGAACTGCTCGCCGATGACCCGGTCTGGGCGGCACGTGCGAAACGACTCGCCGAGCAGACATATGAGTTAACGTCATTTATCATGAAATTTCTTCATGATGCTGATATAAAAACAGTATTAGATGCCAGTTACGCTTATCATGACAGCTGCTCAGGACTGCGCGAGTTGGGGATACGCGACCAGCCGAGACAACTTCTGGAGCGGGTCGACGGCCTGCGTGAGACGCCCCTGGAATCACCGGAGGGTTGTTGCGGCTTCGGTGGTGCCTTCTGCATAAAGTACCCGGGCGTCTCGGCGCAGATGGCCGCCGACAAGGTGCGCCAGATCGATGACAGCGGCGCCGACCTGTTGCTAGGTGGCGACCTCGGCTGCCTGCTCAACCTGGCCGGCACGCTGCACCGGCGCGGGGCCACGAGCGAGGTGCGCCATGTCGCCGAAAGTCTTGCTGACATGACCGATGCTCCGGGTATTGGCCAGGACTGAACGTGCAGCCCACCTGCCACGCGTTTCCTGCCAACG
>Ga0164320_10000178_pt1 | contig 18546 bp, 18 predicted proteins | sample GuaBasSediGuay11_FD_113736 | JGI IMG/M metagenome (GOLD analysis project Ga0164320, IMG submission 113736) | Subseafloor sediment microbial communities from Guaymas Basin, Gulf of California, Mexico - Guay11, Core 4567-28, 0-3 cm | ecosystem: Environmental > Aquatic > Marine > Hydrothermal...
GAATTCAATGATCTCGGTCATCAGAACGGGAACCATTGAGGGCATCGCATACTCGATGAACACCTGGCGGCCATCCGCTGCGACCATGTGCGTACCATTCGGCTCTACCTTCCATGCACCGTTGGGTTTGTGGATGTCCGTCACTTGTTCAGTCTGCACTGATTTGTGCAGTTCGAAAACGATGCTCTCGGTTAGAGGCTCACTAAGGCATCGATAAAGCAGATCGATGGCACGGGCATGTCCAATGACTTCCTGGTGATCCTGGATTGGCTTGCCGGAAATCGTCAGCCCTTCCTGCAACACGAAATGAGTGTCTCCGAGCGAAAGCGTATTGCCTTCGAGTGCAGTAGACGTGTGCGTCCACAGGTCTCGGATCTGTGCCAGCAACTCCCTCCTCAAGTCGCCGTCGAGGCCCCGCAAAAACACCAGCGGGGAAGATGAAGGAACAGTTTTATCACCTGCCGTCGCGACGACCTGATAGCGAGTAGCGCGACCAACGCCTGAGCGTGTGATCAGATCCTGTTCCACCCACTCAGATAACCAGCGGCGCAGTGTCCTTGGCGGCAATTCCGGTCCTGCCTGACGCAGGATTTCAGCGGCAAGCAGTGGCGCCGAGCGTCGCCTTAGCAGGGAGAGAACAGCTTCACGTTGGGCTTTTCTGGCCATAAAATTGGGAATTCATGGAATTACCCGGCCATTTTAGCGCATTTTGGCCCGATAATGGCATTTATCCGGTCATATTCGAGGCGGAAGCGGGCTTGTCGTTGTCGAGGTTACTTATCTATTACCGAGTTCGGATTTCCGGCAACAAACGGATAGGTCGAGAAGTAGATGGGAACGCCAGTCTTGATGCTCTCCTCGAGGTTGTCCCATTTCTTTTCAGAAACTTTCCCGATACCAACGGCTTCCCACACGAGCTGACGTCGCTTGTTGTCAATAAGATCGATATTGAAAGTACCTTCGGTGTATTGCGAAACGTGTGTTTGTGTCGCGTGACCGTAGGTACCCCACGCGCCGTATGAATAGGGGCCGCGACGATAGCCATAATAACCGCCGGTCATCGGCGCAGTTGTCGTTCTCACATCAACTTTATCGGAGAATTTCGCACCGAAATTGACAAGCAAATCGGGATCAGGCGACTTTGTGTAACCGCGCTTTTCCATTTCGATCGTGACAGCTTCGATGACATATATTGTAAAAAAGCTCTGGACGTTACCGTGATCGGGCCCCGCCCCTTCTACGAAATTGTATGTGTGATAGGCGCCGAAATTCGCGTCCCGGTCGTAGTCCGTCAGTATGTCGGGGACGCTGGCACAACCGGCAATGACAAATGCCGACAGCAACAGAATCAATCGGCCAGGTTGCTCCTGTCGTTGGCGGGTATACATTTCGTGATCTCCTTGATTTCCGGTATCTTGGTGGTTCGACGAGTCGACTACAAACAGAGTTAATTATGCTGCCTGTCACAAGAACAAAATACTGCTTGCTGGCCTTTATTTCACTGGCCGCCAGCGCGGCTACAGCCGCACATCCAGCGCAGACGATCGCCGACCTGATCGATAATCCTGTTGTCCAGGAGGCGATGGGTGACATTGTTGCAATGGATAAGCGGTTGCTGGAGGAAACGATCGAGCTCACCGAGATCCCGGCGTCACCATTTGCTGAAGAAATGCGCGCGCAGCGCTTCGCGGAGAAGCTCCGCGAGGCCGGTCTGACCGACGTCTCTATCGACGAAGAAGGCAATGCCATCGGTCGGCGTCCCGGCCGTACCGGAGACCGGACTGTCGTGCTGTCGGCACATCTCGACACCGTCTTCCCAATCGAGACTGATGTCACCGTCAGGGTAGAGGGCGATACCTTGTATGCGCCAGGCGTTGGCGACAACACACGCGGGCTCGTCGTCGTCCTCGCGATATTGCGTACGATGCAGCAACACGATATTGAAACCGATGCCAACGTGCTGTTCATTGGTAATGTCGGCGAGGAAGGGCTCGGCGATCTTCGCGGTGTCAAATACCTGTTCCGCGAAGGAGGCCCGCGAATCGATGCAATGATCGCCATCGATGGCGGCAAGGCCAGCCGCCTCGTGTTTGGCGGTGTGGGCTCGCACCGCTATCGGGTTACCTACAAGGGCCCGGGAGGTCACTCCTGGGGCGCCTTCGGCAGGGCCAGCCCACACCATGCAATGGGTCGTGCGATTTCAGAGTTCGTCGAAAATGCCGTTGAAGTCACGTCCAGTGGCGACAAAACGACGTTTAACGTCGGTCGAATCGGCGGCGGCACATCGGTTAACTCGATCGCATTCGAGTCGTGGATGGAGGTTGATCTGCGGTCCGGCGACCAGGCGAAGCTCGATGCAATCGACGCAGTTTTGCAACGTGCTGTACAAAAAGCCCTGCAAGATGAAAATGCAGCACGTACAGACGGCGCAGAATTGACGGTTGATGTTGAGCGTATCGGCACACGCCCTGCCGCTCGGAGTAACATCGAGTCGCCACTTGTGCAAACAGCAGCAGCAGCAATGAATGCGCTCGGCATTGAGCCTGACCTGCAAATATCCTCGACCGATGCCAACTACCCGATCTCCATAGGCATCCCGGCAATAACGCTTAGCCGTGGAGGAGTCGGCGCGAACGCTCACGCACCGAATGAGTCGTGGAAGAACGAGAATGCGCACCTCGCAATTCACATCGCCCTGATCACCCTCCTCATAGAAGCAGGCGCCGTATTCTGAAGAACAAACAAACTGCACCGGCAGGCGCAAGCCCTGATTGCTATCGCAGGGTCTAGCCACTAAGGTTGCCCAATGAACGAACAACAAAGAATGGCGCAGGTTCTGGCCAGCCACCGCAAGGTTATTCATCGCGTAGTCATTAAGATCACGATTTATTACGCGATCCTCACAGCACTCCTGGCACTGGCTATCCTCATAAACCCGGGCATCGTCGATGAACTGCCGCTCGGCGGTGTCGGAGACATCGCCAGCTACGGTAGCTCCGAGGTGTATGACCTCGAGGAAGCCTTCCTCAGTGCCGATGACGAGGAACTCGGGGATATCGTAACTGAGACGACCCGGGCGCGTGCCGCCCAGGGACCAGCCTGGCTACGTGGCGCCATCTCGCTGTTGTACTCGATGACCGCCACCCTGCTGCTGATGTTGCCTGTCTCCTGGGTTTACAAGTCGATTCATACCGACAGTATTTATGACCATTCCATCGACACCACCACGCTGGTGCTCCCGGCTGTCGTCGCCGGTATCGTCACAATGGTGCAGCACAGCCTTGCCCTGGCGTTTAGCCTCGCTGGCATCGTAGCTGGCGTGCGCTTCCGGAGAGCACTCAGCGATACGTTCGACACACTTTTTATTCTGTCATCGATCGGTGTGGGTATCGCTGCCGGCATCAAGTCGATCGAAATAGCAGTCGTCCTGACTGTATTCTTTAACTACGCAGCATCGGCCGTATGCGCGTATGGTGACGGGCTCGAATCACAGCATGTCGTGCAACGTGGCATTCGCAAGAAGCAGGCCAAAGCGGCCGAAAAAGAGGCCAGGTCGTAATCGACAGGGCCGGTATCTAATCTGTAGCTATGTCGAAATGGCGGTTCATCAGGTTTTCGCCGCGGCAGCGGTCGATGATCAATCTATTCGTTAATTTCGGGCTATCTATGATTTCATAGAAATCTTCGATGTACTCAATCGATTTTTCCCGAACCTTCTCGTCAAGTTCCGGCGTATTGTCAAGCAGTGCAAATATTTCCTCACGCTTGGACTGCACATGTGCGATCGCTGCATCGAGTATTGGGCGCGGTTGGCACAGCCCGTAGAAATACCGAACACTCACGTCGCGAACAGGAACCATGCTAGGCGGCGCCGCATAAGTTGCGTTAACAAACCCGGAAAAATCGAAGTCATATGGCACCGGGATAACGCCATCCTCTGCCTCTTCAACACCCACCGTCTGAATGTTGTGACAACAGTCGTCATCCCCGGTTGGCTTGATGACTGAATAGTCGTTGTTCGCAATCATGAACTGGAAGATCTGCGCGATGGCTAATCGCGGATGGTCGAGCTGCGCGTAACGCACAATATTGAGGTGCAAGCGATCGAGACCAAGCCGTTTGGCCAAATCCGAATCATCTTCGATTAGAAACGCGATATCGGTCCGTGAATCGAGCTGCTCATCACGGTCCACGTAGCTGAGTCGGACAAGGCGCGTTGAAAAACTGTGATCTGTCAGGATCTGTAACATGCGGTAGGCAAGGTACTCGAGCACAACGTACTGCTGGTACCGGTCACCGTCCTTGCAAGGGGCTACGAGTTTTACTTTGTTCTGCCCCGCGAACAGCGTGCCCTTGACCTCAGACTTCTTAAAATTTAGTTGCAGTGGCGGGAACTGGCAAACTTCACGACGAAAATGACCACGTGTACGTATTGAGGCCTGAAGTCGCTTTGTCTCGCCGTCCTCGTCAATGTAGGTCCACTGCCCCGGGTAATAGATACGTACGTCCTGGTGGCGTTGTGCATAAGCCTGCGAAATGGGTGCGGTCAGCACGGCCTTGAGGACGCTATCGTTCCGAAAAAGCGGGTGCTTTTCCCCTGACGGGTCGTCTTGTGCCAGCGCACAGAACGGCATCAATAGGAAAAAAGTGAGGTTTTTCAGTCTCATAGACGCCTTTATACGGGACTCATTTGTAATTGTTATACGAAGATACCGAGGGAACCACAAATCGAGCGAACAGGATAGCGACCACTGCCAGGCACCAGACGATGACGGCGCCGGCCGGCAAATCCGCCATGACCGAGATGACCAGTCCGACGAGGCAACCGAGTATGCCAATACCATAACCGCACGCGATGCGAGTTCCGCGCCGGTTTATCCGCCGCGTGGCAAGTGCTGGAATAATCAGGCTGGCGAATACAAGGTAGATTCCAACCAGTTGTACCGAGGCTGTCACTGCGAACGCAAACAAGGCGTAAAAAACAAAGCCGCTGATGCGATCACGCATCAGGAACCACGCGCCGAGCACTGCAATGCTAATCAGCGCTGCCGGCAACAGTTGGTCGTAGTTCACCCACAGGATTTGGCCTACGAGCAGCTCCCTAAGGTGCTCGCCACCGTGGGGGTTGCCGGCAAGAACCAGAATGCCCGCTGTCGCTGCGAGGACGAATGACACGCCGATCAGTGCCTCCTGAACCTCTGGCCAGTGCTTGTCAGTCCAGTGCAATACGAGCGCTGCCAGCAGAGCCGCCGATACGGCAGCGATCTGCACCATCCATCCTTCTGCCTCCCAACCCATTGTGTCCGCTGCGATGACACCAAGACCGGCAACCTGGGCGATAGCCAGGTCAATGAAAATGATGCCGCGTCGCAAGACCTCGGTACCGAGCGGTACGTGCGTGCTGAAGACGATCAGACTCGCGACAAAGGCCGGGGCGATGATGCCAAGTTCGAATGTGTTCATCACCGATACTCTTCCAGAATTCTCAAGGTCTCGTCGAACAGCGTAAACAGGTCAGTTACCGCGGCATTGCCCGATATCGTATAGGGCAACCGAATTGCCGGTACCGAGAGGCGCTCGGTCAACCACAACGACGGCTTCTCGTTTTCGTACGGTGTGCGAACAACGACTACGGGTGGATTGCCACTCAAGCTTTCAAGTAACGCAGCAAGCTGGGCCCCGCTTGGCGGAATGCCCGGCTTCGATTCAATCGTTGCCACGATATCGAGGCCAAGCCAGTTTGCGAGATAGCTAAAACTCCGATGGTGCGACGCAACCTCGAGCCCGGCGAGCGACATTGCCCGCTGGTCCCAAGCCACCAGAGCGTCAGACCAACGTGCCTGGAAGTCAGCGAGTCGCGCGTTGTAATACGTGGCGTTGTTCGCATCCATCTCTGCGAGTCGTTCAGCCAGTGCAGCGGCGACCCTGCGAATATTGCGAGGATCGAGATGCACGTGCGGGTTGCCTTGCGGATGGATGTCACCTTGCGACCGGTTGATAACCTGCGGCACCTCCAGCTTGCGCACAAATTCTGACGCCATGAAAATCTCGGGGTTGCCGCCACGGCGCAGCAACAACGGCAGCCAGCCGATCTCGAGATCTGCACCGGTGCAAATAACAAGATCCGCCTTGCGGATTGCCGCAATCAGGCTCGGCTTGGCCTGTAATCGATGCGGGTCCTGAAACGCCGTTGTCGCAACTGTGACGTTGGCATCGTCGCCGGCCAGCTCGCTAACGAGAGAGGCCCACTCGGGTTCGCAGGCGAAAACCTCAAGCGCACTCGCACCCGCTGGAAGCAACAGAATTGTAATCGACAGAAGCATTGATCTCATTCGACTGTCCTCAAAACTGGTGCGCGCCATGCGCGCCAAGGCTCATGATGTATTGCAGGAACCATTGATCGTCAGTCTCGGCGAGAACGCGATCGTTGGTGTACTGCAGGCGCAGTCGGCTGTATTCACTGGGTGACCAGTCAAGCATCAGGCTGTCTCGGTCCGCGGCTTCCACCGTGTCGTGACGCAATCCGGCCCGCCACTGCGGCAGAAACTGCCAGACGCCCTGCAGATACCAGCCACTTTCTTCGCTGCTGAAGTACTCACCCTGCAGCTTGAAACTCCGCTGTCCTGAATTGCCGTTCGGTGCCCACTTCCATACGAAGTCGACCAGCGCCAGCTCGCCGTCGCCGATGAGTGCATCCGGATCGGTCTTAACCCACGACATTCCGACTTGCCAACTGTTGCTCACACCGATATCGCCACCAACGTTTGCGAGCAGCGTCTCTCCGCTCGTCGATGCCTCAGCCCCAAGCTCGAACAACATAGATGTTCTCGCAACCCAGCGCGCCTGCAGTCCATCAACTTTGTACCGACCGTCATAAAACGCCTGGTACGGCAGTGGGCGATCCACGAAATCGTCGACGTGGACATGGAACTCATTCAGGTATCCAGCCCCCGAGAAAAACCGCCCTCCCCTCAACGTCACACCGCCAGGCAGGCTCGTCGTCTGCAACCAGGCTTCTTCGAGTTCGACCACGCCCTCGCCGCCTTCCTCGCCAATAGCAAACGTTAAATTGCCGAAGAACCTGTCGTCGACATCGGCCTTGAGATTTATCTCGGCTTCACCGAGTTCGAAGCCATCATTATCCGAATACAGTCCGGACAGAACAGCACCCAGTGCCGGATTAAACGTGTTGGCAGCCGATGTGCCGGCAGACTGGTCGATTGCCGTTTGCTCGGCGATGTCGAACGCCTCCGTGGCTTCTCGTTTCGCGCCACTGGCAAGCTGCTCTGCTTTGGCGAGACGGATCTCGAGATCGCTGATTCGCGCCTCGTAATCCTGCTGAACCTCTGTAAGAAGGGCCCGCAACTCTGCAACCTCGTCCGCGAGATCCTGCGCATGAACGACAGGCATGTGTGTGCCGATAAGTAGCAACGCTACAACTACTGACGTAATTCTCATTGGAAATCACCCTGAGTCTTGCGACGCGAATCTGCAGCGCCGCCAAAAAAAACTAACCTGGTACGATGTCAGGGGATTGCGGGCGGTCCTCGCTCACGAGGGGCGTATCTGTCAACGATCGCATTGGGAGTTGTACGATCGTTGCTGAATACAGACTTGAATCCACGGGGCACCGTGGCCTGGCCGTTGTCGATAGCCGCCGCCACGAGCTGGTTGACGCTGACACAGGTGGCGCACGCTGTGCCCTGAACAGACTCGGATTCGTGCTCATAGGCATGAGCAATCGAAATCGTTTGAACGCCGATCAACAGCGCAATAAGCGATACGCTGATAAACTCGCGAGACATTCCAAGTACGCTGCTCATAACCGTGATAATTATGACAGCAATACAGGAAATTAGTGCGGCAATTTAGCCGCTGCAGCCGCCAGGTCCTCCTCAGTATCGACGCCGGGTCCGGGGCGCTGCACCGGGACCGCGACTCGAATCGTCATACCGAGCGACAACGCGCGTAGCTGCTCCAGCTGCTCGCACACCTCGAGATCCGACGGCTCGGTTGCAACCAGGCGACGTAGCACACCGCAGCGATACGCGTAGATTCCATGGTGATGCAAGGCAGCTGACCGCGCCTCACTCGCGTGATCGCCCACTCTCGCATACGGTATTGCCGCACGGCTGAAGTAGATCGCGTTGCCGTCGTCCGCCAGGATAACTTTCACGACGTTCGGATTCTCGAAATCTTCCTGGGACGCAATCGGCGACGCCAGCGTCGCGATATCAGCTGAGCTCTGCTGCAACAGCCCCGCGCATTGATCGATCAATGCAGCCGGCATGGTCGGCTCGTCGCCCTGCAGGTTGACGACGATCTTGTCATCGTTCCAGTCCATGAGATCACAGACTTCAGCGATACGTTCCGTACCCGACCGATGCTGATTTCCCGTCATACAGACCCGCGCACCAAACACTTCCGCTGCTTCGGCGATACGTTCGTCATCAGTTGCAATGACAACTTCCCTGGCCGTGCTCTCCGTGCCGCGCTTGTAAACATGTTCGAGCATCGTCCTGCCGTTAATCTCACGCAACGGTTTGCCAGGCAATCGTGTCGACGCGTAGCGCGATGGTATGACGATGACGAAATCACTCATTGGTTTTCCAGTTCGCTGCGTAAACGGGATTCTATCTGCTCGAGCCACGGGCTGGACAAGACCGGGTCGATCTCGAGGTCCACAGGGACCGTCCAATATTTGTCGGAGCTTGTCGCGTCGAGTTTGACCGCGTCTTTCTCGGTCATCAAAATCTCGAAATCATCACCGAACCTGAGATCGTTCACGCTCAGGCGGGCATGGTCCCGGAACGCATGCTCGATGACCTGGATTCCATGCGCACGTAGCATGTCGAAAAACCGCGCCGGATTGCCGATCGCCGCAACAGCATGCACTGTCGTGCCCGAGAATCCTTCAATCGGGCGGGTGAGAGATCCATTCAGCCTGGTGATTTCTCTCGCCACCAATTCGAATTCAATCGCATTTTGCTCGACAGCTGTCAGTTCCGCAACGTTATCCCCTCTGCGCCCGTTGATCAGGACCTGGTCAACTTCGCCAAGGCGATCGATAGTCTCTCTGAGCGGTCCAGCTGGCAACAGGAAGCGATTACCGAGTCCTCGAGCGCCGTCGATGACGCATATCTCGTACGTCCGCTCCAGCCGATAGTGCTGCAACCCGTCGTCGGCAATAATCACGTTGACGCCATCGTCAACGAGCATTTGTGCCGCACGAGCACGGTTCGAATCAACGACAACCGTACAGCCGGTTCTTTTCGCCAGCAACACAGGCTCGTCACCCACAACATCGGGATCACTGGCCGTGTCGACGCGCATCGACGTCGATGACTTACTGCCCCCATAACCGCGACTGACAATCCCTGCCTTGAACCCCCGCTTCTGCAACTCGCCGGCAAGCCAGATTGTCACTGGCGTCTTGCCAGTGCCGCCAGCCGTAATATTGCCGACAATGATGACCGGGACAATGGCGCGATGACGCCCGAGAATGCCGAGACCGTACAGGCAACGTCGTAGCGTAATGAGCAGCCAGTACAAGCCGCTCAGAGGCAGCAACATCTGATAGTTCGACGCTCCCTCATACCAAACGCGATGCAACCACTTGTACATTGAGCCGCCGCTTACTCCTCGGTGAACTGCATGTGGTACAGGGCCGCGTACTGGCCGTCGCGTGCAAGCAACTCCTGGTGCGTACCGGTCTCCACTATGCGTCCGTCGTCGAGCACGATGATGCAGTCAGCGCTTTCGACCGTCGACAGTCGATGTGCAATAACAAACGTCGTGCGATTCTTCATCAACTCGTTGAGCGCCTCCTGAATGCGACGCTCCGACTGTGTATCGAGAGATGACGTCGCTTCGTCAAGAATCAGGACCGGCGAATTCTTGAGCAGGGCCCTCCCGATCGCGATACGTTGTCGCTGGCCACCGGACAGCAATACTCCCCGATCGCCAACTATCGTCTGCAGGCCGTCCGGCATGTCATTTGCAAATTCGAGCACATGCGCAGCCTCAGCTGCCTGCATCATCTCAGCCTCGGAATGCTGCCGAAGCTCACCGTACGCAAGGTTATTGGCAATCGTGTCATTGAACAGGATGACGTCCTGGCTGACGAGGCTGACGTTGTCGCGCAGACTCTTCAGCGTGTATTCGCGAATCGGCCTGCCGTCCAATAGGATATCGCCACCGTCAACATCGTAGAAACGTGGCAGCAAACCCGCAAGCGTCGACTTTCCGCTGCCGGACTGACCGACGATGGCAAGCGACTTGCCGGCCTTTACTGTCACACTGATGTTCTTAAGAACAGGAGTTGAGTCGTCCGCATACGCGAAGTTGACATTACGAAATTCGACATTGCCGTTGGCTCTGCCCGCGTCGAATGTCCCCGTATCCTCCTCGTCTTCCTGGTCCATGACCTCGAAAAGACTGCCGCCGGCGGCAACACCGCGTTGCAGGGTTGCGTTGACGTTCGTGATACGACGAATCGGCTGCAGCATCAGCATCATGGCGCTGAAAAACGAGATGAATTGGCCAGCCGACAAATTACCGTTACTTGACTCGAGACCGGCCATGTAGATAACGCCCGCGACACCAATACCGAAAATCGTTTGCGTCACCGCAACACCGAGCGCACGAACGTTAATCAGCTTCAGATTCTGTCTCTTGTTGCGCTCATCGACTCCGTCGAGTCGATCTTTCTCGTAATCATAACCACCGAAGATTTTCACAACACGGTTACCCGTGACAATTTCCTCAGTGACCTGGGTTACTTCACCGATCGTGTTCTGGATACGACCACTGTAACGCCGGAATGCAACGCCAAGAAAGCGCACCAGCGTCGCTACAACAGGAAACAGGATAGCCACGAAGATCGTCAGCTTGGGGCTCTGCAGGATCATTACGACAAACGCTGCGATCACGGTCAGGACATCGCGAACGGCAATTGTCACGACACTCGTTACGGACTCGGCCACCATCTCGACGTTGTAAGTAAGCCGCGACAGCAATGGGCCTGTACTCTGTTCCTCGAAAAAGCGCGTCGGCAGGGTCAGGAACTTGCGAAACACACCGCGACGCAGTGAGCTGATAACGCTGCGGCCTATGTAACCAAGTGACGTCTCTGTCGCGAATCCTGACAAACCGCGAGCCGCAAGGATGCCGGCGAACGCAAATGGCATCCATCGTGACGCTTCAAGATTATGCGCGACCAATGCTTCGTCGGTCAGGGGTTCAAGCAGATACACAAGACTGGCCTCGACGACAGCCGTCGCGGCCATGCCAATGATCGCAACCAAACCGATCAGCTTGTGTGGAAGTACAAACTGCCACAAACGCCCATACACGTCGCGGACCCTGGGATTGTCGTTTGTGCTCACGGCGCTACTGCGACTCCGGATCGTTGAGCGTCGCAATGCTGATGCGAGTGAACCCCAGCCTGCCAGCTACGTCCATTGCCGTAACGACGTCCTGGTGCTTCGCATTCGCATCAGCGCTGATGGTCAGCGGCAGGTAGCTATTGCCGCCCGACACCTTCTGCAACGCATTGCGAATCGTCTCAACGCGGCTGTTAATGAGTTCACGGCCGTTGACGAGGAACGACCCGGTCTCGGTGATCATGATATCGATCTGGTCCGGCACTTCTTCGACGACTGCGGCGCTGTCAGCTTGCGGCAGGCTGATCGTTATTTGTGATTGCTTGACGAAACTCGTCGACACCATGAAGAAAATCAACAACAGCAGGACAACGTCGATCAGCGAAGTCATATTGACCTCGGGTTGCGTCCGCGGCCGAAGGTTCAGCTTCATTCCTTACCCTTTTCCTGGCGACGATGTAGAGCCTCAACCAGCTTGATGGCTTCTTTTTCCATGTCGACGACGAGGGTATCAACACGGGTACGGTAGTAGCGGTACCCGATCAACGCCGGAATGGCGACGGTCAGCCCGGCTGCCGTGGTGATCAGGGCTTCCGCAATACCACCGGCCAGGACAGTTGGATTACCAACGCCGTGCGTTGTTATCGCGGCGAATACCTTGACCATGCCGATCACGGTACCGAGCAAACCCAGCAATGGAGACACGGCTGCAATGGTGCCCAGCGTCTCGAGATATCGCTCAAGCTCATGCACCACGTGCCGGCCGGTGTCCTCGATGCTGTCCTTCATGATCGAGCGTTCACGATCGCGGTTAATCAGCCCCGCCGCCAGGATCTGGCCGAGCGCCGATCCCTGGTGCAATGTCTGGATCTGTTTCTGGTCGAGCTGGTCCTTCTTGACCCAACCCCATACCTTGCTGGTCAAATCCTCGGGAATCACCCGCTTCTGCTGCAGCGTCCAGAATCGCTCGAGAATGATCCCCATCGCAATGATTGCGCAGAGGATGATGGGCACCATCAACCAGCCGCCGGATTTGACTATCTCAACCATACAAAAGGACTCAGAGGAAAAATGGAATATACCGGTTATTCATGCCAGATTCGACGCTGCCGGACCCTCTGACGGGTCAGCGCCTCAATTCCGCCCTGCTCGCACAGACGCAGACTGATCGCACCCGAGGCCGCCGTCGTCAATACCTCCGCGCCCGATGCGCGCCAGCGTTCAACAACCTCGACATGCGGCAGTCCCCATCGGTTGCCGAATCCCGCCGAAATGATGGCCAGATCAGGCTGCAGGGCCCGGACGAACGACGGGCTGGACGAGGTTCGGCTGCCGTGATGCGGGACGATGACAACGTCAACATCCTGCAGCGTGCCGGATCGCAACAACTCCGCCTCCGCGGCCCGTTCGATGTCCCCTGTCAGTAACAAGCGGTGAGACCCGGCCGAAACCTGCAGAACACAGGACGCGTCATTGCCGGAGATATCGCTTTTGGCGTCCGGATACAGGAATTCGAAGTCGATACCATCCACTCGCCATAGCTCGCCCGCAACACAGCGTTGCGCAACCGCAATGCCGTCAAGTGGCTCGCCAATGCGCAGGGTACCAACAGGTAGATCGCGAACGAGCGACGAGACGCCACCGGCATGATCGAGATCGGCGTGGGAAACCACCAATTCGTCCAGCCTGTTGACACCTCGACCCGCGAAAAACGGCAATACGACGGATTCTGCCGCATCGCCACCGCCTCGAAATGCGGGGCCCGTGTCAAAAAGCATCGTTCTTGAGCGGGTAGCAATACTGACCGCCAGTCCCTGGCCAACATCCAGCACATCGACTTTGGCGCAACTTTGAGCAGGTCGTGATGGTTCGTGGAGAATGACAGCAAGCGCCGCGATCCATGCAACATTGCGCCCCGGCCATCCCGGGGGCCAGAAGACCCAGACGAGCGGCAGGAAAAGCAGCGCCGATGACCATCCAGTGATCGCAGGCGGCGCAACGCTTGCCATCGGTAGTTGTGCAGCGTACTCGATGGCCCACTCGACCAGGCCCAGGCTCACTGACGCCAGCCGTAACAGGTGATCACCGGCAATATGCAGCGGCCCGTCCAGCAACAGGCCGCAGAGTGTCAGCGGCACGGTAGTCAGGCTGAATACAGGCACGGCAAACATGTTGACGAGCGGCGCTGCGAGCGAAATACGGCCGAATATCAGTACGGTGAATGGCATCAATCCGAATAACAACATCACTTGCATTCCGCCAAGCTGGCGAGAGGCACGCAGCGGCGCCGACAACAAGCTGCCGCTTTGAACAGGGACCAGGCGACGTGCCATCCAGACCAATACGAGCACGGCCAGGAATGACAGCTTGAATCCAGGCGCCATCGTGGCCAGCGGCGATGCGGCTGAAATAAGCACGCTGGCCGTGGCAATCACCGTGAACGCCCGCACGGGCCTGTACCTCAATACGGCCAGTGCGACGAGACCGATCATGAGTGCAGATCGCTGCGCTGGTATGGCGAGGCCGGATACGACCGAATAGGAAATAGCAAAGCACAACGCAACGACGGTGGACGTCCGATGATGATTACCGCGGCGGATGAAGATGCCGGAGATCATGGCAGCCAGTAAGTACCCGGCGGCCGCGACCATGCCGACATGCAAACCGGATATCGCCATCAAGTGAGTTGTGCCTGTGCGCGCGTAGCGGTCCCATTGCTCCCGTGCGACAAGGTGCCGCGCCCCAACAGATATCGCAGACAAGACGGCCGCACGCTCAGGCTCCATCACGACTGCCACAGTCCGCTCGACTGCTCTGCGTCGCAGGCGATCGATTGGTCCCAGATCACCACTTCGGATGAGTGCATTGCGCCGGCTGTCGACCACGTAGGCAGATGCTGCGACGCGTTCGCGAAATAGCCAGGATTCGTAGTCGAAGACGCCGGGATTCGCCGTCCCCCGCGGACGACGCAGCCGAAGCTCAAGGTGCCAGACATCTCCCAGGCGAATCTCGGCATCGGGCTCGAACCAACTGATCCGAATCCGGCCGGGCACCCACGGATTGCCACGGACCTCACCTGTCATACTGACGGTTGGGCCCTGGCGCTGTGGAAAATCGATGACCCGCACCTCGGTCATGATGCTGTCACCGACGAACTCGGCCGGAATGCGTGCATCGATGACCTGCCCGGCCGCGACAATAAAAAGGCCATAGCCTGTGCAGAATAATACGATCGGCAGTGCACGGCCGATAATGAACCCAGCAACAATGGCGAACGATGCGAGCAGAATCAGGTCGGAGTGTGACGCAAAGCTGCTAAGCTGCGGCGCATAAAGGCCAGCCAGCAGGTAAACGCAGGCCTTGTCCATCACATCGCCCCAGGCTATCGAACCAGACGACTGATCGAAACGGATTCAAAGAAGAATGCCAAGACGGTTTTTTAGGAAATTCGCGTTCAAACGCCACGAGATCGCCGAGAAGTGGTTCATGACACCGTTTCGGCACATGCTCCATGACCATCGCCTGTGGGGCGTTCGGCGCAAGACCGTGGTGCCGGCATTTTCCCTCGGACTCGCTATCGCCTTCCTGCCCTTCCCGGGTCACTTCCTGGTGGCCGCATTGGCCGCCCTGGCATTACGCGTCAATATTCCGGTTGCGGCTCTGTCGACGTTAGTCGTCAATCCTGTGACCGTTGGTCCGCTGTTCTACTCCGCGTACGCGCTTGGCAACGCCCTGCTCGGCATAGAGACAGGCCCATTCTATTTCGAGCTTTCGCTCCACTGGGTGCAAAACGTATTTGCAACGGTCTGGCTGCCACTGACGCTGGGGTGCGTGTTGCTGGGTTCCGCGGCTGCTGTTATCGGATTTATCGGGCTTGATGTGCTGTGGCGATACTCGGTGCACGATTACAAGACAAAGAAGCGCAAAAAACGCACTCACTGATTGCGTAGGACACCGTTTTCGAGGACCAACACCCGGTCCATTCGAGAGGCGATGGTCTGATCGTGGGTGACGACCACAAGGCTGGTTTCGAGTTCGCGATTCAGCTCAAGCATCAGCTTCAGCACATGCTCGCCGTTACCGGCGTCGAGATTACCGGTAGGTTCGTCGGCCAGCACGAGCTGAGGCCGCGTGATCAGCGCACGTGCAACAGCTGCCCGCTGACGCTCGCCACCGGACAACTCGCCGGGTTTGTGTGTCAATCGCTCCCCGAGCCCGACGCGGGTCAGGATGTCGCCCGCCTTTGCCAACGCCTTGCTCTTCGGTTCACGCCGAATCAGCAATGGCATTGCGACATTTTCTGCCGCCGTGAACTCAGGTAACAGGTGATGAAACTGGTAGACAAATCCGATATAACGATTGCGCAAGTCGGCTTTGGACAGTTCATTGCTACCGTGCATCGGCTGACCGTCGACGAACACCTCGCCTTCCGACGGGTCATCGAGACCGCCCATGATTTGCAGCAGCGTTGTCTTTCCGGAACCGGACGCGCCGACGATTGCAACGCGTTCTGCGGCTCGCACGTTAAGATCGACACCACTCAGAACGACGAGCTCGGAACTGCCCTCGCGGAACTTGCGCACAACCTTGCGACATTCCAACACCGATTTAGTCGGCTCAGTCATATCGCAATGCCTCAGCGGGTGCGGTCCTGGATGCAACCCAGGACGGATAAACGGTGGACACCAGGGACAGGGCAAGCGCGATCGAGCTGATCACGACGATATCCGCAAGCCGCAGTTCCGACGGCAGGTCACTGATGAAATAAACATCCGCAGCAAGAAATTTGATGCCAAATAGTGCTTCAAGACCGCCAACGATGCTCTCCAGATTCAAGGCCAGCAGAATACCAAACAGCACGCCGGCTGCAGTACCAATGATGCCAATTACGCTGCCCTGGATTACGAATATCTTCAGGATACTTCGAGGTTTTGCGCCAATCGTGCGCAGAATCGCGATGTCAGTTTGCTTGTCTTTGACGACCATAACCAGCGTTGAAACGATGTTGAATGCCGCGACAGCAACCACAAGAAGCAGGATCACGAACAAAATTGATTTCGTAATCTGAATGGAACGAAAGAAATTCACATGACGTCGTGTCCAGTCACCGACGAGAACAACTTCACCATGTTCGAGCGCCACCTCACGAACGATCTCGCTGGCCGCATAAATTTCCGTAACCGCAAGGCGCACGCCCGAAACGGCATCGCGCATGCGATACAGTTTTTGCGCATCAGACAGGTTGATGAAAGCGAGGCGCCGATCGAACTCGTACATGCCTACACGGTAGATTCCGCTAACCACGAAGCGCTTGGTCCGCGGCACCACTCCTGCCGGCGTAACGATGCCTTCTGCCAACGTGACTGTGACCTTGTCACCAAGGCCAACCTGCAGCACATCGGCGAGCTCGACCCCGATTACAACATTGAAGGAACCAGCCTCCAGACTGGTGAGGTCACCTTCACGCATCGTAGCGCCGACGCCGGACACCGTGTCCTCGGCAACGGGATCGATGCCGCGAAGCTCCACACCGCTCAGGCTGTCGGCATAAACCAGTAACGCCTGGCCGGAAACAAACGGCGCTGATGCTTGAACTCGTTCGTTGTTGTCAGCCACCTCCCTCAGCGCCTGCCAGTTTTCGATCTCACCCTCGAGTCCTTCTATGCTCGCGTGAGCCGTCATCGCAAGCAACCGTTCCTGCAACTCGCGTTCGAACCCGTTGACGACCGACAGTACGAGTATCAGTACTGCAACAGCAATTGCGATTCCCAGCATGGAGATCGCGGAGATCAGGGACACGAAATTATTACTACTGCGAGAGCGCACATAGCGACTGCCAATCCAGAATTCAAAACGTCTGCTCATGATCACTCGTAGCGCAGCGCGACGGCTGGGTTCACCATGGCCGCACGCCGTGCCGGGTAAAGGGTCGCCAACGACGTCAGCACGAATGCCGAGACCGCTATCGTAGTCACGTCTGCCGACTCGAGTTCTGAAGGGATATGTGTCACGTAGTAGACATCGCCGGGCATGATCTGAAAACCGAACCACTGTTCAAGCACCGGCACGATAACCGGCACATTGATCGCGACGACGATGCCGAGCAGCACGCCAACGATCACGCCTGCCCAGCCAATGATCGCACCCTGAATAAAAAAGACACGCACGACACCACCCGCTTTCATACCGAGTGTGCGCAGTACGGCGATATCGTTGGTTTTGTCTGTCACGACCATGACCAGGCTGGCCACGATGTTGAACGCCGCCACGCCAATGATCAGCGACAGGATCAGCGACATCATCATTTTCTCGAGGCGGATGGCGCGAAAGTAACTCGCGTTTTCGATAGTCCAGTCACTCGTGATAACGCCGTCACCCAATCTGGTTCGCAATCCGGCCGAAATTGCAGGTGCCTGCATAACATCATCGGCACGGTAGCGAATCGCAGTCACCTCGTCGCCGATGTCGAGGACCGCGGCAGCGTCGCGCGCATTAACAAGCACGAGGATGCTGTCGTGCTCTTGCAGTCCGGCTTCGAACACACCACGCAAAATGAATCGTTCCAATCGTGGCTCTAGCGTGCCATCACCCACCGGGCGAGGTATCAGGAGTACAACGCCGTCACCGATGCGGACACCGAGGTCGAGCGCGAGCAAGCGACCGAGAATGACGCTACGACTACCGGGCTGCAGGCTATCCAATGAGCCTTCGATGAGATTGATCAGATCACCTGACATAGCCGCTTCGTAATCCGGATCCACGCCGTGCACGAGAACCGCCTGCAAGTTACGACCGGATTGAATCATGCCCTCCATGTGCACGAACGGTGCGGCAGCGGCAACGCCGGGCTCAGAGGCGACGTCGTCACGCAGTGACCGCCAGTCTTCGGTGATCCGAGCCGGGCCTGTCACATTCCCGTGCGCCGACATGCTCAGCAGGCGATTCCGCAATTCGCCCTCGAAACCGTCCACGACCGAGAGGATGACAATCAGCGCCGCCACACCCAGTGCTATTCCCAACAGGGAAATGAGCGTAATGAAGGAGACAAACCGGGTACGGCGCTTCGCCCTCAAATAGCGAAGCCCGACAAAGAATTCGACGGGATGGATCATCGCAACGCATTAAACCACATTAGAATCGTGACGTGATTCACAAAAACGAA
>Ga0164320_10000179_pt1 | contig 18538 bp, 21 predicted proteins | sample GuaBasSediGuay11_FD_113736 | JGI IMG/M metagenome (GOLD analysis project Ga0164320, IMG submission 113736) | Subseafloor sediment microbial communities from Guaymas Basin, Gulf of California, Mexico - Guay11, Core 4567-28, 0-3 cm | ecosystem: Environmental > Aquatic > Marine > Hydrothermal...
CAGCTATTGCGCCACCAACAACAGCATCAGCAATATGGATTGCAACCATATTTACTGCTAGGTTTGCATCACCTGCAGCTGGTAATAATGCACCGAATTCATAAGTAGGACTGGCACCAAGATCAACCATCTGGTTGCCCATTGCCATAAAAGAAGTATTTCTACGAGCACCTTGAAGTCCACAGGCCCATGGAAATAAATTATCAACTTCAGAAGTTGCATCTCCCGATTTCCGTAAATCCATTGCAGCAATTGCATACTCTGGTCGGGTAATCGCGTCTAAACTTGAATTTTGAGCACCACAGAACACCATATCTGTGCCGTTAGCAAAAGTCGTAGCAAGACTGCCAATAACTGTTCGTGTGGCTCCAACAGCAGTACTTGTTCCTTCAAGATCAACTGCACCAAGTCCAGCAAAAACAGAAAGGTGTCCAGTAGCATCACCCTGAGCACCACGATCATTAGCTACAGTAATTGTATAAGCTTGTCCTGCTGCACCAGCGGTGTCGATGAGACAAAAGAACATAGTATTACATTCTTCTGCATCAACTTCTCGTCCTTCCCAAACAAATAAATTATCAAGAATAGTTGTTGCGCCACGTTTAATTTTTATACCGCCAACAAGTATGTCTAACCTATCACCTGCTGTAGCACTAAGAATACATACAGAAGCAAGAATAATATTTGGTAGTGAAGCACTTGAAGCGGGGAACCCTGTTGCCGTAGCAGTAACAATAGTAGTATCAGTACCATCTGCTAAGGCAACTGGACCACCACTATTACTTACAGTATCACCAGGGCCATTAATAATAATAAATTTAACTTGTGCATTTAATCCTGTAGCACTTGCCGCTGCACGAACTGCATAGGTTGGGTTTGCGCCAGGAGTTGTATCTTTACCAGTAAGTACTACAAACTTAGCTGCAAAAGCAGCAGTAGAAACTGGAATTACCATTGCCGCTAAATTGTCAGCAATCAGTGTATCAGTAGGTCCAGTACCTCGCCTTAATTCTAAATCACCAGCATTAATAGTCTTGGCTGCACCAGTATTATCTAGTTGGATAATTGCCGTAACAATATTGTCAGCGGCAGGGAGAGTTGTAACAATAGAATCAACAGACGCTATCGTAGTAGGAACTGCTTGCGATGTGCCGTCTTTAAACGCTGAAGCAGCCATTAAGCCACCGGTACATCCCGATATTCACTATCGGGTTGAGTAGTAATTTTATACTGAAGTTTCATTTGTTGAGACGGAGCATCACCAGTATTATTAACTTGGATACGTAATATAGCAGGCACAGTACCAGCTTGAGAAATGTTTACATTCTGTACAGCTATTGCAGTTGCTAATGCTTCGGTCCCATCATCATTATAGAATCTGAACTGGTCTTGATCTTGAGTTAATCCTACCGCAGCTGGAAAGGCAATTCTTTGATTGTGTGGGTAAATAATTGCCGGATGCGGGAAATCACCTACTTGCCCCGTAGTGGCAACCGAAGTTAATACACCGGAATTAGGCGTCCAGATAGCCTTATCATCACCGCTGGCATTACCCTTGATTAGAGGAGCATAGAACACGAGGTTCCACGGCTGGATCATCGATGGCGAGTAACCCATCGCAAGCGCCGATATTTCAGCTTGAGTTAATTCAGCATCCCATACCGCCACTTCTGCCAAAGCACCATTCCATTCGTCGCCCGGGGTTGAATCTCCTTCTCTGCCGATTGTTATACTGTCAATATTTGCCGGTGCACCACTGGCAACAGTATCTAGTACATTCCCCCCACCATCGAGCCATACCTCACGGTCTGTGCTCGTCCTGATAACCCCTACAGCATGGTGCCACGCATCGAGACTATAGCTGGTTGATGTAACTGCTACCTGAAAAGTTGCCCCAGAATTAACTGATACCATAACATGGTTATGAGCAGGGTGATCTACATCGGAATGTCCTAACCTGAAATAATTACTAGCGTCTGATGCATCCTGTATTTGAAGCATACATACATCATTATCAGTGATCGCCCCGCCCTCGTCATAAAACCAACAAGCCATCGTCAGGGGCGCAGATATCTGGGCAAAGGACCCCTCTAACCTCTGAACATTTGCCTCGACAAATAACCTGGCCATTATTGTTCCTGAATCACTACTTCGGCAAGTTGCAAATCACCCGTATTGGTATCTGATAAATCCCTTTCGACACTAATAATAACCCTATCACCAGCCGCCACCCCATGATCAAAAAAGACAGTACCAACAGTTGTAGTTTTGAGCTTATTAATAGCCGGTGCGGGGGGAGACATGGAACGGGCAACCCCAGATTGAAATTCAATCCCTAAATCGCTGGTCAATACTATGGCATCGGTAAGAACAAGGGTTCTAAGGATCAAGGCGAGTGATCCGGTACTTGTATTATCGGTCGCTCCTTTCCAAGACCAATCATAGCCTAGATCAGTATAATATGACGGCACAGTAACGTGCCAGTGAGCAAATTCTTTCACGGTAGGATCAAAATCTAATACGGGTATTTTAACAGCGGGCGTGGAGCCATCTGTTATCATATCTGGGGTGGCAGCATTAGCTAATGGCTGTAAAGCATTCAGAGGCGTTAAGACCCAGAGTATATCGCCAGCGGCCATTTTATGTCTCCGATACTAATATTTCTGCAAGCTGTAAATCGCCTAAATTGGTGTCGGATATATTTCGAGATGCTCTGATTATTAAACGATCACGCACAGCCGGACTTCCAGCATTAACATGGGTCATGGTGCCGTCAATCGAGTAATTTAATTTATTCGTGGGTGTCGCGGGCGGTGTATCGGTTATGCCTGTAGCGGTCGCTGCGTCAATGCCTAAATCGCTAGTTAATATAGCCTCATTTGCGACCTTTACACACCTGATATCGAGCGTGAATGTGCCGACACTTGAGGCATGATCAGTGCCGCCTTTCCATGAGAATGTTAATCCACCACCACCGTAATATGCCGGCATCGAAACGTGCCAATCAGCGTGTTCCGCTGTAGTGGGATCAAAATCCAATACGGGCGTTTCGGTCGCAGGAGTCGAGGCATCGATTATCCTGTCCTGAGTAGCAAATAATGTACCAGTCGGGACGCTACCTTGAGGCGTTAAAACAAAAAGCGTATTCCCACTGGCCACAATTTAATGAAGTCCTAGTTTGTAGTTTTCTTCTGCATCAGTAAGTATACCTGCAGCAGTTCGCATTGAACTTGTATCACCTGCCCATTTTTTAGCTTGTTTAGCTGCTATACGAATTAAATGAGATAACTGTAATCCAGCTACAAAATGAAAACTAGTAATAAAATCCTTCAAACGAAGATAAATGAGTTCACTATCAGTTCTGAATTCCCAATCAAATTTACCTTTAACTTGAGGATACGGTGTTACTGTATTGTATTCTCTTACTTCCAAGTTATCAGCATCTGTAAGAGTTACCCACGATTCAGATTCATGGATAATAGCTTTTGAACGTTTACAATTTAACTGTAGTTGAAGCGCCATTTTAAAAACCTGCGCATACGGTATGAACCAATCTGTTTTATTGATACGGAATACAACTCGATCCATATCAGTAAAGACTTCAAAATCTACAGTTTCAGAACTCATAACATAGACAGTTTAAGATCCAGAAATGTGAGTTCAGCTTCACGCATTGCTCTTTCAACAGTAAAAGCTTCTTTTGGATCACCACGTTCAATACGAGCATCAATACGTTCCAAACGAGATTTCAATGTTAGAACGCGTTTTTCAATCGCAGCTTTACTATTAGACGAAGGAGCTGCCCCTTTTGCTTGTAAGTTAGCCATTTTTAAATTTCCTAATCGAGTGTGATTGCTAAAGCCTGGATAGCAAACTCAGGGGTTACGCCGTTAGATACGGCTAAAGAAGAAGTGAGGGCACCATAAATCCCCAGATAAACTCCAGTTGACATTAAAGTCAATCCGAAATCAGTTTCGGTTTCAGAAGTAGTTGAAGTACCAAAGGTAATCAGTGCGTCATTATCGACAGTACCAACACCGCCAGGGCTTGCTACAGTCCAACCAGCAGCTGATCGAGCTACTAGTTCTCTACCATAACCGGTATAAGCGGCTTCACTAGTAACAGGAGTAGTAGCAGCTTCTGTCAATGCTGCTGTATGTAAAGATACTTGAACACTGGTTGCACCTACAGATGGAGGTAATCCAGCAACATCACCAACATTCGGTGCGGCTACGTTTGTGAAAATTAAGTCAAGCAGATCTTGCTCGAATTGATTAGTGGCTGACATGTTATATATACCTCATAGTTATGAGTAAGATAAAGCGAGACGATTGTCCCATACTTGGTTTTCTACAAGAGACGCGAATCGCTTTTCAGAATCGAAAGCTCCTCCGTCCTTGAGGAAAATTTTTCTGGTGATTAACCAGACTGCGCTTGCATTTGCTGACTGAGGCGCAGCGATACCGTAATATATCGTGATATCCCCGGCTGCGGGGATATTTTCTACTGTATCTGTTCGTTCAGCCTTATTTAACACACTAATCACATTAGATTCAGGTCCAGCTGGACCCTGTATCCCAACTGCAAGAATGTTAATAGTATCTGATTGTACGTTAACTGCAAGTGAAGTTTGTACCAGTTTAAGACTGACCTGGGTGTTATTGGGAGTGATAACCTGTACTTGAGCAGGAGTAGTAACTTGGTTGTTTATAATAACAGGAGAAACAACAGTCTGTGCATTATTGACAGTGACTTTATTTGTTACAGGTTGAAGCGAAACAGAACGTGGGGCCGTGCCAGTAACAAGCCTGACTTCACCAGCAACTGTGACTGTAGTAGGCATTATCTAGTAGTCTCAGTACTTAATGTTACAGTTCCGGTAATAAGCCGGATAACAATACCACCAGCATCAATAAGTTCCAGATCATAAACAGCACTGACAAAAGTGAAAGCTGTAGTAACTGTATCTGTAATAAGCAGGGCAATAGTACCGGCAACACCTCCAAGTGTAATACCGCCATTAAGAGTAGTTAGTTCACCGCCGACAATAAAAGCAACATCCGTTTGTTTAAGTCGGATCTGCATACGGGCTGTATAACCAGTAAGATCGATCGGAACAGCAGGAACAGAATTATCAGTATAGGTAAGTACTGGATTGAAAGTAGTACCTTGCTCAATAACGATATTGAGTTTACCTGCTTGTGCTTCGAGTTTAGCCGTCGCCATTATTTAAATTCCTGTTCGAGTTTGGATTCATTTATACGCTTTTTTAAGGATGAAATACAGTAATACGATCTGCTAAGATATCCATTCTTTCACGAACGCGTGCTTGTTCTGTACGTACACTTTCGAGTTCAGTGCCGTGGTCACCTAGTACTGTAAGGGTTGTTGACACATCTCGTTGTAAATCAATACTAGCTATCTGCTCAACTTTTTGAGTCAATTGACCGTAGGTATATAACATACCGCTAGCTTGTAATAGAATGGCAACGACGCCAGTCATTATCCATTTACGCATACTTGCTATTACAGCTATATCTCTTTCAACCAAAGTTAGCCTCGTGTTAAGTGCGTGTAAGTCGTCAGCTATTTCATTCATTAGCAATGTCCTTTGTCAAATCTGTTTGCAAAATCGCAAAAAAATTCAGCCCACCATAATCGCCACTTTTCAATTAGTTTTAATTTAGCTCGGTTTTGATATTTCTTTTTGTATCGTTTGAATCTACCAGTAGCTAGTTCCCATCCATCAGGAGGATCTAAAAAGAAAATAGTAGCAGCGAATGTATTTACATACCAATCAAAAAGAGTAGCGGGTATTCCAATTATAACGCGAAGCCATGATTCTAAAACCGTTCCTTCGACAGCATCACGTATTTTCATAACCCATGCAAAAACAAGCATAAGCATTAAAAAATTGATAATTATGAATTCAAGCATTAGTGCCGTCCACTATTTTTTACATGATCATCCATTCCGGCTTTAACTGCTTTATCTATCATAGCCTGAATATTTTCAGCAGATCGATGGGCATGATTATTTGTGGGCATAGACTCAACATTAACAGTCACGCTCGTGGGTTCCTGACTTGTCTGGTACACATCATTACCGAGATACGCCGTAGCAAAAGTCATCGCGGCAAGTAACAACGGCATCCATGACTGCTTAAGAGTAGGTTTTTTCATTACCAGTCCTTTCTTACAGCACCAACAATCGCATAATCATCTTCATGCTGAGGAGCATTTAAAGTCGTTGAAAAATAACCGCTGAGTAATACCCCACCAACACGAGTAGCTGCCCCAAAAGATATAGCTTGATTACCACCCTCAGTAAATGCTATTGCTACTGATGATTGTAGCTTGTCAGGTATGCCCCAATCAAATTGATGAGCGCCACCTGCTAAAGCAAGAAGCCCATAAGTATTGATTGGTGGCAAAGTAAGTGTCGTAGGAGTAGCTGTAGTTACGACTGGCGGGGCAGGTGTAGGTGTATAAGGTTTATCTGCTGCAAATACTAAATTAGTAGTAATTAGTAGTAAAATAGTAATTAAATATTTCATTAGTGTGTACTCTCTATAATTGCACAAAGGGTTACGATACGTTGTTTCATAAGTTTTTCTCGAACAACTAATATCGTGTAGGTTTCATCGCTAATACGTTGTAATTCAGTAGCCTGGTATTCATCCAGTAAAGGTAACTCTAACGGCGGTGGACAGTTAAGAGTAACTGGTACAGGAGTAGTTGCACAACTACTTACTAAAATGATCGCGCTTAGTAGTATCCACTTTTTCATTTTTTACCTCTTGTTCTTTTGTTAATCCTTCAACCATTGCATCAGTAGCTTTACTTTGCTGTTTAAGCGCAGCTCCACTAATTTTAGCTCGGACTTTATCCCGACCAGCAGCTGCACCTTTGCTAAAGGCAACAAAGATTGCTAAGATTGTTGCTCCAATAACTCCTAAAATAGCATAGATTTTTCCCATTACTTAGACTCGATAGCCTGAGTAGTAACGTTACGAAGAAGTATTACAGCAATGGATGTTCCGATAAATAAATAAGAATAAATATCGGGGCTAATCATTTCTTTTACTGTTGGTAAAAAAGAGGCTAAACCTCCAAAAATACCAAGAGCAGCACCAAAAAGATGAGTTTTAGATTTCAGTGTAAATTTAATCATTTCTTTTTCCTACGGTTCATTAATTCATAGACAGCTTTAATATATTCATCAGCTATCGCCAGTTTTTCCTTGTTCGTAAAGCTCCGTTTAAAAGCTGCAAATGATCGACGTTCCCAATCGCCCTTTTTACTAAAAGGCTTCATTAATTAAATAATTTTCTGATGAATTCCGCAACCTTGCACCAAAACCGTTCCCATCCAGTTAATTGACTACAAGGCTCGGGGCGTTTGGGCGTGGATCAATTCGCACTCCACCAGCTACTAAAAATGTAACTTCAATTGAATCTGCACTATCTAATGGGGTGATGTTCCAGATATTAGTATTTGATCTCGATCGCATCATACATTTAGTTGCACCATCAGGTACAAGTAAAGTATGGGTTAAGAGTGTAGCTGGAATAATAATGGGAGCTGGATACAATGCATTTACATTTGTACAAAATAACAGATATTCGTCAACGGGTGTTCCTTCGACAGCTGCGCCAGGTTCCCAGGTAACAGTTATATCTGCTTGAACAGCCGATACAAAAAATAGAAGTAACAGTAGCTTTTTCATAATGGATCTCGTTAATTAATTAACTCAAAATGCACCAGGTCGTCAAAATTCTGATCGTGATAATCTCCATCACCATCCCAATCTCCCCCCCAACGAATTTTAATATCCATTCGTGCTGCTTCATAGCGAACTATAGCCGCAAACTCATAGAATTTCACTAAGTCTTTCCAGTGATCTGCCCCCCAATGCTTAGGAATTGGGTAAGGTGTTACGTCTATAGCTTGGCTAGGTACTGAATTATGCTTGCCATGAGGCCATTTTACCTTAGAAACCTTTTTTTCGAAGTTTGCATCTTGTGCTATTTGACCTCGATGACCCTCTAAAATAGTACAATCTGTATGTTTAATAACTTCATTAAATATTTTTTGTAGACTAAGATGACAAGAGAAAAGCTCATCGGTTGATGTAATTGAAAATTTAGGCATTATTATATCTCTGTTGAAGTATCAATCATTAAGTATAGATCAAAGGTATCACCATGAGAAACAAGTATGTTCAGCATTTCATATGAAGCAAAATCGTTATACGCCATTTCTGTTTGTAATAAATTATCAATTGCAATTTTAGCAGCGGAAGCTGTATCAAGCGCTGCTTTATCAGCATCAGTTAGTTTAAAAACATAATCACCGGCTTCATCTAAAGTAGGTACGAAATCATCAAACAACTTTTCGGCATTCATATGTATAGTAAATTTAGGATCTGTTTTTAGGTTAATGACGAAACTTGCTTGTAGTTGTGCATCAATATATGCTTTTAATATACTTTCTATTCGATAACGAAAAACTTCAATTCTTCCGATTTCATTTCCAGTTTCATTTATAAAATGAATAATAAGGGGGATTGTAAATGGAGTGTCTTGTCTAAGTGCATTAGGTGGTCGAGTTTGAAGCCAGTCTTGGGTAAAACGCTTACTTGTATATGTAATAAACCCACGTAGTTCTTCTACATGTGGTAAAAATCCTAAAGGTATTTCATCAAGGCCGTTTCGTAATGAAAAACCATCAGCCCAATATCTCGAAAAGAACTGCGAGGAACTACCACCATGACTAATTGTTTGGCCTCCAAAGGGTTGCGGAGTAATAGCAAAACTATTCGTTTGGGTATTAACTGGATCAGACTGAAATAGTCCATAAGTAATTGGCATCATTTGACCTTTTACATCAAAATCTGTAGATAGATTATTAAAATCTGGGGGAGAAATATTTTCATCACTGTAATCATATAATGTATTTGATAATACAGCGATAGCATCAATTTTATCATTCCATTTTCGTAAAAAACGCGAAGAGAAACCCGAACCTATTTGATCATATCGATATGTTTCACCAGTAAGTGCGTATGATAAACCGACTTTATTAAATCCATTTTCAGGAATACTAGGGGTAACTGTATAATTATTTGAAGTAGCTGTACCCTGTCCTGTAAAAAACACATTATCAACGAATCTAGTAATATTTACATGCGAATTAAAAAATAAAGACTCTACTGTTTCAGTTGAGTGTGAATTAGAAGTACCAGTTAAGGTCCGAGTAAAGCCTAGCTTAAAACTAATATTTCCATATGGAACTGCTCCTTCTGCTGTTAATTGATAAACTTCAACAGAGTCCCAAGCCCCGCCAGTTGTTCTAAAAATCCAGTTATCTCCAAAAGGAACTGCTCCTGTACTATCAGGAGAATTGTATCGATATAAACCATAATGAATAGGAGCCTGATATCCAACAAATTCTGTACTGATTTGTACTCTTGGTACATAACCACCAGTAAATAATGGTCCTTGAGTATCAGTAAGCCAGTCTTCTGAAAATAAATACCGAGTAAAGCGTGGTATAGCAACATTTACAAGAACTGTATTAAATCCAGAAAAATTTGTTAAAGTGCCTTGAGTAACAGAAAGTCTGACAACATCTCCATCAACATATGGAAATGGACCAGTACTAGCTTGAATAGCTATAATTTCTTCTGGGGTTCGATTAGGTGCTGACAATAATTCGTATATAAAATCAGGACGTGGATTTGATCTATATTGTACATTTAGATAACTGAATGCTAAAAAAGATACTGCTCCAGTACTTTTTAACATTACTAATTGAATGGTCATAAACTGTTGGATTAGATCTATAAATACACTTGGTGGAAATGTTATTTGATTAGATGCTGCATTTACAACAGTGAAATCAAATGTAAATGGAGCATTAATAAGATCAGTTAAAATAGCTGTTTCGTCATGGTATACTCGAAAGGTATTAAGAAGTTGTAAAATACTGAATGTTACTGCTCTATCGGTGTTAACTCCCGATTGTATATGTATTATATCACCACTAATTACAGAACCGTCAATCTGGCTTGCTCCAAAGACAGGAGTATATGTAGATGGAGGAATTAAAAAATTAATAATATCTATAGATTTAGTAGGATCAGCTTGAAAATCAGTACCAAAATTTATTATACGTAATTCGATCGTACCTCCAAAGTTCATTGCATTTCCTACTAATGCATTTATATGTTGTCTCTGGATTGTTAAATCTCCTTGTATAAAATCTGTATCACTACTTAGAAAATGTATATGGGCATCACGAACAAATTCTAGATAATTAAAATTAGTAGCAAAACCTGCAGTGAAATCAGTTTTAGAATCTGTAAAATCAAAAGTTCCGGCGATACCTTGGGCTGGAGAAGTAACACGTAATTCATTAAAACGATCGCCATTAGTTCCGAAATCTTCCCAATTAAAGAAAGTTTCTGTACCTTCATTATATCGTCCGTATCCACGTAAACCTCCTGCACTTGTATGTCCTGTCAAGTGGAGAGGGTTTTGTAAACGAGGTGTTTTTTTAGTGAGATGTAGGAAGTTTTGTTTTAAAAATACAGCAGTAGTACGTTCTGATAATTTAAAAGCAATTATTTTGCCTCTCTTTTTTGCTTCCCGTGCTAATGGAGTTCTAATACTATCAAGTAAAGCAAATTCTTGTGGTGATAAAGGATCGCCTGTGTTTCCTATATAAAACGCTTCAAATCCTTGTTCATCAGCCATTTAAGCGTTCCAGTTTTTCCATACCGATTGGAGAGGTAGAAAACTTTCGACGTTACTTATTAATGGACGCCCGCGAAGAATATTTTTAGTTGGGGCTCCTAGAACACCTAAACGAGATTCAACTCCAAAGCCACCATAATCAATATCTGTTTTAGCAGCCATAATCATAGTACCGGCAACACCAGCAATACCAGATCGATCGACAGCTTCTACCATGTGATCAGTAAGAGTCCAATCACCTTTTCGTGGGTTATCATTACCCATGAATTTAATTTTATCTCGTAAGTCGTTAAGAGCCAGCATCATAAGAGGGAAACTCATAAGCATCAAAGCAGGTACTACATTTTTATGGTCGGCATACTCTGTATATACGCGACGTAGAATCTGCGAATGAAAAGAATACATAAATGATTGGAGATGAAATACCAACATATAATGTGGATCACTTGCCCACATAGGACGTTGCGCAGCATTCGGTCGTAAAATTGCTTCGTTAACGAATCTGTTTACCGCATTACGTATACGTGCATCTCGCGCAACTTCAGCAGGGTCAGTATCACGAAGTTCATGAATTTCTTTACGAGACAGAAAGATTAGACTTCCTTTATCATCTAATTTTATATCAGTAGGTTCTATTCCTAACTGTTTAAGAAAACGTTTACTTTCTGTTTGCTGGCGTCCTAATTGAGCAGATGGTACTGAGACAGTAGATACAACACTAGGATCGATATACACAGCATGTTTCTCGATAAATCCTATACCAGCAGTAGTTGCCATAGTACGGGTCATGCGCGTAAGTTGTGTTAAACCAATAAATTTGAAAAAGCCTTCGTTAACTTTCTTCATACCACCAGATAAATGAGTACCACCATACTGCCATTCCAGGGCTTCCTGAGTTGTATAAATATCGATGATACCTAGTGTCTGTGCCAGTTTATTAGCTTCAGTAACTTGCTTTTCCTTACTGGTCATATTCTTTATAGCCTGGCGAATTTCTCCACCACCGACTTTAAAGGCTTTCCATGTAAGATTCATATCACCGGTTCGAACTAATATTCCCAATGGATCCGCTAATGAAGTAATAGAAGCTAATCCCAAGATCATAAAGTTACGCGCTACAATAATACTACTCATAACTTTTTGAATTTTAGGATTAATAACTTCGTTTTTCGGTGGTGTCTTGTTGAAGATACTATGAATAGTACGATTAGTTTTAATTCCTAATCGACCAATCATTGCATTTACATAATCATAAACCTGTTCTATTTCCTGTTCAGTCGCTCCTAAAGCAACTGCTTGTTCTTGGATAGCAGTCAAATCACCAGGTTTAATTCGCCGGTTAAAGGCACCTGTTTTAACAGCACGGTCGATATAACTGGATACCGTAAAATTAAAATCTTTCGATAAGAAAGGAGCTATGTCTCCATCTTCAATCCATCCTAATTTACGAAGATTTTGGAAAGAAGCAGTAACTTCAATAGCTTCATTTTCCATTGCAAGTAAATCAAGATCTTGCAAAGGATTAATTTCTATCATACCGTCATGCCGCATAATCCAATCTAATACTTGTTGAGGCATATCCGTTTCTGATATAGGTATTGCATTTTCTCGACTTTTATTAATCGCATGAACATATTGTTGTAATTTCTTTTTATATTTAGGTTGCCTTAACATTTTAAGAAAAGCATCTGGATCTGCACGTAGAAGATCAAAATCATAAGCTCTCGGGAAAAAGCCTGGATTTTTTTTATTCAATACACCCGCTTCAATCAGGTACTCATTAAGTTCCTGAAAAGTAGCATTTATCTGAGCTACAGCTAAACGTTGTTTTGTATTTAAGTTTGAAATATCGTAACCAGCTTGCGCAGCTGCGAATACTATCTCAACATCTTCTTGAGATAAGGGACGCATAATACGTTCAAACTGACTATTAAACTGACCCGATAGTTGATCACGTTCTTCGAAGTAAGTTGTTTTAACACCTTCTTCACCTAAACGAGCATGAAACAAAGCAGCTAATTCTCTAAATACAGGATTATTCTGCATACGAGAATCCGCAGTAAAACCAAATAATTTTGCTGCGGGTGTAATATGTTTAGTAAATAAATCATTTACTGCATTAGCAGTTGCTGCTTTACGAGATTTAAAGAAACGTGGTCTAAGATCATAGGAACGAGTAGTATCAGTAATACGACCACCTGCAACAGCTGAGAAAATTTCTTGTGCCTGGGTTTCATAACTAGGTAACTGTAATATGTCACGTAACTTGTTTAATACTTTGGTAAAAGTATTTTCAGTTTGTGGACCAATGTGTAAAGTTCCATCTATCCACATTTGGAAAGCTGCAGCATGATACATATCAACTGGCAGGTTAAACAAACCCATAGCATCTTCTACTATGTTACGAGTTACTCGTCTGGATAATGCATTGTTAAGTGCATTTCGTTCAGCAACAGTTAAATTACGAGCAAAGAAATTACGCACATGTGCCATAGCCTCATTTGAGTATGGACTATTCTGCATAGTCTGAGTTAACAGGATATTACGAACTTGAGCACTACCTACAGTTCGTGAAAATTTAGTTTTCTTTCCTGATTTGACAGAATTTAGAGCTTCTACATTGGCATCAGCTTCAAGTTCAACAGCTTGGTCAGTCAGGAATTTATTCTTTTTATTTTTAACACCTAGTCGATTTGAATGAGTACGAATATCAGAACCGAAGTAATCAAACTTATCTCCTTGTTTGCGAATCTGATTAACATGTGCTTGTTCATGAGCAGCAATGAATTTAATTATATCATTGCGAGACATTGCTTGTAATTCTGCAACTAAATCAATTCCAAACTGTTCCTGCATAAAAGCATTAACCAGTTTTTTCTGGATTGATGTATGTGTTTTATCTTTACCCTGAATATAATCTAGTACTTCTTGTTTAGTAATATTCTTTCGGATAACAATACTACCGTCTGCTTTAGTAGTAGCAAGACGCCCATCAGGATTTACTTCATTAAGAAATTGAACATGGATCTTTTGCGCTCCAACTTCAAGTACAGTACGTACTGATCGATCGACCAAGATATTATATGCATTATTATGACGCCCCATCATAATAGTATTAAAGAATCGGTTAGTTTCTTTATTCGTAGGCGTTTTAATAAGAGCAAGTACTTCAGCAAGTAACTCTTTTATACGTAATGCAATTCGCTGAATTAACTTATCATTAGCAGATACAGGTTTAATATCTGGATTCTGTAGATAAATAGTTAATTGATCTGCAAACCATTCTTCGAAATCAAGTACGTATTCAACTTCTTCTGTTGTTAAATCTGCAAGTGTTTGGTCTGGATCGACATTAAAGATAACAGACCCTCGAGATTTAAGAACATCAACTGCTTTTTTATCTATACTTTGTGATCTAACCCATTTTTCATATTCAGCATGAATAGCATTAAAAGCTTTTTTATTTGTTTTTTCTAATACGTTTAAATAATCATTGAAAACAACATGTCCTAATTCATGCGTTAATACAGCAAGTTGATCTTTCTCGGAAAGTGCAGGATTAACATAAATCAAACGACCATTATTAAATCCTTGTAAACGTCCGCTTTTCAAACCTCGAAGTACAGCAGGGTCATTCTCTTTCGCCCATTCAAATGCTTCTGATCGAGTCAGCATTACAGCATTCTTTATTTTGAGTGCGTTTGTTACTTCACGAAATAGCCGGAAAGTACGGCCTGCTATCTTGTTTTTAAATTTTGGACGTATACGTGAAACAGGTTCTTCACTTCGAATCTTGTTAAGATCTTCTTCTGTTTCAATTACAGGTTGATCTGGAATAATTTGACCTTCAGGAACACTTTGGTCTACAAAATCAGCAGATGCATTTTCAATAAATTGCTGTAACCAAATTTCTTTATCAGCAGATAAATCTAATACAGATTTATATAGCGGTTTTAATTCACCAAATGTAATTTGTTCATCATTTCGTTGGAAAACAATAGTTTCATCGGTTAGCATTTTGCTAACTAATTTAGCCGGTACACCGCGATCAACAACTAAAGATACAACAGCATTACGAAATGCTTCGGCAATCTGAGAATTAGAAACATCTATATTTCCAGCTTTGGCGATCATTGTTTTAGTTAAAGATGGAATATTAATAAAGATATTTCCAGCATGACCTGAATTAGGAAATTCTAAATGTGCTTCTGGTTGTGCAATTTTCGTTGGATCATTAAAACGACGTAAAACTTTATTTCGATCTACTGCGCTAACTCCAATATTTGATATATCTGCAACTTCTAAATCTTGATCGGTTAAAGTAACTTTAGGTTCAGATAGTGATTCAGTAAGAGCTGGCTGTTTTTTAATAACGAAATTATCGTTTGTAAGTGTTTCTGTATCAACAATTACACCACCTGCTATTTTGTTTCTTTGTAAAGCAGCTTCGCGAGCAGGTACAATAGAATAGATAAATCCATCTTCAGCACTAAACTCTTGCTCAATTGCAATAGCTGTTTTTTCATCTAAACCAGCAATTTCACGTAATTTAGCTCGTGCTGTTTTGTCAGTAAAAGAATCTTCTACACGATTAAAATCAATTTTATTTCTTGTTTGCTGATGAATAAAAGTTGGGTCTTCATCTTCCCTAACTGTAAAACCTTCGTTTGCAAAAACTTCATTTTCAGCAGTTATAACATCAACATCTTCAATAACTCCAGATGCATTTTCATCAATTATTTCTTCTGTAGCACGAGGCTTATCTTTTGTATCAAATTTAGTACCACCAAATTCAACAAAAGATTCTAGTTCATCTTCTTGTTGAAAAAATGCTGAATCGTCTTCACGAACAAAGTCCGCAACCATTTTTTCTGTTTCAATAGCATAAGTTTTTTGTGCACGATCTAGTATTTTTTTCGCGTTTGGTCCCAGTACACGTTCGGCGCGAGTTTTTATATCTCCGCCCCATTTAAGTTCTTTCCCGATATAAGCAGAAATAGCGCGACGATCTCCGTTGGGCACATCGTCCAAATTAATACCTTGCTGTTCAGCCACTTCAAACGCAAGTTCGTCGGAAACCAGGTCCCGGGCAAATTTAGTTTGGGTGTCTATGTCTTCATTTTGGACAGAACTAAAAGCGTTAGCGATCTCTTGAGCTCGTTCAGGATTACCTCGATCGGTAAAACGAGAACGGATATTAGCAACAGTATTACGAACACCAGTCGCAGATAGTTCTTCATTAGCTTCAACATCAGCCAAAAGCTGATCTATTTTACCAAGCGCCCCAGATAAAACGTCTTTTCCTTTGTCAACTCCAGGGATATTATCGGTACTTAATAAGCGGCCTGCTCCAGCTCCAACGGTACCAAACCCCGCACCAACTAAGAAGCCGGCAGCGACTGAATTTATAATGTCAGCTACACCTTCTTCACCAAAGATATGTTCATTTTCGTTAGCAAATTTAACAGCTGCGCGTTCTATAACAGATTGAATGCCTTCAGTAGTACCTTCTAATACAGCTGATTGTCCTGCGCCTTTACTAATATCTTTCAGTAATGATTTTTCAATCGCACGCTTACCTGCTTTACCAACACCTAAGCGAGTAAATGCATGAACAGGAGCAATAACATCCAGGCTACCAGCAAGAGCACCGAAACCAATTGAAGTTAATGCTTTTTGTCGAGGAGATAAATCAGATTCTGTAGCCTGGAGTTCTGGAAAAATAATACCTGTTTCCGTACCAGTAGAACCTGCTACAGCTCCAGCAATAGCACCAGTACGTCCAGCTAAAGCTGCACCACCAGCACCAGCTAATACCATAGGTGCTAAAACAGGAAGTACTTGTCCAAATGTACCAGCTGTAAAATCTGCAAAATCTGCAATATTTTTAACATCTTGAATTTGTTTAACACGAGGACCAACAGCTGCAGAATCTCGAAGTAATTGTTCTGCATTTTGTTGGTTGACTTTAGCTGCTTCATCACGACCAACTAAAACATTACCTACACCAGCAACACCTTCTCCAATAGAAACAAGTTGACGCGATCCTGCGCGTAATCCTTTTTTAAATTCTCCAGCTGGTTTACTAAAAGTACCTGCAGGTAAACCACGGTTTAACCCACGATTTTGCCTGTCAAGCTCTCGTGCAGCGTCAACTTTAGTAGGATCAAAGGCCATTACTGCCTAAGTGATTGTTTACGTCTAGCAAATACTGATTGAAGAAATTGAGAAGATGTATCAGGAAGATCAGATAAATTAATAACAAAAGAGGGAGGACCACCTTCTTCTTTAACAGCAAAAAGCCCGCCGTCTTGTATACTAAAAGCACTCATACTATCTGCATCTAAAAGTGGAGCTGTACCATCAAAAGAATCAGCTATAGAACTGAAAGGATCTCCTCCGCCTAAGAAACCAGGCATTATAGCGTTAAATATTTTACCTACAGCAGAATCTTCTTCAGCTGCTACTTCACGCATAACAACTGAGAACATTGTTTGTACAGCAAGTGATTCAGGATCAAAATTATCTTTACGAGCTTGTGTAAAAGTGATATCTGTTTTTTGTTGAGTTGTATCAGCATTTCCAAGCGCATCCATCAAAACTTTATTTTCGTTTTTACGTCCATCAGCTGCTGCTTGGGATATAGTACCTGCAAGTGTTGCTTCATCTAATTGAGCAGAATGTAAATCAATAGCATTATCGAAATCATTTTGACGTTTAGTTTCACCAAATTCATCTTGTTCAAGACCGAATTTCTTCTGATCAAGACCAAATTGATTTCGTGTATTTAATCCTTTATTGAACTCACCGGCTAATCCTAATCGAGTTTTAAGAGCTAATGCATCACCAAGAGCATTATCAGTACGTTCAAAACCAGTCAATGCTTCTCGAAGTGAAACACGTTTATTGTTTGGATCTTGTTCATTTACAGGAGCTTCAGGATCTTGCTCATCTGCTGTAGTAGCAAAAGTTCTACCTTCTGTTCTAAGTCTAGAATCACCAAGCGGAACATTTGGTTCATCAGGATTAAACTGTTCACCTCTAAGTAATTGATCTCGTGTTAAAGAACCCGAACCATTCTGTCCTTGATCAAGTTCTTCGACAAAACGATTAGGGTTTAAAGATCGAGCATCTGTAGAAAAGAAACCACCAGAATCAGTAGGAGGTCGAGTTAAACCAGGAGCATTTAGTGCATCAATAGTAGGATTACCAGAAATATCAAGTTCACCAAGTCCACCAATATTAAAATCTCGTAATTGACGTTTTCCAAAGTCTGAACCTACGATTGCTTGTCCTGCTTCGAAACCAGCAAAACCAGCAGCAAGTGGACCAGAAGCACGCGATGCAACTCGACCAGCAAATTTAAGACCCCTTCCAACTTTATTAGATAATTTAGTAGTATCGTTTACAACACGACCTCCCTTTGGTTCAGGCGTAGGACCAGTATTACTTCTTTGATTTGTGAACTTAGGTCGTGTACCAGACTTAAGGTTTTCATTAGCACGACCAGCAGCAGAACCAGTTTTTAGTTTAACTTCTTCTACAGTTGCTTTAGCTCCACCTTTAAGTTTGTCAACTCCTGCTTTTCCAGCAGCTTTAGCTTTTCTACCTAGTTCTTCTGCTTTTTTTAATATTTCAGAGCGATCAAATCGTGCCATGACTATGTACCTATTATGAAACGTCGATATCGACGGCTGTATTAAGAGTTGCGTTTGCTGAAGCGAATTCAGCGAATACTTTAGCAGCTGAAGCAGCAGATTCAGCTTGTAATCTAGCTCG
>Ga0164320_10000180_pt1 | contig 18474 bp, 17 predicted proteins | sample GuaBasSediGuay11_FD_113736 | JGI IMG/M metagenome (GOLD analysis project Ga0164320, IMG submission 113736) | Subseafloor sediment microbial communities from Guaymas Basin, Gulf of California, Mexico - Guay11, Core 4567-28, 0-3 cm | ecosystem: Environmental > Aquatic > Marine > Hydrothermal...
CTGATGCTGACGATGCACTTATGTGTCAGCACGCAGCCGGAAAACCCGACTGACATCATTCGCAGGGTGAAAGTGCAGTTACGCGAGGAGTACGGCATCGGTCACTCGACCATCGAGATCGAGGTCGACGACTGCGCGGACCATTAGTCAATTGGTTGGATGTTTCCGATATAAGGCAAGGTGCGGTTCTGTTCCGCGTAGTCGAGTCCGTAACCAACCACCCACTCGTCGCCGATGTCGAAGCCAACGTAGTCAATCGCGACATCCACTTCCGCGCGCTCTGCCTTGTGCAGCAGGGTGCAGGTCTTGATCGATGCCGGGAAGTGCGATTCGAGCATGCCGATGAGGTAGTTCAGCGTGTGACCGGTATCGACGATGTCTTCGACGATCAGCACGTGACGCCCCTCGATATTGCCGCGGACATCCATGACGAGTCGCACCGCGCCGCTCGTGCTGCCGGCACCGTAACTCGATACGGCAATGAACTCTATCGTGCGCGGAATGGTCATGTTGCGCGACAGGTCGGCAAGAAATATGAAGGAGCCTTTGAGGACACCAATCAGGACAACTTCGCCGGCATCTGCATAGTCAGCAGAAATCTGTGCCGCAAGTTCGCTTACGCGTTTGCGGATATCGGATTCCGAGATCAATTCAGGTGGCAGAGCGTTAGTCACGCGGGATTTCCTTGGGGGCCGAATGCGGTAAGGTAGCACAACATGAAACGCTCAATCGCCATCGCCGGAAATATGGGCTCGGGAAAATCGACGCTCGTTGAGTTTCTCTCCCACACCTATAATGTCACGCCGTTCTACGAGCCCAACGACGAAAACCCTTACCTCGCCGACTTTTACAAGGACATGAAAGCCTGGGCATTTCAGTCACAGTTGTATTTTCTGAGTAACAAGTTTCGCCTGCACCAGGAACTGGACCGGCAGGACGGCGTCGTCGCGCTCGATCGAACCATTTTCGAGGATGCTGAAATCTTCGCGACCGCATTACACCAGATGCGCAAGATATCGAAGCGAGACTGGGCGACCTACCAGAGCTTCTACGGCGCAATCCTTGATGCTATCCGGCCACCCGACCTGATGATCTACCTGCGCTGTTCGATGCGCACGCTTCGACAGCGCATCCGGCTGCGCGGGCGCAAGATGGAACAGGACGTGCCGCTGGCTTACCTGAAGCGACTCGAACGGCTGTATGACGGCTGGATAGATTCGTATTCGATGAGCGATGTCCTGGTACTCGAGACTGACAATCTCGACTATATCCACGACCTCGTGCACCGGCTGGACGTGATGAAGCGGATTGAGGCCGTACTGCCCCCCGAGTTGGTCAAACCGACGTTGTAGAGGCGTTACTGGTCGCACGACCCGGTTCACGTTTTTACATATCCGTAGATTCCACTATTGCAATCACTAATGCGAATCATTATCATTTACCACAATCTAGTGAAACCACCCTGAAAACCGATAGTTATGGATAGAAACGGCAAATCGCTCGCATCCCTGAAACGGGGACAGAAAGGCATCATCGCATCGGTTGACGTGACGGACCCGCAGGTACTGCGCCTGATGACGCTAGGCCTTGTTGAGGGTACCGAGGTTGAACTCGCGGGCAGTGCGTTGGGCGGCGACCCGATGGAATTCCGCCTGTTTGGTTGTGGTATTTCCCTGCGCCAGGAGCAGGCGCGCAGCTTCACCGTCTCGTCCCTCGAGTCCGGTGACTAAGACGTCCGAAACCCGGATTCCATTATCTGACATTTCCGTAAGCCGGCGACCTTCCGCCAGCATCGCGGTTGTCGGTAGTCCCAATTCCGGCAAAAGCACACTCTTTAATCGCCTTACCGGCCTGCGTCAGCGCATCGGCAATTATCCGGGCGTCACGGTCGAGAAACACATTGGCACGCTGAAGTCGGAAAACAAGACGATAGAACTCGTCGATTTACCAGGCACTCACGGGCTTAGCGCTCATTCCTTCGAAGAACAGATCGCGATCGATGTCATCTTCGGTCGCATGGAAGGCTCGCAGCCGCCCGATGCCATCCTCGCGGTGGTCGACGCGACCAATCTCTACCAGGGGCTTTACCTCGTACAGCAGTTGCTGGATCTCGAGCGGCCGATCGTCGTTGCGCTGACGATGTCGGACGCGGCGGAGACCAGCGGCATCGTCATTGATATTGACGCGCTCGCCGAGCGCCTCAGCGGGATAACGATATGTCGGGTCGTCGCAACGACCGGGCAGGGCATCAACGAACTTCGCAATGCACTCGTCGATCTGGCAGGCCAACCGGTGCCACAACCGACGACGGCATGGCCGGAGCTGACGAACGCAGCGCAAGAACTCGCGAACGCGGCCACGGTGCCGTTGAGCATTGCCGAAATCGAGCGTCTCATTGTGGATGGTGCGACGGGTGCGAACCAGAACGTACTCGATTGCCTGGGTCCCGACGCTGCGGAACGCGTTGAACGCTACCGCGAAGAGCTGTTCGATTTCGAGCCACCGCTCGCCAGGGAAGCCCGGGTTCGTTACAAGTGGGTCCGCGAGGTATTGCAGGAGGTGCAGCAAAAGACGCCACCGTTTTATTCATGGCGAACGCGACTTGGCGCATTTCTCAACCGACCGATTCCCGGGACGATTGGCCTGTTTCTTGTAATGGCCATCGTATTTCAGGCCGTGTTCGCGTGGGCAACACCGATCATGGACCTGATCGATAGTGGCGCCGCGGTACTTGGTTCTGCTGTTGCCGCAAAATTGGGCGACGGCGCGCTTGCCAGTCTGATTTCGGACGGTGTCATAGCCGGTGTTGGCAGCGTGATCATTTTCCTGCCGCAGATCCTTATCCTGTTTGTCTTCATCATCCTGCTTGAAGATTCGGGATACCTTGCTCGTGCGGCCTACCTGATGGACCGTGCCATGCGCTCGGTCGGCCTGTCGGGCCAGTCAATCATTCCGATGATTTCGAGCTTCGCATGTGCGGTACCCGGCATCATGGCGACACGCGTCATCCCAAATCGTCGCGATCGAATCGCGACGATTCTCGCCGCACCATTCATGACATGCTCCGCTCGACTACCGATTTACGCGCTCTTGATCGCCGCATTCGTGCCGGCGCAGGACGTCGGGTTTCTCAACCTGCAGGGGCTGGTGCTGTTCGGCCTCTACATATTTGGAATCATCGGCGGTATCTTAACGGCCCTGCTGATTCGCAAAACGGCGTTGCGTGGCCCGAAACCACCGTTCGCGCTCATGCTGCCCGAATTCCGGCGGCCGAATCTGCAGACTGTGTTAATCCAGCTGTATGGTCGCGCGAAGATATTCCTGTATCGCGCGGGTACGGTTATCTTCGCCGTGGCTGTCGTTGTCTGGGCGCTGGCCTATTATCCGCGAGCGACGGACATTGATCCAATGCTCACCGACAACCAGGCCGCAGCAGCGCAACTTGAGCAGAGCTGGCTAGGTCGAGCCGGCAAATTCGTCGAGCCTGCGTTTGAGCCGCTGGGTTGGGACTGGCGCGTATCGTCAGCGGTCATAGCTGGCTTCCCGGCGCGTGAAGTTGTCGTCGCTGTACTCGGAACGGTCTATGCGGTCGGTGATGACGCTGACGAAGCGTCGCTTACAGAGCGTCTCCGTGCGGCGACCTGGCCTGACGGTCGACCCGTGTTCACTCTGCCGATGGTGCTGGGATTGCTCATCTTCTACGCCTGTTGCCTGCAATGCGCAGCGACACTCGCCGTGATACGGCGCGAGACAAATTCGTGGCGATGGCCCATTTTCGCGTGGGTATACATGACGACAATCGGCTACGTCGGCGCGTTGCTCATATTCCAGCTCTTGTAGGAGCTGTGCTTGCACTGCGACTGTCGCGTTGACGACGTGCAAACAGCATTTCTAGTCGAGCATGAAACAACCAAGGTCGTCTGCAACCAGCAGCTCGCCCTCGTAACCCTCACGCACAATCTGCACGTTCTCGTCGAAGCTCCTCAGGCTGCGCGCCATGAAGTGGCTGAGCAACAGGCGATCCGCACTGGCGGCCGCCGCAATCTCGGCGATTCGACTGGGCACGGCATGCAATTGCTTCGCAGCATCACCCGAGTTTTCGGGGATCGGCATGTGCATAACCAGTATTGATGCATTCTTCGCGAATCTCGCGAACTCCGGGTCACTGCCATTCTGGTCGCTCGAGAATACGATCGACTTGTCTTGCACCTCGACTCGGAAAGCGATCGCCGGCACGATGCCGTGCGGTACGTGTTGCGCGAAGATCGATATCAAATCCTGGGTGGCTAACAGGTCAGACCCGGCATCCGCATCTTCGGCAATCTCAATCGCATCGAGTTTTGGCAGGTTACCGCTGCCATCGAGGTAACCTGTCAGGTATTTGAACGCACCGTCTGTGGCGTTCAGATTGGCCTGCAGGAAATCGTCAAGCCCGGGGAAGCGGTTGCTGCCACTTGGGCCTGCAACGGTGAGTGGCCGCTGACGGCCGGCAAAGTTGCCCGACTTCAGGAGTGCAACAAAGTCAGCCGAATGATCGGCATGAAAATGACTGAGTCCTACGATCTCGAGGTCATTGAAGTTCGCATGAGCCTCTCCGAAGCGGAGGAAACTGCCGCCGCCAGCATCGATGAGTACGCGGGACTTGCCGTCAACCCAGACAATGTAGGAAGACGACGCACGGGCATCATCTGCGATTGGGCCTCCAGAGCCGAGAACCTGCAAGGTTACGCCCTCTGACGGTGGGCAAAGCGGGGCCTGCTCGGCGCAGGCCTGGCCGGTAAATAGCGCGCAAACGCTGATGAGCATTGGGATTGGTGATTTCATGTTCTGCATTATACAAGGCGTGTCGGCGAGGCCGGGCAATGGCATACTTCGGGGGTGCCAGAACCATTACTCGTCATTGCCTGCGGTGCGCTGGCCCGGGAGATTACCGAGCTGAAGAACTCGCAGGGTTGGGATCATATGCACCTGGCATGTATCGATGCGTGGTTGCACAACCGGCCGGAGAAAATACCGGACAGGTTGCGCAGCAAAATTCAAAAATATAAAGAGGACTACGCACACATATTCGTTGCCTATGCCGATTGTGGAACAGGCGGCGAAATTGACAAAGTACTCAATGAGGAAGGGATTGAGCGACTACCGGGGGCGCACTGCTACGAGTTCTTTGCAGGTACAGCAAAATTCGCGGCATTGGCCGAGGCAGAGCCGGGCACGTTTTACCTGACGGACTTCCTGGCGGAACATTTCGAGCGATTTGTCATCAAGCCACTGAAGCTCGATTCGCACCCGGAATTGCGCGACTCGTATTTCGGCAACTATCGTCGCCTCGTTTTCCTGTCGCAGACGCGCAACGAGAGACTGTTGGATGCGGCGCGGGACGCGGCACAGCAGTTGGAACTGGAGTTTGAGCACGTGCATTGCGGTTTCGGTGAACTTGATAAGTCGCTACACGATTTTGTCGCGAGCAAGTCAGATGGTTAAGGTGATACTCATAAGTTGGAAGGACATTCCTGCGCAAGTCATCGTGCAGCGGGGGCGTACACGCGAGAAAGCAGTCTTGAGTCAGCGTTTCCACGAAGCGATCGACCGTGCGGCGATGCGTGCGGGAAAGGGCAGTAGCGATGCTTACATAGCCGAATGGCGGCGAGAAGCTTCGCAGCTCGATTCGACAGATGAACTCAAAGATATCGCCGCAAGCGAAATCAGCCGCCTCGAAGCCGAGTACTCGGATGACCGTCTGCTGCAATTGATCCGCAATCATGGAGAAAGCAAAGATGACTGAAACAGTTGTCAGTTCGGCCAGTAAAGACGTTCGAATCGGCTTCGATCGGCCGTTCGTCATCATTGGCGAACGCATTAATCCCACGGGCCGCAAGATTCTCGCCGAAGAAATGAAAAACGGCGATTACAGTCGGGTCATTGCCGACGCGCTTGCCCAGGTCGAGGCTGGCGCTCACATGCTTGATGTGAATGCCGGCATTCCGCTCGCAGACGAGCCCGCGATCCTGGCTGAGGCCGTCAAGCTCGTACAGTCGGTGACTGATGTTCCATTATCGATAGACTCGTCAATCGTCGCCGCACTCGAATCCGGATTGTCCGTGTACGAAGGCAAGGCTCTCGTCAATTCTGTGACGGGCGAAGAAGAGCGTCTCGAAATTGTCTTGCCGCTTGTTAAGAAGTACGGCGCTGCAGTCGTTGCAATTTCCAATGACGAAACCGGTATCTCCGAAGATCCCGATGTGCGTTTTAACGTTGCGAAGATGATCGTTGAGCGTGCTGCCGACTACGGTATCCCACGGGAAGATGTTGTTGTCGATCCCCTCGTCATGCCGATTGGGGCCATCAATTCGGCGGGCAAGCAGGTAATGTACATCGTTCGGCGCCTTCGTGAGGAACTCAAGGTGAACACGACTTGCGGTGCATCCAACGTTAGCTTCGGACTGCCTAACCGCAATGGCATCAACAGCGCGTTCCTGACAATGGCGATATCGGCAGGGCTGACGTCGGCCATTACAAGCCCGCTGCACGCCGAGACGATGCAGGCGGTGCTGGGCGCCGACGTCATGATGGGCAACGACCCGGACTGCAGGCAGTGGATTGCGAAGTATCGCGAGCCGAGTGCTGATGGCGAAGCACGTGGTCGGGGAGGCCGCCGCCGACGCCGCCGCGGATAAAATGACAACGAAAAAAGCCAGGGTCGTATTTACCCCGTCGGGGAAGCGGGGCAGTTTCCCGCTCGGCACTCCTGTTCTCGATGCGGCACGCAGTCTCGGCGTTGACGTCGACTCAGTCTGCGGTGGTCGTGGGCTGTGTGGCCGCTGCCAGGTTACTTGTGCAGAAGGCGAGTTCAGTAAACACGCAATTCACTCGCTGGCGGAAAACCTGACGCCGATCGGTGACGTGGAAACCCGCTACAGCCAGCGCCGCAAACTGAATCCTTTGGCTGAGGGGCGCCGGTTGAGTTGCCAGGCGCAGATCCAGGGCGACCTCGTCATTGATGTCCCGCCCGAGAGCCAGATGCATCGGCAGGTCGTGCGCAAGGATGCAGAGCATCGGGATATCACGCTCGATACTGGCGTGCACCTGTATTACGTTGAGGTGCAGGAAGCCGATATGCACGACCCGAGCGGCGACGTGCAGAGATTACTGCAGGCACTCGAGACGTCATGGGAATTGACAGGCCTCGACTTCGATTCGTCGATTCTCCCCGACATACAGGTAGCGCTTCGCAAGGGCGACTGGTGTGCAACGGTTGCCGTACATGACGGTAGCCGGATCATTGCGATTTGGCCAGGGTTCAAACGCGACGGCTACGGGATCGCAATCGATATTGGATCGACGACGATTGCGGCTCACCTGTGCAATCTGACCAGCGGCGACGTCGTTGCGACGGGTGGCATCATGAATCCACAGATTCGCTTCGGTGAAGACCTGATGAGCCGGGTTTCCTATGTGATGATGCACCCGGAAGGCACGATTGAGCTGACCAGCGCGGTGCGTAACGGCATCAACGACCTGATCCGGGATGTATCACTCGAAGCCGACGTCGAGATCGACGAGATTGTCGAGGTGACCATCGCTGGCAACCCGATCATGCACCACCTGTTTCTTGGTATCAGTCCTGTTGAACTCGGCAGCGCGCCGTTTGCGCTGGCGACGGATGCTGCGCTCAACCTCACGGCATCAGAGCTCGATTTGGGTGTCAACAATGGCGCCCGCGTATACGTCTTGCCGTGTATTGCAGGACACGTCGGCGCCGATGCTGCAGCCATGATCCTGTCCGAGGAGCCATACCTGCTCGACGAAGTGTCACTGGTCGTTGATGTTGGCACCAACGCCGAAATCGTAGTCGGTAACAAGGAGCGACTTCTTGCGTGCTCGAGCCCGACGGGTCCGGCTTTCGAGGGAGCACAAATCAGTTGCGGTCAGCGTGCGGCGCCTGGCGCGATCGAGCGCGTACGAGTGGATTCGGAGTCACTTGACGTTCGCTTCAGTGTCATTGGCTCCGAACTCTGGTCCGACGATCCGGGATTCGAAGAATCGATCGAGGCATTTGGCGTCACTGGTATCTGCGGTTCGGGAATCATCGAGGCTGTCGCCGAAATGTACTTAAGTGGTGTGGTTACAGAAGACGGTGTTGTCGACGGGTCGCTATCGAAGCGCAGCGATTCACTGATCCCCGATGATCGCACCTGGTCCTTCCTGCTGCACGACGGTCGGCAACGTATCGTTGTGACCCAAAACGATGTCCGGCAGATTCAACTGGCAAAAGCAGCACTGTATGCCGGTGTGAAATTACTGCTCGACCGTGCCGGCATCGAGTCAGTTGATCGAATTCGCCTCGCTGGCGCCTTCGGCAGTCATATCGACCCCAAGTACGCGATGGTGCTCGGACTGATTCCCGACTGTGACCTTACAAAAGTGAATTCTGCAGGCAACGCGGCAGGTACGGGAGCGCGTATCGCACTACTTAACGTCGCCGCGCGTCGCGAGATCGAGAAGGTGGTTCGTGAAGTCGAGAAGATTGAGACTGCGATCGAGCCGAAGTTCCAGGAGTACTTCGTCGACGCGATGGCTCTGCCAAACAAGAAAGATGAGTTTCCGTTGTTGTTCGCATCTGTCAAAAAGCCGGCAGCGAGAACTATCGAAGCCGGCGAATCCGGGCGTCGCCGACGCCGGCGGCGAGCCACGTCCTCAGATTAGGTTCGACGCCTGCGGCCGGCGCGGCCACGGCGACCCGGTATGGCTTTTGGTGCCTTTGGTTCGGGCGGAGGCGGCAAGTCGGGCAGGCTTTCCTGCTTCTCGAATCCATCCATGATGAGTTGCCGCATCGCCGCGTCGATGGCCGCGTCGGTTTCGATAGGCGTGTAGTTGGCCAGGCGTTCTTCAACCTGCTCGCAAGCACGATCGTAAAGGCTCTTGGAACCCGTCTCTTCCCAGGTCTCGCGGTTGGCGCGATCGATAACCGGGTCGGTCAGGTACAGTTCATTCGGCCACTTTTCCAATGTATGCGGTGACGTGATCAGGTGATCGTCGCGCATCAAATCGGCGACGAGTTGCGACGTTGGCAGGTCATCCTGAACTTCGAGTTCACGTACGAAATGCAGCGACTGTCCGCAGACTTCATTGTCGAAGACCAGCTTGGGCAGACTGAAGGTCAGGAGGAAATCGAGCATACCCGGGCCGGAAACAGAGTTGACCCCGGCGATCGCAGCCAGCAAGGCACTGCTGAAGGTTTCGCCACCCCCTTGCGCGTCGAGGAACTTGCCGTCACTAAGTGCCATGTAGGCCTGGGTTGGGAGACTGAGCGACTTGGCGATCGCGACGTAAGCAACGTTCAGGTGTTGGGCCTCGATAGCCGCCATCGGCGAACTTGCGGCCTTCATGTGGAAGGTCGCGGGAGCGCCACCAAAAAGTATGGGCGTGCCGGGGCACACGATCTGCGCCATTGTGAGACCTGTCAACACATCGACGCAATGAAATACGAGTGCACCGACGAGCGTAACCGGCGCAATCAAACCCATAAGCGTGACCGGGACGATCTCGATCGGAATGCCGGCCTCGACACAGTCGAGCATGTTCTGGCAGGAGTCCTCGCCGTAGCGGAAGTTACCGGTCGCCGTTATTGTGAAGATCGACATGGGCTTTGCGATGAGGTCTGCACGGTCATCGCGGAACATCTGTAGCATCTCGACCATGCGGGGTACGCCGCGCTCCGAGAACGCGCCAGTAACGACCGGTTTCTTCGACGTCGTCAGTGTCATGTAGAGACGCCACGCGTCTGACACCTGTGACTCGATGTCCTTGTTAGTCGAGAACGCTGTCGCGAGGTAGGCAATGTGTTCGAGGCCGTCGCACAGACGTGCGTATTCGATGAAGTCGGTCGAGTTTGACAGTCGCGTCTCGCCGGTCCGATGGTCCTGGATCTTAAGTCCGCTGGAACCGGGTACGTAGTGAACGTTGTTACCGCCAATTTCCGTGTACGGATTGCCGTCGCGGTCGAATAGTGTGAACGACTTCGGCGTACTCGCGATCGCCGCATCCACGACATCGGGTGTAAACAGGACACGTCCGTTGTCATCCGTTTTGAGGCCGTTGTCGAGCAGCCGCTTGCGCATGTTCTCGCCGCGTACCTCAATGCCTGTCTCGGCCATAATGCGCTTGGCCTCGGTCAGGATCTCGGCGATCAGATCATCAGACAGGATGTTCAGTGTTGGTCGCATCGAATTACTCGTAGTCGTCAGCTGGCTTCGGCCAGTAATGCCGGCCGGCGTTTGTCCGCATAGGCAACCAGTTCCTCCTCGATCGCAGGGTCGAGGGGAGGTTGCTCGTATTCATTCAACAGTTGCTTCCAGATCGCATTGGCACGCACGGCAATATCCTCACTTCCGGCTTCCTGCCAACTCTCGTAGTTCTGGCGGTTGGACAGGATCGGCGTGTAGAACGCGGTTTCATATCGCTCGAGAGTATGGCTCGTTCCAAAGTGATGACCGCCTGGCCCGACCTCAGCGATCGCGTCCACGGCGAGTTCATCGTCGTTGACGTCTATCGGGCGCAGGTACTCGGCAATCATTTGTAACATCTCGGCATCGACGATGAGCTTCTCGAAGGATGCGGTCAATCCACCTTCAAGCCAACCGGCCGCGTGATTGACGAGGTTTGCATGCCCCATCACAGAACCCCAGAGCGACATCTGGCTCTCAAATGCGGCCTGCGCATCGACGCAGTTGGAGACTGTCGTATTACTTGAGCGGAACGGCAGGCCAAGGCGGCGGGCGATCTGTCCGCTGGCCTGGGCCGCCTTCGTGTATTCGGGCGTGCCGAGCGCGGGTGCACCGCTGCGCATGTCGACGTTGGACGCGAAACTGCCGTAGATGATCGGTGCGCCAGGCTTGATTATCTGGGTAAAGGTCGCAACCGCGAGCACTTCTGCCGTTTGTTGCATCAGCGTGCCGGCCAGCGTGGCAGGGCTCATTGAACCGGCGAGTGTGAAGGGTGTAATGCAGCAGACCTGGCCTGCGCCGGCGAGCTCGATGACCGCCTCGGTCATCGGAATGTCGAGTTGCAGCGGCGAATTGGTATTGATGATAGCAAGCAGGGCGGGCCGCTGAGCCAACTCATCGCGGTCAGCGCCAAGGGCGATGCACGCCATCTCGATGGCATCGACAGTGCGTTCACGACCCAGCGCATAGGCCTGGCAGTTCTTGTCGAGCAAGCGATGCTGCGCAAGATAAAGATCAAGGTGGCGGGTCTGGCCAGGAAGGTCCATCGCCTCGAATGCACCGCCACCTTCCTGGTGAACGATATTGAGGCTCTGCACAACACGCAGGTAGTCACACATCTCTTCGTAGTTGCCTGGCCGGCGACCCTTCTCCAGGTCGCTGCAAAATGCTGGCCCGCCAACCGAGGTGAAGACGACGCGGTTACCACCCATTTTGAGATCATGTGCCGGGTTTCTGGCGCGCAAGTCGAATTCGGCAGGAGCGAGCGCAAGTTTCTCGCGCACGAGTGCGGGGTCGAGGCGCACCATTTGTGTGCTGTCGTCGACCTCGGCGCCCTGTTTTCGCATCGTGTCGCGACTTGATGGCTCGAGAAATCGCATGCCCTGCGATGCGAGCACATCGAGCGCCGTCTCGATGATGGTCTCGATCTGGTCAGAGCTCAGAATTTCAACAGGCGCGTAGTTATTGTTGACTTCGCGCCACGGTAGCTGGCGAATCTGGTTCGCTATTCTCTTTTGGCGATGACCACGCCTGGTCATGAAGCCCGTTGCTCGAGAACGAGCTTCTTGGCCACTTCGACAGCCGTCGCTGCATCCCGGCAATAGGCGTCGGCTCCGACGGCCTGGCCAAACTCCTCATTCAGTGGAGCGCCGCCGACCATGACGATGTAGTCATCGCGCAAGCCTTGTTCGATGAGCGTGTCGATGACGACCTTCATGTACGGCATGGTCGTTGTAAGCAGTGCTGACATTCCGAGAATGTTCGGTCGGTGTTCCTTGAGTGCAGCGATGTAGGTTTCAGCGTCTGTGTTGATGCCAAGATCGACAACCTCAAAACCCGCACCTTCCATCATCATGCCGACCAGGTTCTTGCCGATATCGTGAATATCACCTTTGACAGTACCAATGACGAGTTTGCCGACCGGCTCCGCACCCGTTGCGGAAAGTATGGGTTTCAGGAGTGCCATGCCCGCTTTCATCGCATTGGCGGCAAGCAGCACCTCGGGCACGAACAATATGCCGTCGCGAAAGTCTTTACCCACAATGTTCATGCCGCCAACCAGCGCGTCGTCCAGGACTTTCTTCGCGTCCCAGCCACGGTCGAGCAGGATCTGCGTGGCCTCGGCGATTTCGTCAGCCAGGCCGTCATACAGATCGTCGAACATCTGTTCGGTCAGTTCATCATCGGCGAGTTCCGAGAGGACAATATCGTCTTGATCACTATGTTGCGACATACGCGTATTCCATGTAGTTACTGAAGGATTTACCAGCGCCCATTGCCCGGCTTCATGTCTTCCGGGTTAAGCCGGATCGGGAATCTGTCCCGAATTCTCTTGTCGGCAGCAGCATCAATATACGTCGGGTAATAATCTGTCAACATCTCTGCGACTCTTTCATGTGCCTGCTCATACAAAGTCTTGCGGCCCATATCCTCCCAGGCACCCGGTGTAAGGCGGTCTGCGATCTCCGGATACAGGAATTCACTTTGCATGAGTTCGAGCGTCTGCGCGCTGCCGAGATAGTGGCCGACGCCAGATACCGCTTCATTGATGACGTCGATCGACAGGGTTTCATCAGTGACTTCGATGCCCCGCAGGATTCGTTGAATATTGCCGATCATGTCGTTGTCGATAAGCATGCCTTCGAAGGACTGGCCAATCAGGCTGCCAACGATTCCCGGATAGGCAGCGACAAGATTTGCGCCGGCAAGCGCTGCGGTCGCTACTGTCAAGGCCTTCTCATACCCGGCTTGCACATCCATCGTTTTTGCATCGGTCATACCGGCGCCAACGCTGGTTGTGAAACCGTAGTGATTGCAAAGCTGCGCTGTTGCAGCAGTAATCAGTGCTTCTTCGCCGCTGCCGCCCGAGAACGACCCTGTACGCAAGTCGGAGATAAACGGCCACATGCCGAAATTGATTGGCGTGCCCGGCCGCACGAGATTCACGACACATAAGCAGGCCAACGTTTCGGCGAAACACTGCACCAGCGTGCCGGCGAGGGCTGCCGGAGCCGTAGCACCTGCTTGCGGTGCGACAGCAATGTCTGCGACGAGGCCAAGTTCGGCGACACGTACAAGCACCTGTGCATTATCCTCACCGAAGCGCAGCGGCGATACGATCGGACATCCACCGAAGGTGCAAAACGGCCTCTTCAGGAAGGCGCCTTGCTCACCAAGGTAGGTGTCGAACAGGTCGACAAGAACATCTACATGGTCGACGACAGCAATGCCGAGGGCGAACGACTTGTTGGTCCCCGCAAGTTCGGCATAGGCGATGTTGACATCATGGACGAATACGTCACTGCTGTACTCGGCTGCGATAAATGGCTGACCGAACGTGTGAATGTGATCGAGCTGGTCGCCGAGACGTGCGGCGTCATAAAGATCGGTCAGTTTTGTTGGTCTGAATTTCTGCGTCTCATAATCGAGAACAGTGACCGCTTCGCCGGACGTGCAAAACAAGACCTCTTCGCCACGCACCATCAGGTCGTTTTTTGGGTCAGGAGCGTACAGTGGGTACTCAGTCGGTGCGCTGGCGATAATGTCTTCTACCAGTGCGCGCGGGAAGCGAAGTCGGTTGTCATCACCGAGTTCACAGCCACCCGGTACCGCGTATTTCAATACTTCTGGAATCGGATCGCCAATGCCGGTCGTCTCCAGAATATGCAGCGCCGCATCGTGGATGCGCTCGATATCCCTATCGCTGAGCGGCTTGTAGTGACCGCCTGAGAGGCCCGGTCTTACGGCACTGGCACCGCTGTGTTCGGCCCTGGCTGCCTTGCGTCCTGCGCGGCCGCCGCCACGTTTTCTACCAGCGCTCATTGCCTACCCGCATATACTTCTCCGGTATTTCGATCTTGAATTTTTCGCGGATCTTCGCGTCGATACCAGGTTCTATGTAGCCCGGGTAATGCGTCGACAGTATTTCCTGGACGCGAATCGCAGCCTGTTCGCGAATGTCCATAGAGCCGGCTTCCTGCCAGACATTCGGCGTGAGCCTGTCCGCGAGTTGTGGGTATTCGTACTCCGAGCGCATGAGTTCCAGCGTCTGTTCCTGGCGCAGGAAATGGCCTTCGCCGTGAACGGCGTTTTCGATCTCGGCATAGGAAAGTGTTTCTTCATTAACCTCGATGCCGCGGACCGTCCGCATGATGGCGCCCAGCATGTCGTTATCGATGACGAGTGACTCGAACGACAGGCCCATCAGGCTGCCCATCATGCCTGCTGACTCGGACACATTGTTACAGCCGGCGAGGGCGGCGAGAGCCACAGCAAGCGCCTTCTCGTAGCCGGCCTGGTTGTCGGGTACTTTCGCATCGCTCATACCGGCACCGACAGAACTTACGAGCCCATAGAAATTCGTCATTTGTGCAGCCGCGGCGCTGGCGATCGCTTCTTCACCGCTACCACCCGTAAAAATGCCAGTGCGCAGATCGGTTACGAAGGGCCAAGGGCCGACGATGACCGGATGTCCGGGTGCAACGAGGTTCACCATGAGCATGCTGGCAATTGCCTCGGCCATCACCTGTACAACCGTGCCGGCCAGGGCAGCCGGTGCCGTTGCACCGGCCTGGGGTGCGGTTACGATCCAAACCGGCGCCCCGAATTTCACAGACTCGACACAAACCTCGGCATTGTCAGCGCCGTAGCGCAGCGGCGAGATGACCGGGCAGCCGCCGCCATGACAGAACGGGCGTTCGTGAAATTTGTCTCTGCCGCCAGCAATCATGTACAGCATCTCGAGCGTCGGCTCGACGTTCTTGTAGTCGCCGAATGTCAGTGCAGTGTGTTTTGCGGTGCCGGCGACGCTTGCGTATGCTGTGTTTATGTCGGTGGACAGTCGTCCTTCCAGGTCGGTCGCGACGATGAGGCGTGAAAAAGCGTGGATGTTGTCGAGCTTGTCGACGAGTCGTGCGGCGTCATAAACGTCCATCAATGTCGACGGACGGTAAGTTGAGGCGCCCGGATCCAGCATTGTTACTGCTTCACCACCACCGTAGGTGTGTACGCGCTCGGCGCTCAGGTCGAGATCGAACTTCTCGTCCTGGCCGTAGAACGTCAGTTCATGCGCCGTGTTGGCGATCATGTCTTCGACCAGTGCGCGCGGAAAGTGCAGGCGTCCGTCGTCGCCTAGCGTGCAACCTTTCTTGAGTGCGTGTTCGGCAACGATCGGGATCGGATCGGCCATACCGATGTTTTCGAGGACGTCGAGTATCGTGCGATGAACATTCTGCACGTCCGTATCATTGAGTGGCTTGTATTGCCCGCCCGTGAACCCGGGCCCGACTGCCGACTGCTCTGGCGGCGTCTCGAGGCGCGCCTTTCTTCCCCGACGCATTGTCGTCCTCCCAAAATCCGAACCAGATATGGAATTTACGTGGTTCTATTCTCTGCGTACACCTCAGGGATACAAACTCGGGAGTCGCTCGGCGCGATAAATCGCCCAACCCGAATCATCTTCCTGCAGTCGCATTTCCCAGACCTTCTCGGCAGGCTGGTCATGCGTCAGTTCCATGAGACGTGCCCAGCGTTGTGTACCTGGGCCCGGCGGCGAATTGACACCGTCAGCATTCGTCTCCTGTGCGCCAACAGTCACGAGGATGTTGTCGGTCTGCGGTTGCCAGTCGACGTCACCGAGGTAGCGGGCAAAGAAACGCTCGTCATCAGGTCCGTAGGTCCAGACTTGTGATACCTCCATCGTTTCTTCGTTGACGGAGTACTCGACGGCACGCGTGTAGCTATCTTCCAACGGCATTTTGTCGTCAAACGGCGAACTTCGAGCAACGCCGTTGTCGTACAACAAGTAGGTGCCATTTTCGGTGTGTGAAACGGCATGATGTTTGTAGGCCCATTCCACGTCGCCGACCGGGGTCAGCAACTTGTCCTTCCAGGGGTCACGCCAGTTGTCGTGATTGCCAAGTATCCAGACGAGTTCACCGGTATCCATGCTGATCTTGATCACTGCATCCTGGTAGGGCAGGGACATGACGAATGAGTTGTCGTGTTCTTCGTAAATGATTGCGTTGCCGTGCGTCCAGTCGCTGACTTCACCTTCGACGACATCGCCGTAGTGCCCGGACCAGAAGTTCTTGCGCAGTGACTGATAGGCAATGCGGTAGGGATCGAGGATATCGTGCAGCTTCCATTCCCTGAGCACGTCGCCCTCGGGCGTCATCTCGATAATGACGTCGCCGATCACATTCTCGGACGCCCGCGGCGCCATGGCCTCAGTTTCGCTCGTATACCAGTCATCGATAACACGGTTCTCGCTGCTCAATAACAGGAAGTTGCCGTTGGGAATCTCGACGAAGTCGTGATGAAACGTATCGGTCTCGACAGGGATGCTGCTTTCGGCAATGTCTTTCGCCGTGCCCGTGAAATGCCAGCGGCGCTGAATATTGCCCAGCATGTCGATTTCAACCATGCCTCCGGTACCAGGCCAGATCTCATAGATGAAATTACCGTTCGGCATGCGGCGAATATCGTGCACTTTGTGGCCGTCCGGGAAGTAGTACCAGATAATTTCGCCCTCGTCGTCGACGATGATGGCTGGCGCGAAATTTGCGGGCGCCGATTTACCGTCCGGGCCCCAGCGTCCGTTCACGTTGAATAAAGTTACGCCGGGTTCCATCGCATCAGCATTCCGCACGGTGACGCGCGGCGTCGGAAATGCTTCCGGTAACGGCGGCGTCGCGAACATCAATGGTCCGGACGTCATTGCATTGCCTTTCGCGTCTGTCAGCGTTGCAGTTATCGTATTTTCCCGGCCAGCACGCATGCCGAATATCGGCACTTCATGCATAGCCGACATTTCTTCGCTCGGCGTCATTGACCACTGGCGCTCACCATCTTCAATGTTGATCGTCAACGCCGCGGGCTCGTCGGTCGCAACAGTCAGAATAGCCGCGAGCGGCACGGTCGGGTTTGGATTGGGTTCGAGGCCGATGTTGCTGATTGCGGGCGGCGAGCTGTCACATGCGGTAACGAGGAAAGCGATCAGCACTAAAAAAATAGGTCTCATGTCCGAACTCCCTGGATTAGAATGGGCCGCGGGCAATAATATCGAAAAAATCGAGTTAGAATGAAATAATATCGAGAAAGTGGGGAGGTGAATCATGACTAAACCGTTCTACCTGAAAATCTTGCCAGGCTTGGCCGCCGCCGGTTTGCTCACTGCCTGCGAAAAGGGTCCGGACTTCGATTACGTGCATCTTCCCGGCACCGAGCCGGCTTCCGGTGCGAATATGCCGTTTACATCGGCGATTAAAGTCAATTCGGGCACGATCGTGTTTTTGTCCGGCATTACTGCAGCGCCCGTGCCACACAGTCATCCGCACGTCCCGGCTGAATTCGATCAGCTGGACTTCAGTGCGGCGGCGCAGGCCGAGTCGATTATGGAACGTTTGCAGGAGACGATGCAGGCCGCAGGCGGTGAACTCACAGATATCATCCAGGTGACTCGTTTCGTCAAGGATGTGGGCGCCAATCAGGATGCGATCAACCAGGTCATGAGTCGCTATTGGGGCCCGGATCATCGTCCGGCGAGCACGACCGTAGAAATTGTCAGGCTTGCTACCGACCCACGTTTTGTACTGGAGGTCGAGGCCGTCGCCGTTCTGCCCGACTAGGCGAGCAAGCTACTTAAGAAGTTCGTGATCGCTCGGAAGCTTGTGCGTTACCCACATTGCCAGTCGATGCCGAATATTCGGTAACGATTCCTGGCCACGCGGCAGGGGAGCGATTCCCTTGTCATGAACCAGCAGGCGATAGGCGTACTCGATTTTCAGATCCTGCGAATCGGTTGCCTCGAACTCCACAATCCCGCGTTTCGTCGCGTCGTCCATGATTATCTGCAGCGCTTCGCGCAGCAGGCCTTTTTCATTTTTTAGTTTTTTCGCCATTCGCTGATTCTAGCAAATGGATCAGACGTCGACGTCACGCATGATCGGCCGTGACAGTCCCACGGTTTGCGTCTCGCCCAGTACTTCACGCCGGAATCGAAACAGTTCGGCGGGGCGGCCCTTACCGATTCTGCTCGTGCGTCCGATCGGCTCAACGAGGTCGGCCGCAGTGACGAGTCGCCGGAAGTTCTGTTTGTGCAGTTTCGCACCGCTTAGCGCTTCGACGACACGCTGCAGATGCAGCAGAGTGAACTCACCAGGCAATAATTCGAAGACAACCGGGCGATAGGCGAGCTTGCCGCGCAGACGCCCCAGGGCCGAGGCCAGGATGCGGCGATGGTCGGAGA
>Ga0164320_10000181_pt1 | contig 18463 bp, 19 predicted proteins | sample GuaBasSediGuay11_FD_113736 | JGI IMG/M metagenome (GOLD analysis project Ga0164320, IMG submission 113736) | Subseafloor sediment microbial communities from Guaymas Basin, Gulf of California, Mexico - Guay11, Core 4567-28, 0-3 cm | ecosystem: Environmental > Aquatic > Marine > Hydrothermal...
CCCTCGGCGATATTTCTCTCGCATCACGATCAACCCGTGCCGGGTAGTGTCCTTATGGTTTCGCGAGAAGGCACGCGACCATTGCTGGTTGAAATCCAGGCGCTGGTAACCGAAACCCACTCGGGTCACCCGCGCCGAATCAGCGTCGGTTTAGAATCAAATCGACTCGCCATGTTACTGGCTATTTTACAACGCCACGGCGGTATTCCCCTCTATGACCAGGATGTGTTTGTCAACGCGGTAGGCGGGGTTCGAATTGCCGAAACCGGTGCTGACCTGGCAGTCATTCTCGCTATTCTTTCGAGTTTTCGTGACCGTCCAGTGAGCAATCGAATACTGGTATTTGGCGAAGTGGGTCTATCCGGGGAGATCAGACCGGTACCGAACGGAGAGGAACGACTCCGCGAGGCCGAAAAGCATGGGTTCGAAACTGCAATTATCCCAAAATCGAATATGCCGAAAAAAAATACCGGCAATAAATTGAAATTAATCCCGGTTAATCATTTGGCAGACACGCTTGATACCTTATAATCGCGTTAAGTTAGACAGCCACCCGGGAAACTATCCTGGAACAGGCGCTGTAGCGACGACCGGATTCTGGTTTTTTAATCTCAAAATAATACTGACATGCCTAAAACAGACGACAAATTAAAAGATTTTGAAAAATCTCTACAGGCGCTCGAAAAAATTGTAACGCAGATGGAAAGCGGTGAACTTGGCCTCGAGGATTCGCTGAATCAATTTGAACAAGGCATAAAACTGGCGAAGAACTGCCAGGATACGCTGTCCAATGCCGAACACCGTGTCGAACAGTTAATCGAGAAAAATGGTTTACAGCAAACCATCCCTTTTGAGGACAAGGATGAAGATTGATTCGCAGGCTTTCGAATCTCTTCATGCGGAATATCAACTGAGGGTCGACACGGCACTGGATCACTGGTTACCGACCGAATCGGTCAATCCGGTTAATCTGCACAAGGCAATGCGCTACTCAGCACTGGCTCCTGGAAAACGAGTCAGACCGGTGCTGGTTTACGCCACTGCATCCACGCTTGGTCTCGAACTGAGCCGGGTTGATGGCATCGCCGCAGCGGTCGAAATGATTCACGCTTACTCCCTGATCCACGATGACTTACCGGCAATGGACGATGATGATTTGCGTCGGGGACGACCTACCTGCCACAGGCAATTTGATGAAGCGACCGCAATCCTGGCTGGAGATGCATTACAGGCATTGGCTTTTTATATTCTCAGCCACGACCCCGATATGACCGGTGACAACAAGGCCCGATTGCAAATGATTGAAAAAATTTCGTTGTTTTCCGGTTCGCGCGGCATGGCCGGTGGACAGGCTATTGATCTGGCATCGGTGGGAAAGCAACTCAATATTGCCGAGCTGGAAACCATGCACATTCATAAAACCGGGGCTTTAATCAGAACCTGTATTCAACTCGCGGCCCTGAGCGCTGATCAGCTGGGTAAAAAAAATTTCGAGTTTCTGGATAGCTACGCAAAATGCATAGGCCTGTCATTTCAGATTCAGGATGACATACTTGATGTAGTGGGTAATACACAAACACTGGGCAAACCCCAGGGTTCCGATTACGAGCGCAACAAACCTACTTTTCCAACGATAATCGGGCTCGACGCCTCACGCGAAAAAGCGCTCGATTTACATCACAAGGCACTCGCCGCTTTATCGAATTTTGGTGAGGAAGCCGATATATTAAGATATATTTCGGCCTGGTTTGTAGAGCGCAACTGTTAAAATGATTTCAACCGATTTTCCGTTACTCGACAGGATACAATCCCCTGCGGATTTACGTACCTTTGAGAGAGACGAACTGATACCACTGGCTGATGAATTACGGGCATTTCTAATACAATCTGTGTCGAAAACCGGCGGGCACCTGGCCTCTGGGCTCGGTTCGGTTGAGTTAACTATAGCGCTACATTATTTATTCGATACACCCCGTGACCGGCTGGTCTGGGATGTAGGACATCAATGTTATCCACACAAGGTACTCACTGGCCGACGCCAGCAAATGTCGGGATTAAGGCAGCAGGGCGGCCTTTCCGGTTTCCCCAAAATTACCGAATCTGAATACGACCAGTTTGGCGCGGGCCACTCGAGTACATCGATCAGCGCGGCGCTGGGTATGGCTATCGCAGCGAATGCCCAGGGCAGTGATCGCAGAACAGTTGCGATTATTGGCGATGGCGGGATGACAGCTGGCTTGGCCTATGAAGCGCTCAACCATGGTGGCAGCATCGACACCGATTTACTGGTTGTACTCAACGACAACGAAATGTCGATTTCACCCAATGTCGGCGCAATGTCGAAGTACCTGACCCGAATCTGGTCGGGTAAGATCTATTCGAACATGCGCGCGGGCAGTAAAAGAGTATTGCAAAAAATACCCGCTGCCTGGGAGTTTGCACGCCGTGCAGAGGAACACGTAAAAGGTATGATTGTTCCCGGCACATTATTCGAGGAACTGGGATTTTCTTATTTCGGACCAATCGACGGCCATAATTTACCTGAAGTGATGCGCCTGATAGAAAACCTGCAAAAAATTTCAGGACCACGATTACTGCATATCGTCACCCAGAAAGGCAAGGGATATGCGCCGGCCGAGAACGATGCCTGCAAATTTCACGGGGTCGGCCCGTTTGATCCAGAGTCAGGCAAGACAATCTCTTCGAGCAAGCCTGGAATTCAATCCTATACCCAGATATTTTCTGACTGGCTGGTAAAAAAGGCCGCGGAAAATCCATTGTTGCACGCCATTACCCCGGCCATGCGTGAGGGATCGGGGCTGGTCCAGTTTTCGCATGAATTTCCTCAGCGATATCACGACGTGGGCATTGCCGAACAACATGCGGTGACACTCGCCGCCGGAATGGCCCGCGATGGCCTGAAACCGGTAGTGGCTATTTATTCAACATTTTTACAGCGTGCTTATGATCAGTTCATCCACGATATCGCAGTACAGGACCTCGATGTTACTTTTGCGGTAGACAGGGCCGGAATTGTTGGCGCAGATGGTGCGACCCACACCGGTAGTTTTGACACCAGTTACGCCCGCTGTATTCCTGGCATCATCCTCATGGCACCCGCCAATGGTAAAGATATGTTTGAATTGTTGAATACTGCCTACCAGTACCCGGGGCCGGCCCTGGTTCGTTATCCTCGTGACAGTATCAAAAAACCAGAAATCATCGATACTGCTGTTGCGGCAGAAATCGGTAAGGGGGTCCAGGTACGTGAGGGTACCAATACCGTGATTTTAGTATTTGGGACCCTGCTGAATATTGCTCTTGAAGTCGCCGAGGCACTCGATTTAAGCGTGGTCAATATGCGATTTATCAAGCCGATAGATGAAGAAATAATCGAACAAATGGCATCAATTCACCAGCACATAGTCACTATCGAGGATAGCGCGATTACAGGAGGTGCCGGTAGCGCGGTACTGGAAGTTCTGGGTCGAAAACAAATACCAGTCCACTGTCTGGTTCTGGGTCTGGATGATCATTTTCCCTCGCAGGGTAGTCGGGAACAGGTTTTAAAGGAGTATGGGCTGGACTATTCTGGAATTAAGCGTTCGATTACCGGATTTACCGGGAAGTAACCCGATATCGACCAGGAATGGCGTAAAGATTGGCGGTTTTTTCCGGTTTCACATACAATCGAGGCTGATCTGGTTAATGTATAACCATATCGAGATCCAATATCCTCAATTTATAGAGTAATATTATGTCTGATTTAGTCACTGGCACTGTTAAGTGGTTTAACGACGCCAAGGGTTATGGTTTTATATCGCAGGAAGATGGGAAAGACGTATTTGTTCACTTCAGTGCCATACAAACTGAAGGCCACAAAACGCTCCAGCAAGGACAAACGGTAACGATGAAGGTTACAGATGGAGCGAAAGGCCCTCAAGCTGAAGATGTAACTCCAGCATAATCGAACAAGTTAAGTTTTAATTGTTTCACCATCGCTCCGGGAGCAGTAGCCGGGAGCTTATCACCCAGGTGTTATCTCTCAAGAAGTCCCGCTGTAACTATGGAAGAGCCCTGCCCTGCATCTAATGCGACTCGCCCAGCCAGGTCTGCATCAAAAACGCTGGTGAACTTCTGAAGATATCTATCGAATTAATGGCCAGCAAGTGCGAGAATAAACCGATGTATATTTGCCTATCCAGATCTCCCCAGTATGATAACCGACCAATTTACTTGGTTATTATGATTTACGCATCGGCAGTTTTTTGTCACTGGTCTGAATATTTGTCCAGGTTATCGAATGCTCATTGCGTAATTCAGTCAGATACAGGGGTATAATAATGAGCCAAACCGCCACCAAAACAAGGGGAATACCCGATATTCAGGGTTCAATAGATACACGCCACCTTGCTATTAACAAGGTAGGAATTAAGGATATTCGTCACCCTGTTATCGTCAAGGATCGATCGGATGGCGTACAGCACACGATTGCCACTTTTAATATGTTTGTGTTTTTACCGCACCAGTTCAAAGGCACTCATATGTCGCGATTCGTGAAAATTCTGAATGATCATGAAAAAGAGATATCGGTATCGTCATTCCGCGATATGCTGGCTGAAATGGCTAGTTTGCTAGAGGCAGATTCGGGCAATGTCGAAATGAACTTTCCGTACTTCGTCAACAAAAAAGCGCCTGTTTCCGGCGTTGAGTCGCTACTCGACTATGATGTCAGCCTGATCGGTGAAATAGAGAAGGGAGTTACCAGCACCAGAATCAAGGTCCAGATCCCGGTTACCAGCCTGTGCCCCTGTTCAAAATCTATTTCTGATTATGGTGCTCACAATCAACGATCACACGTCACCGTAAACGCCCGTACCAACGGCTTTATCTGGATCGAGGAAATCATCGATGTCGTCGAAAAACAGGCCTCATGCGAACTTTACGGCTTACTTAAACGCCCCGATGAAAAATACGTCACCGAGCACGCCTACGATAATCCCAAATTTGTCGAAGATATGGTGCGAGATATTGCGGTCGAGCTCAACAAGGACGAGCGAATACGTCAATACGTGCTCGAATCGGAAAATTTCGAATCGATCCACAATCATTCGGCCTACGCAATGATCGAGTACGATAAGGATAAATAGTACGCTACCAGGCTTCCAGAGCCTGGGTTGCAGGTTCATTAACCGGACGTACCACCAAACCGGTCTGTGACAGGCTGACACTATATTTGGCGCCGTCTTGCATCGGAACAAAAATACTCTGCCCATAGTAAGCATCCAGAAACGGTAGCTTTGACTTCATTAAATTTTTTAGTTTCCAGATACTCATTCCTCTAGGTTCACCGGTTAGCTGGTGAGCACTGGGCGGCGCACTGTTCGCCTGTTCAACATTGGTATAACGCCCACTCAGTCGCTCGAACTGGTAATAGCTGTCGAGTCCGATGACATTGGCCCAACTATTCCATTTGATAATTCTGGTGTCAAGTTGCCACTCATCGCCGTGCACCGAGTAGTATTTCGGATCAGCTTCGATCGCTTCATCTGACGGATAAATCAACACCAGTTGAAACTTTTGTTTAGCCAGTTTCCTGACTAACACATCGGCGATATCGTTTTCGTAGGTTAATCTCTGGTAGGTATTCAAATTCGAAAATATCAGCAATGCTGCAATTAACAGAAGGAATACCACCATTCCCTGCAAACCATACATCGTACTTCCAATAATCTTGCGGCGTTTTATACGGTTTAGACTCAACGCAATGAAAAGCACGAGTAATAAACCCAGGAAAATACAAAGATAGCCTAGTGGATTCATCGGTTAATCGTAGGCCCGGTTGGCACGGTTATATATCGACCCAGCCAAACCCACTCTTCTGACTGGCCAGAACCGGCATCGGGATAGTATCGAGTTGACTCAATTGGCGCTCAACCAGTTCCGTGGAATTATTGTTTTCTGAAATATGCGCAACAATCAGACAATTCAAACCCCCTGTATCGATCTGGCGTAGTAATTCAATCGATTGATCATTCGACAAATGACCCTGATCTCCCGATACCCGCTGCTTTAGCGGGTAGGGATAAGGACCTGTTTCGAGCATCGCCTGATCGTAATTAAACTCCAGCAACAGGCCGTGAAGGTTATCGTAAGCATTTATGATGTGGTTGGTAATATGCCCGGTATCCGTCAGTATGCCGAGCTTTTTGCCACTATCAACCTGGTGGATCACAAACTGGACTGGCTCACCGGCATCGTGCGGAACTGTCACCGGCAAAATTTCAAAACAGCCGACCTGTACCGGCTTTCCACCACATAGCTCGTGGTAATCAAAATCATCTTCAAAAATCGCACGCGCGCTACCGACAGTGCTCCATACTGGAATATTAAACTTTGCAGCCAGGCGCACCACTCCACTACCATGATCGCCATGTTCGTGGGTAAGAAGGATGGCATCGATCTGGTGTGGGCTTAAATCAAGTCGCGACAGGCGTTGCTCGAACTGGCGCAGGGAAAAACCACAATCCACCATCAGAGTCGTATTTTCGTGGCTAATTATGGTGGCATTACCTTTGCTACCACTGCCCAGGGACGCTATTCGCATAGCACTATTTAATGTACTGGTATAATAGCGTTAAGAATTCAACTTCTTCAGCTGCATTTTTGGAGTCGTCTTCATCCGTCTCCATGCTGATTCGTGTAATTTCGTGCGTTTCCTCGGAAAATACTAATCTGATTTGTTTTTTCACAATTTCTATATCAGGCGAAAACGAGAAAAATCCAGATTTATCTACTTCGACTTCGATATCAGTTTCCACCAGCAAATCACCTTTTTTACCTGTTAAGCCATTCTTGGTGTCGGCAGATATTATTTCGAAGTTCAAACGCTCAAGCTGATGCAAAGTGCGATACCAGGCCCGCGTGAATTCGTCTTTCACTAATATGTAGGTTTCATCATCGTCGTAATCGGTATGTATCGAGGCCCGGGGTGAAAAAAGTTTGATCTTAGCCAGCTGCTGATCGACCTCTAGTTGCCTCAGCCCGAAGTACAGCATTAGGCGCGACAGCATTTCTACTTCGAGTTCGGGCTCCGACGCGCGAATATTCCAGTCACCTCCTGCGTCATAGTCCTCAAAATGTACCTGGGCGTATTTATCGCTTCGACTTAAATAACCCTCAATATTTATAGTGCCCCGGTGTGAAATATAAACCTGGCTGGAAGCTGTTCCGGCTTCGCTGGCGATTCGAGTTTTAAATTGATCCTGAATCTGGGTCAGTTCGTCGCCAGAAAATAATTTTGCGAAAAATGACTTATCTTTATCATGACCACCTTCTTTTTTGAAAACCCAGTTCGTTTTCATGATGCCAATCACCGGCTCGTCCATCATCAGGGTAAAACCTTCGGACGCCCAGAAATTTTTCACCAACCGGTATAGGTTATCTACCGGTTCTTCTATCGATAACCAATAATAATCGCTATGCCCCTTGAGCCGGATTGAATCAACGCTGGTCAATACCGGTAAACCGCCACTTGTTCCCGTGCCACTGGTGGTAAATACAGCCGGCAATTCAAAACTACCATCGGCCTTGATCAGCGTCAGATCCGGAGGGAGTTCAAGATTCGGTTTAACGCGACTATCCAGGTATTCGAGGTCAGCAGAAGGCCCTCCACAGGCAACCAGGTAGATTGCACTAAATACCAGAAGCATTACGGCCTGGGATTTCATAGTGCCCCGCAGGCAACTAGCGCTTCTCGCAATGGCTGCTGAAATTCTTTTGCCAGCACGGTCATCGGTAATCGCATATTGATCTCTCCAAATCCCATCTCTGATACGGCCCACTTGACTGGTATCGGGTTCGATTCGATAAATAACAGGCGATGAAGATCGGCAATTTCGGCATCAGCACGGCGCGCTTCTTCCTCTTTACCCTGATAAGCAAGCCGGCACATAGCCGCCATCTTTGCAGGTACCACGTTGGCGGTTACCGAGATCGCACCATGCCCACCATTAAGAATAAATTCGCAGGTAGAAGAATCATCACCGGTTAAAAGGGCAAAATCATCACTGACGAGATTTTTTATATCGGCAAGTCGCTCCATACTCCCGGTAGCCTCTTTAATGCCCACTATGTTGCGTACCCTGGCGAGTTCTCCGACGGTTTTAGCCTGCATATCGCAGGCGGTGCGACCGGGTACGTTATAGAGTAACTGGGGAATATCGACCGCATTGGCGATCGCCTGATGGTGTAATATCAAACCTGTCTGCGTGGGTTTATTATAATAGGGTGTTACCAGGAGACTGGCTTCTGCCCTGGCTTTTTTCGCGCAGTGGGTTAATTCAATTGCTTCCGCGGTCGAATTGGCGCCGGTTCCGGCTATCATTGGTAGCCGCTGATTTATTATTTCATAGCTACGGTTCAATAAATTACAATGTTCTTCGGGATTTAGCGTGGCGGATTCACCGGTAGTACCGGCTATCACCAGTGCCGAGGTGCCTTCTTTAACGTGGAAGTCAATTAACGCCTCAAGATGCGTGTAATCGACAGAACCATCGCCGCACATTGGCGTTACCAACGCTACCAGACTACCCTTGAACATTTCACACCTCTGTGCCGCTTTAATATTAAGAAGTGGCGTATGTTATAAAGACTGATATGAATGTACAAGCAATGTATTCGCATATTGGTGATCAAGTAATTGAATAAATAACAGATTACCAATGCTGTAAACCGGTACATATTCCGGACTCGATTAAATCGGGTGTTACTCGGCGGCCGGTTCGTGGGAGGGCCAGGCTTTTATCACAGCCTGTATAAAGGTAGCCAGTGGAATAGCAAAAAAGACACCCCAAATTCCCCATAAACTGCCGAAAAACACGACCGAGACTATGATTGCAATCGGGTGCAAATTGACGACCTCAGAAAAAAGCAATGGTACCAACAGGTTGCCATCAAGAAACTGGATGAACGCGTAAATTACAAGCAGGTATCCAAATTCGGAGGTCACACCCCACTGCGAAAAAGCGATCAGGGCAACAGGAATAGTGACTACGGTGGCACCGACATAAGGCACTATCACCGATATCCCGACCAGCAAACTAACCAACATGGCATAATTCAGACCCATCAATGAAAATGCAATAAAACTGGTTATCCAGATAATTAAAATTTCAAGAAACTTGCCACGCACGTAACTGGCTATTTTTATATCCAGGTCTGCCCATACCTCGCGAACCAGTCTACGCTCATCTGGCAGGAAACCGCCTAACCAGCCTAAAATTAATTCCTTGTCCTTGAGAAAGAAAAAGACCATCAAGGGTAACAGGATTAAATACACGAAAAAGGTGATTACACCGACCACCGAGGCTAATGATAGACTCACTACTCGCTGGCCAAGGGTGGTTACTTCGGTACGCACAAAAGCCAGCAATTCCTCGACTTGTTGGGTTGAAACATAATCTGGATACTGCTGTGGTAACTGTGACAACAGTTGCTGCCCTTCTCCCAACATCAAAGGCATTTCACGAATCAACTCACTCAGCTGTTTCGATAAAAGCGGTAATAATACGAATAAGGTGAGTACGATTGCAGTCAGCATCAGGGCCGTGGCAAAACTTGCCGCAATCGATCGACTCAGGTTGACCTGTCCCATCCTGACCACCAGGCCTTCGAACAGGTAAGCAATGATTATGCCAATCAAAATAGGCATAAGGTGGGCATTCATCACCACAATCAGCAGAAAACCGATTATTAAAATGAAGGCAAAGATTACCGTTTGGGGATCGGTAAAATAGCGTTCGTACCACTGTTTTAAGATATTAATCATTGCTCGAGATACTTTTCGTATTTTTCCTGGAACATGGATTGTAGCTCGTTAATCACCGATGAAGCTTCCCGACCAGGTAATATGTGTTGTCCCATCAGCGACGAGGTTCCATCTAGCAGTACATCAGAGTCAAGCATGAAATAGGTTTTTTTCAATCTTTATTATCGCCGCTATTGCGGTTTCCCGTTCGGGTCTGACAATCGCTTCCGGTTCAAGGTTCGCTTCTACAAGCGTTTGAATATTATATTGTTGAGCCAGGAAAGTCGCGCAATCCGCAACAGCTTGCTGATGTTCATTACCTAAACGAGACATCAATACTTTCAGTTTTCGGCTTATATTCTTCATTTAACGCGGCGAAGATTGCAATCAAGTCATGGGGCAGAGTTATTTTTTGCGATCACAATAAGCGTGCGCAAATTCCAGCAATTCCTCCATGATCCGAACCCGAAATTTCTGTCGTTGACGAACAAAAGAAAAAGGACGGCTGAGTGGTGGATCCAGTTGTATCTCTGCCAGCGTATTCAGCTTTAACTCTTTCCCAATGGTAGATCGCGATAAAATAGAAATACCCATTCCGGCTTCTACCGCTCCTTTCACAGCCTCAGGGCTACCGAGTTCGAGGCAATAATTTATATCAGCCGGATTGATGTTTTCGTCAAGCAGGTACTGCATGATCACCTCGCGGGTGCCGGAACCTTCCTCCCGGCTTACAAACGGGTACTTCTTCAGTTCTACAGGTTTAACCTTGCCGTTGGCTCTTAGCAGTTCGTGATTGGGTGTCACCACGACGACGAGATGGTCTTCATGGCATACTTCAACAATCAGGTTTTTGTTTGATACCGGTGCTTCCACCACACCCAGATCAATTACATTATGTTCAACCATCGAAACAATCCCTTCTGAATTCGACACCTTGAGGCGCAAATTAATATCCGGATAACGGTTTTTGAATTCGCCGAGTAAAGCGGGCAACATGTACTCCGCGATCGTCGTGCTCGCACCAATTGTCAAAGCTCCGCTGATTTCTCCAGTCAGATCACGAACCGAATTTTCCATTTCTGTATAAAGATCGAATATGCGCTCAGCAAACTCTGATACTTTTTCGCCTGTTGGTGTCAGGCTAACTTTATTGTGAGTACGATCGAATAATCGTGTATTGAAATACTCTTCAAGCTGCCTAACCTGAAAGGTAACTGCGGGTTGGGTCATGTGCAGGGCTTCGGCTGCTCTGGTAAAACTCAGGAGTTTGGCAACCGTATGAAAAACTTTCAGGCGTCGATCACTCATCGACCAGGCCAACCTAGAAAAAACGGACATGTATTATATATTATTTTTATGATGGCCGATAGAGTCTATTAATGGACTCGATGTCAGATCGAAGGTCCTGCCTAAAAATAGGTATCCATCATAAAAAAAATGGAAAATGGTTTATAATATAGACCTATAACAGTTTTTACTTTCGTTGGTAAACTTTTGGATATGAAGGAATAAAATGAAGCACATGAGAGTTATCATCTGCCTGTTTATACTGGCCTCGAGCTCACTGTTTGCAGGAGAAATCCTCAAGTGGGCCGATGAGGACGGTAATATTCATTACGGAGATGCACCACCAATTTCCGCCGAAACTGAGCGCGTAAGGGTGCTATCAGCTCCGAGTAACCCAGGCAAGGCATTACCGCGTCTATCGACTGACGGCTCGACTGGCAATAGTAACAAGCGAGGCACAGATGTCGCTGCTGGCGACGCCCAGGACGATCTCAAACTTCCAGCAGACCAGGCACAAATTGCCTGCGAGGAAGCCACCGCAGATTTAAAGGTTATGAATCGTAGTAGTCGAATCAGGTTAAGATCTGCCGATGGCACTACCCGCTATATGACTACTGAAGAAATCGATGTCCGCCGGGAAAATGCCGAGAAAGCTGTTTCTCTTCATTGCACCTAATTCTTATCACCTGGCTGGACTGCTTACCGGGATCCCCAACCTGATTTTCAGTCAACTGACCCGGACTACTGGCAATTTATCCCGGTGCTTCCGCAATGAAAACAGTTTGTTTAGCTACCCGCGACAGGTGTTCGAAGCTGCTGCCGAGAACAATCATCTAGCACTAAAAAACCTGCTCCCGCACTACTAAAACTCCTTTATAATACCGCTTGATTATCAGACCAGCTGTCCCATCATTGGCGGCTGATTCCAAACCGCCATTTGAATCCACCATGACCATATTATGAAAGCATCCTGCTTCCACCTGGTAACATTAAAAGAAACACCTGTAGACGCCGAGGTTATTAGCCATCAATTGATGCTCAGAGCTGGCCTGATCCGCAGACTGGCGTCTGGAATCTATAGCTGGATGCCACTGGGTATACGCGTATTGCGCAAGGTAGAAAAAATTGTGCGTGAGGAAATGGATCGCGCCGGAGCACTCGAATTATTACTGCCCGCGATCCAACCGGCGGAATTATGGCGGGAGTCAGGGCGCTGGGATCAATTCGGACCCGAACTGCTTCGCCTCAAAGATCGTCATCAAAAAGATTACTGCATAGGCCCTACCCATGAAGAAGTTATCGCCGATATTTTCCGACGCGATATCAGGAGCTACAAACAGTTACCGATAAATTTTTACCAGATTCAGACCAAGTTTCGCGATGAAATAAGACCGCGATTCGGGGTAATGCGCTCTCGCGAATTCATCATGAAAGACGCCTATTCATTTCATCTCAACCAGGCTTCTCTGCAACAAACCTATGATGCAATGCATCAGGCCTATACCAAAATCTTTACCCGATTTGGCCTGGCCTTTAGAGCGGTGACTGCCGATTCAGGATCGATCGGTGGTAGCGGCTCGCAGGAGTTTCATGTACTTGCTGATTCCGGAGAAGACGCGATCGCTTTTTCCGACCAGAGTCAATACGCGGCAAATATCGAAATGGCCGAAGCCATTTCGGCAGAACCGAGTCGCCCCGAAGCTGGCGATGCGATGAAAACCATCGATACGCCAGGTCTCTATACGATCGACGATCTGGCAAAATCGACCTCTGTCGATATTCGACAATGTCTGAAAACCCTGGTAGCGGAAGCCGAAGACGGTGGTCTGGTAGCACTGGTATTGCGTGGCGACCACGAGCTCAATGCCGTCAAAGCCGAAAAACTGGAGGCTGTTGCGGCTCCCTTTAGAATGGCCGACAGGGAAAAAATAAAATTGTTGCTGGGTAACGAGATAGGCTCGATTGGCCCTATTGGATTGAAAATTCAGACCTATGTTGATCGCAGCGCTGCGATGGTTGGTGATTTCGTCTGCGGTGCCAATACCGATGACCAACACTATATGAATGCCAATTGGGGTCGCGACTGTGACGATCCTGAAATCGCGGATATACGAAATGTTCAGGATGGCGACCCGAGCCCCGACGGTAAAGGGACTCTGAAAATATTACGCGGGATCGAAGTGGGCCATATTTTTCAGCTCGGAGATAAATACAGCGAAGCCATGCAGGCCACTGTACTCGACGAAAATGGCAAATCCAGTACTACCTTAATGGGTTGTTACGGCATCGGAATTACCCGCGTTGTAGCCGCGGCTATCGAGCAAAATAATGACGATCGCGGTATATTCTGGCCCGATTCGCTAGCACCTTTTCTACTCGCAATCTGTCCAGTCAACTATCACAAATCAGATTCCGTCAAACAGGCATCGGATGATCTTTACCAGAAATGTCTTGACCGGGGTGTCGAGGTGTTACTGGACGACAGGCCCGTAAGGCCTGGTGTCATGTTTTCCGATATGGAGTTAATTGGCGTACCGCACCGTATCGTTTTTAGCGATCGCGGAATTGATGCAAAACAATTCGAATACAAGGGACGCCGGGACGAATCAGCGCAACAATTTGCACTGGCTGAGCTACCGGACTTTCTGGATAAATTATTCAATCAGGCATGAATAGAAAGCCAGTGGACATGTCCGACCGAAGCCAGTGGTTTTCAGCACCATTTGGAATCGACGGACTGGTTCGGCAATTACTTTGCCTGAGAATAGTGCAATTCCTGGCAGCAATATCACTCACGGGGCTACTTTTAACCGGCCCGCTCGCTGCCTCCGAGCCTCTTGATCCGGAACTTCGACGTTTATTGCAGGACGCGGTATTAGCCGATGCGGGATTTGACGATCGATTCGACGCAGAGGTCTGGTTACTCGATATGTCGAATCGCCTCGAACCTTTCGTCGAAAACCCAAAAGATCGAATAGCACTATTAAAAAGGCTTCATTACGAGGCTACGCGTGTCGGTTTGGCGCCGGAACTGGTCCTCGCAGTGATCGAGGTCGAGAGCCGATTTGACCAGTATGCCATATCGGTATCTGGCGCCCGCGGGCTGATGCAGATCATGCCTTTCTGGCTCGATGAAATTGGTATATCAGACAATAACCTGTTTCTGATGCGCACCAATCTGCGCATGGGTTGCACCATACTGCGTTATTATCTCGATTTAGAGTCGGATGACCTGATGCGAGCATTGGCGCGTTATAACGGCAGCCTGGGTAAATATCGTTATCCCAACAAGGTTATTACCGCACTCAATAGTCGGTGGTTTAAACAATAACTCTAAACGACTAGCCGTCGTAGCGAGGGGGTGCCACTTTCAGTACTTCTTCGATTGTTGTCAGGCCCTTGGCAATCTTTTGCGCCCCGGCCAGGTTGAGCGGCTGCATCCCCTGCTTGATCGCGGTTTTTCTAAATTTAGTTAAATCAAATCCGTTACTGATTTCCTGTTTTAGCAGGTCATCAATCGGCATCATTTCGTAAATTCCGACACGTCCTATAAACCCGGTTTGACGACATTCCAGGCAACCTTCTGCCTGCGAAATTGACTCAGGTGCGGAGGTTGTCCAGGGTTTAATCAAGGCTTCCCATTCGAATTTGTCGATACTATGACTTTGCTTACAGTGCGGGCACAGGGTTCGAACCAGCCTTTGCGCGACTACCCCAATCAATGTAGCATTGATCAAATACGGTGGTATACCTATTTCGGTGAGCCTTGCAATGGCCGATGGTGCATCGTTAGTGTGCAAGGTCGAAAGTACCAGATGGCCTGTTAAAGCGGCCTGTACAGCCATTTCCGCGGTTTCCAGGTCGCGTATTTCGCCTACCATGATAATATCCGGATCCTGGCGTAGCAGGGTTTTGACACCACTGGCGAAATCCAGATCAATATTGTGCTGTACCTGCATCTGGTTAAAACTGGGTTCTACCAGTTCTATCGGATCTTCAATCGAGCAAACATTAACTTCCGGCGTCGCCAGATGCTTTAAACTGGTGTATAGCGTTGTGGTCTTGCCCGACCCGGTCGGTCCGGTCACTAAAATGATACCGTGCGGTTGACCGATCATCGCATGCCAGATATCGGATTCTCTTTTCTCGAAACCGAGCGCCGAAAAATTCTTCACCAGCACTTCCGGGTCAAATATCCTGAGCACCAGTTTTTCACCAAACGCTGTCGGCATGCTCGACAATCTCAGTTCGATTTCAGCACCATCCGGTGAGCGGGTCTTGATGCGCCCATCCTGCGGTTTGCGTTTTTCGGCTACATCCAGTCGCCCCATAATTTTGATACGACTGACTATCGCGGAGGTGATGTTTGCTGGAATTTCATAAACCTGGTGCATCACGCCGTCAATTCTGAATCGCACATTACCCTGGTCACGTCTTGGTTCAATGTGAATATCGCTGGCACGCTGATTGAACGCATATTGCATCAGCCAATCGACAATACTAACGATGTGCTGATCGTCTGCATCGACTGATCCAAGGCTGCCAAGTTCAATTAACTGTTCCAGGTTTTGTAGATTGCCCGGCCCTTGATCCTGGTTGGATCCAGCATTGTCCATCGCCTTGCTGATACTGTAAAACTCGAGCAGGTATGAATTGAGATCCTTTGGATTAGCCAGCACCGTGCTGATCGGGCGACCTACTATTCGATCCAGTTCACTCTTCCATTCCATGTTAAAGGGATCAGTTACCGCAATTAATACCTCTTCAGGACTAACCTTGACGGCAAGAATTTTAAATCGCGAGGCATAGGCATAGGACATAATGGAGGTGCACGAGGCAACATCCATTTTCAATGGGTCGAAGTTATAGCGTTCCAGGCCAGACTCGGCGGCTAACCAGTCAGTCAGAAAATCTAGCGATATTACCTGGTCGGCTTTTGACTTATTGGTCCACTCACGATTAGCAATTATTTCTATCGGGTGCAGATTGTTGCGATCCTGTGCAGAAACCAGCGATGAAATCATACTCGCTTTCTCCTGTTCGACAATATCCTGGGCCACCAGCAGATCTAGAATGTATTCGAGATTTTCAGTTTTTTTCATTATCTTAAATTTAAATCGTTACCAGAATATTAGCAGGAAATTTTCTGCTAACAGGAAATAACGAGGGAATCAGGCCCTGGCTGATATGACGATTATAAAAACGGTCTATAGCCTGAATAAAACCAGCCGACATATAGCCCAGAGATGGCAAATGTTATCGGTTTAAGCTGGAATTTCTGTGGGTTGAAATTAACGTAGCCAGCGCGGGTAAGGTGTTATGGGCATCCAGCCACTATTACTATTGACTCTATCTAAAACCTGAACAAAAAAAAGCCCGCTTTCGCGGGCTTTCAAATCTTGTACCTGACTGTTCTATTGCGCCAGGTAATTAATATCTGATGCTTCGACTTCTCCAATTGACCAGGCACCACGAGTCTTCGCGTGTTCAACTGCAGAGGCAATCTCGGCATCGGATGCTTTGGGTATATCGAAGGTTTGACCTGCGTATATTAAGTCCGCATCCTTGATTTTAGCTGAATTGTTCTTGAAGATCAGCGGCCACTGGTATGGATTACCATAAACAGAGCCCTGACCGGCAATATTCCACAAGTTGTCACCATCTGAGACGATGTAATTACCCAAAGACATGGACACGGCTACAGGCATTGGTTCTTCCTGATCGGCATGATACTGGGCGATAGCGTCCGAAGCTTCCGACTCGGCTTTGTTTGCTAATGTGCTGGCTCTGTCGTTATCACACTCTTCTGCCGCCTTTTCAGCAGCAGCGATTGTTTTGGCGGTTTCACGCCATTCTAATCCCAGGTTACGGACACGGGCATTTTTCAGTTTCGCCGCATAGATCGCATTTTTCACTTCAGGAGTTGCACCCATGCATTCTTCTGCCACTGGTTCCGTTGTTTCAGAGCTGTCGCTGGTACAGCCAACGGCAAATCCGACCGTAATTACTGCGATTGCAGTGAATTTCAGAAGTTCTTTAGTTTTCATATGTTCTTTTCTCCGAGAACTGTGTCGATTTGGATAAAATTCTTGTGTGCCCGTTTCGTCCGAGAGACTACATTGATCAACCTTGCAGAGCAAGTCCTAATATGTAAATTAATGCGCTTTTTATATGCCATTTTCCTGTCAAATCACCACTGTTTTAGCCAATTCAGTTGCTATTTCACGCCAAACTCAAATAATCCAGGCGGTTACTCACACGATTAAACTGCCATAATACCACTATTGCTAATACCCAGTTGTTACTGTAAAACAGTCGCTGATTTATGCTTTAACGACCTGACAAACTAAGCATCGCCTAACTGAATATTTACTACAAATAAATTCCACCGAACAGACCTGTATCGACACGAAACTGGACTATTCGGTCACGGACGATCAGATTATAGTAGCTATTGACAAACACGCAACAATATTAGTGTGAATAATTTCTACCTTTACAAACTGCCGTTCACAGCGGATCACTATCCTGAAAAACAGAGGCAATCTCCTGGCTAAACTCTAATAAAACCAAGGCTTGCCGTGATACCTTACAATCGACTGCTCATTCATCCGATGAACTGGAATATAATTGCAAAAAATTCTCATTATTTATTATAGCCGGCATGGTGGAACGACCGCCATGGCTGAGCATATAGGGTCAGGCGTTGACGCCAGTCCTGACTGTGAAGCTATCATTCGACGCCTGCCTGAGGTCTCCGCCACCACCGAGCAAACAACCGCCAGGATTCCGGAACAGGGGGTACCCTATGCAGAGGTCGATGACCTGAAAGAATGCGATGGCCTGATAATCGGAAGTCCCGGGTATTTTGGCAATATGGCCGCACCACTAAAATATTTCTTCGATCAAACCAGTCATTATTGGCTATCGGGGGAGTTAATTGGTAAACCTGCTGGCGTTTTCACATCTACTTCGAGCTTGCATGGGGGCCAGGAAAGCGTGTTACTGAGCATGATGTTACCGCTATTGCACCATGGTATGTTGATCAGCGGTATACCCTACTCGGAACCCTCGCTCAACCAGACCAGCACCGGCGCGACACCCTATGGTGCAAGCCATATGGCCGGTCAGCAGGGTAAGCCTCTGAGCAAGGACGAAATTTCAGCTTGCCAGGCGTTGGGAAAGCGCATCGCCACCTTGTCAACTCAACTAAGGAACCTCTGATCAATTCATGAATGAACACGTTGTGCCCAAAATAATCAATCTCTGCGTTGTGAAACTTAGCAATAGCCCTGCTATTACTTGCGTTCCACGCCTTGAGCTTGATCATTTTGAATCACAACCCGATTCACCCAGAATTAATCAGAG